>ENA-UOJO01000860-UOJO01000860.1-human-gut-metagenome-genome-assembly--contig:-P57-NODE-860-length-43179-cov-14.013751_pt1 | contig 43179 bp, 36 predicted proteins | sample MGYA00242351_ERZ723898 | MGnify/ENA metagenome assembly ERZ723898 | reverse complement strand
GGTAGAAAACTATTTTTGTTTTTTCATCTGTCTACTTGACAGGGAGCGGTTCAGAGCCGCCGGACTGATTCGTTTTATGGGAAGTGCTTAGTACATTCCACCGGCCTGACCTGCGGCAGCGGCTGCTGCGGCGTCGGCGGCGGGATCGGGCTTATCCACGACCAGAGATTCGGTGGTCAGCACGCAGCCCGCGATGGAAGCGGCGTTCTCCAGAGCGGAACGGGTCACCTTGGTGGGATCGACGATGCCTGCGGGGATCATGTCCACGTACTCCTCGGTGTAGGCGTTGTAGCCGTAGCCGACCTTTCCGGAGGTGCGGATCTTCTCGTAGACGACGCTGCCGTCCACACCGGCGTTCTCGGCGATCTGACGGATGGGGGCCTGCAGAGCGGCGGCAATGATCCGTGCGCCGGTCTTCTCGTCGCCATGCAGCGTGGAAATCAGCTTCTCCACAGCGGGGATGGCGTTGACCTGAGCGGTACCGCCGCCGGCCACGATGCCCTCCTCCACAGCGGCGCGGGCAGCGTTCAGAGCGTCCTCGACCCGCAGCTTCCGCTCCTTCATGGCGACCTCGGTCTGGGCGCCGACTTTAATGACGGCCACGCCGCCGGACAGCTTCGCCAGACGCTCCTGCAGCTTCTCACGGTCGTAGTCGGAGGTGGTGGTGGCAATGGCGGAGCGGATCATGTGGGCACGATCCTGGATGGCCTCGGGAGCGCCGTCACCATCGACGATGGTGGTGGTGTCCTTGGTGACCACGATCTGACGGCAGTGACCCAGATCTTCCATCTTGGCGTCAGGCAGCTCCATGTTCAGCTGGCTGGAAATGACGGTGCCGCCGGTGAGCACGGCGATATCCTGCAGCATTTCCTTGCGGCGGTCGCCGAAGCCGGGAGCCTTCACGCAGACCACGTTGAAGCGGCCCTGCAGACGGTTCAGCAGCAGCGTTGCCAGAGCGTCGCCCTCCACGTCCTCAGCAATGATCATCAGCTTGCGGCCGGACTTGACGATGGGCTCCAGAATGGGCAGGATCTCCTGAATGGAGGAGATCTTCTTATCGGTGATCAGGACGTAAGCGTCGTCCAGAACGGCTTCCATCTTGTCGGTGTCGGTGACCATGTAGGGGGAGATGTAGCCCCGGTCAAACTGCATACCCTCGACCACGTCCAGACCGGTTTCGGCGGTCTTGCTCTCCTCGATGGTGATGACGCCTTCCTTGCCGACCTTCTCCATGGCCTCGGCGATCAGCTTGCCGATGGTCTCGTCGCCGGAGGACACGGTGCCGACACGGGCGATGGCGGCGGAGTCGGACACGGGAACGGAGTTAGATTTGATGGCCTCAACGGCAGCGGCGACGGCCTTGTCGATGCCCTTGCGCATGACCATGGGGTTCGCGCCGGCGGACAGATTCTTCAGGCCCTCACGGGTGATGGCCTGGGCAAGCAATGTGGCAGTGGTGGTGCCGTCACCGGCCACGTCGTTGGTCTTGGTGGCGACTTCCCGGATGAGCTGTGCGCCCATGTTCTCAAAGGCGTCCTCCAGCTCCACTTCCTTGGCGATGGTCACGCCGTCGTTGGTGATGAGGGGCGCGCCGTACTTCTTGCCCAGAACCACATTGCGGCCCTTGGGGCCCAGAGTAACTTTAACGGTATTGGCCAGCTGGTCAATGCCGGACTGCAGCTTCTTGCGGGCTTCTTCGCCGTAAACAATCATCTTGGACATGATAATCTTCCTCCTTAGTCAGTGACGACGGCCAGAATGTCGTCCTGCTTGACAAACTTGTAATCTTCCTTGTCGATGGTCACATCGGTGCCGGTGAACTTACCGACGACGACCTTCTCACCGGCCTTGACGGTCATGGTGACGTCCTTGGTGCCGGGGCCGACGGAAACGACTTCGTAGATCATGGGCTTTTCCTTGTTGGTGGTAGCCAGAACAATGCCGGAGACGGTGGTCTCGGGTGCCTCGTGGGCTTTCAGCAGAACGTTATCTGCCATGGGCTTGAGTTTCATTTTGAATTCCTCCATACATATAAGCATTTAGACGACGGGTATCGGGCGAACCCTGCCCGCCTGTATCTACGCGGTTTAGCACTCACTTGTTCTGAGTGCTAATATAATAGCGCAGCTTGGCAAAAAAAGCAAGAGGGAAAATGCAATATTCCGTAAATATTTTATGAACTGGGAAAGAACGGTAAAAGAGAGAAGAAAATGTCGTGCATTTCCCCGGAACATTGCGCCGTTTTCGCTGGTATTCCCGTTTCTGAGGAACGTAAAATGGTTCCATATCAACAAGGGAGGACGGGCAATGCAATGTCAGAAGCTGAAAACCTACATGGAGACCGGACGGGTGGTTTTTCTCCCGGCTCGTTCCATCCGCCCCAATCCGGCGCAGCCACGGAAAATTTTCCGCCCGGAGGCGCTGGACGAGCTGTCCGATTCCATCCGGCAGCACGGAATCTTGCAGCCGCTGTCCGTCCGCCGCAGCGGAAACGGCTATGAGCTGATCGCGGGGGAGCGCCGGCTCCGGGCGGCGGAGCTGGCGGGGATCACGGACATCCCCTGCATCATCATGAGCATGGACGACCGGGAATCCGGCATGGCGGCCATGGTGGAAAATTTGCAGCGGCAGGACTTGGATTTCATCGAGGAAGCCATGGGCATTTCCCGGTTGCTGGAGGACTGGAACATGAGTCAGGAGCAGGCGGCGCGGCTTCTGGGCAAAAGTCAGAGCGCGGTGGCCAACAAACTGCGGCTGCTGAAGCACAGCGAGCCGGTGCTGCTTGCCCTGCGGGAGGCGGGACTGACGGAGCGCCATGCCCGGGCGCTTCTGAAGCTACCTACGGAGGAAAGCAAGCTCGCGGCGGTGAAGGAGATCGTCCGGCAGGGCATGAGCGTGGCGCGGACGGAAAAGTATGTGGAAACGCTCCTGTCTGCCCGGGCGGACAGGCCGTCAAGAGCCAACGTGGGCGCGTTTCTCAACAACCTGACCCAGTCCCTGCAAAAAATCCAGCTGTCCGGCATTCCCGCCGTATCGGAACGCCGGGAGACGGACAGCCAGATCGTGCTGACCATTACCATACCAAAATAAATACCGGGCGCATCTTTCGGTGCGCCCGGCGGGGCTCATGCTTATTTGCTTTCTTCGGTGGGATTCTGCTTGGCAGCCTTCTTTGCCGCCTTGCGGGCTTTGCGCTTCTTGATGAGGACAACAACGCCCACGGTGACGCCGCCCAGAATGACGAGATAGGGGGACTTTGCCAGCACCCACACCAGCAGGTCAAGCAGCCCGTTGCCGACGCCCTTCACGCTGCTCACAAAGCCGCCGCTGATCCGCTCCCACACGGTGGGTTCCTCAACGGGGGTGTACTCCTGCACTTCGTCGATGGATAAGTAGATGGTGGCGTAATCTACCTGATTGTCGTACAGCCGCAGCTGGGAAGCACGGTTTTCCAGCTCGTAGCGCACGTCCGTCAGGCGGCTTTCGATCTCCAGCAGGTCGGCCATGGTCTCGGCCTGCTCCATCAGCTCCAGAAGCCGGGCTTCCTCGGTTTGCAGCGCCTTAACGCGGCTCTCGGTCGCGACGTAGCTCAGGGTGATGTCCTCCCGGCTCAGGTTGGTGGATACCACGTTGGCAATGCCGGACATTTCCTCGGTGAATTCGTCCACCCGCTGGGCAGGGATACGGACGGTGAGACTGGCGCTGCGGTAGCGGCGGGAGGAATACATGCTGCCGTTATAGCTGTCCTGATCCTCCACGTAGCCGCCCAGACCGGAGATCTTTCCGTTCAGGGCTTCCATCAGAGCGTCCAGATCTTCGGTCTCGGCGGACATGTTCACGGTGATGATCCACTTGCGGCCTTCCGGCAGCACGGTGGAATCGGTGTCGCCCGTCAGTCCGCTGTCTTCCGATTTGGCGCTCTCCATATCATAGTAAGCGCCATTCGCCGCCCCGGCGGGGGCAGCTGCGGCGGGGGCGGCTGCGTCGAAGGCCTGGGTGGATTTGCTTGCGCCGCCGCATCCGGCCAGCAGAGCGGCAAGCATACACAGGGTTACGAGAAATGCGGTCATCTTTTTCATTTGAGTTACCTCCTTGTTATTATGTGCTTCTGTCCATATACTCGACAAACTGCGGCGAAGGTTTCAGAAAATGGAGAATTTGCCGAAAAATTTTTCTTCTTTTGTTCAGTATAGCATCCGGCAGGCGGGAATGCAAGCATATATTGTGTACTTCGCCCAGAAAAGGGGTTGCATCCGGCCTTCTTTTTCGTTATAATAGGAGGACGAACGGAGGTAGACACAATGGCAAAGCTTTATTTCAAGTACGGCGCCATGGGTTCCAGCAAGACGGCTCAGGCGCTGATCACCAAGTACAACTACGAGGAAAACGACTTAAACGTCTGGCTCATCAAGCCCGGCACTGACACCCGGGACGGCGCGAAGATTCTGCGCAGCCGCATCGGTCTGGAATCCCCGGCGGACGTCATCGCCCCCGGCACGGACATTTACCTGCTGTTTCAGGACACCCAGGAGGGCAAGTGCGACGTCATTATCGTGGATGAATGCCAGTTCCTGACGGAAAGCCAGATCGACCAGCTCCGCGCACTTGTCAATGACTACAACATTCCGGTGATGTGCTTCGGCCTGCGCACGGACTTCCAGACCCGCCTGTTTCCCGGCAGCCGCCGTCTGATGGAAGTGGCGGACACCATTCAGGAGATCAAGACCATCTGCGACTGCGGCGCGAAGGCTACGGTGAACGCCCGTATCGACGGCGACGGCCACATCATCACCCAGGGCGCGCAGGTGGTGCTGGGCGGCAACGACAGCTATATTGCCATGTGTCACAAGTGCTACATCCGGGGCATCCGGGAGCACCGGGTCATCCGGCTCCACGGACACAACTGAATCATATACAAAAGGAGAATCATCATGGAACTGAAAGACATTCTTGCCAAGTGCGACCACACCCTGCTGACCCAGACCGCCACCTGGGCGGAGATCAAAGGCATCTGCGACGACGGTATGAAGTATCACACCGCCTCCGTCTGCATCCCCGCGTCCTACGTGAAGCAGGCGAAGGAGTACGTTGGGGACAAGCTGCCCATCTGCACCGTCATCGGCTTCCCCAACGGCTACGACACCACCGCCGCCAAGTGCTTCATGGCCTCCGACGCCGTGGCGAACGGCGCGGACGAGGTGGACATGGTCATCAACATCGGCTGGGCGAAGGACGGCCTGTGGGAGAAGATCACGGAGGAGATTGCCGCCGTGAAAGCCGCCTGCAATGGGAAGCTCTTAAAGGTCATCATCGAGACCTGCCTGCTCACCGACGAGGAAAAGATCGCCCTGTGCAAGTGCGTCTCCGACTCCGGCGCGGACTACATCAAGACTTCCACGGGCTTCTCCAAGGCCGGCGCGACCTTCCACGACGTGGAGCTGTTCGCCGCGCACGTTGCGCCCCATGTGAAGATCAAGGCCGCCGGCGGCATTTCCAGCCTTGCCGACGCGGAGAAGTTCATCACCCTGGGCGCGTCCCGTCTGGGAACCTCCCGCATTGTCAAGATCGCAAAGGGATTGGAGGGCAGCGGCTACTAAACCCACGTCCCCCTACATTATAAAATTACAGAAACGAAAGGATGATTGCTATGTTCCCAACCCCCACCCCGCATATTTCCGCAAAGCCCGGTGATTTCGGCAAGACCGTACTGATGCCCGGCGACCCTCTGCGCAGCAAGTTCATCGCCGAGAATTTCCTGGAAAACCCCGTCCTCGTCAACAACGTCCGGGGCGTGCAGGGCTACACCGGCACCTACAAGGGCGTCAAGGTCTCCGTCATGGCCTCCGGCATGGGTATGCCCGCCATCGGCATTTATTCCCATGAGCTGTTCAACGGCTACGGCGTGGAGAATATCATCCGCGTCGGCTCCGCGGGTGCCATTCAGGAGAATATCCACCTGTATGATCTGGTGATCGCCCAGGGCGCCTGCACCGATTCCAACTTTGCCGCCCAGTTCCATCTCCCCGGTACCTTCGCCCCCATCGCATCATGGGAGCTGCTGAAGGAGGCCGTCAGGGCCGCCGAGGAAAACGGCGCCGTCTACCATGTGGGCAACGTGAATTCCTCCGACGTGTTCTACGGCGACCACGCGCTGGTGCCCGAGGGACTGGACAGCCTGTACGGCCTGAAGAAGATGGGCGTCATGGCGCTGGAAATGGAAGCCGCCGCCCTGTACATGAACGCCGCCCGGTACGGCAAGCGGGCGCTGTGCATCTGCACCATCTCCGACCACATCCTCACCGGCGAGGATACCACCTCCGAGCAGCGCCAGAATTCCTTCACCACCATGATGAAGGTGGCGCTGGACACCGCCGTGGCCATGGAGAACAAATAAACCCCAGAATCTAATACTATTTCTTCATAAAATGATTTCATCATTTTATGAAAGCCGTTTCACGGCAGACCGCCTGGTCGGCGGTAAGAAATGTATTGATACTATTTCCTGATTAAAATCTTAATTTTAATCAGGAAGGCATCGCCTGACGGCGCTGCCAGTTTTGTGATTTATAAGGAAAGAAATCACAAAACAAGTCTCATATGAACTCCATGCCCTTCAGGCAATTAAAATCTTTTTTAAAGATTTTAATTGGAGTTCAGTATGACTTCGTTTTTTAGCGGCAGTGGCCGCTGGCCGCAATCCTGCGGCCGAATAAAACGCTTTTAAGCGTTTTATTAAAAACTCGTATAAGGTGATAGTATGAAGCGAGTATTTTTGATTGTTCTGGATTCCTTCGGCATCGGCGCGATGCCCGACGCGGAATCCTTCGGGGACGTGGGGGTCAATACCCTGCGTGCCTGCGCCACCTCCCCAAAGCTGGACATTCCCAACATGACCGCCGCGGGACTGGGCAACATCGACGGCGTGACCTGCCTGCCTAAGGCCGCCGCCCCCACCGGCGCGTTCGCCCGGCTGACGGAAAGCTCCATGGGCAAGGACACCACCATCGGCCATTGGGAAATCGCCGGTGTAATCTCCCCCCAGCCCCTGCCCACCTTCCCCAACGGCTTCCCCAAAGAGGTTCTGGACGCCTTCGAGAAGGAGACCGGCCGGGGCGTCCTGTGCAACCTGCCCTATTCCGGCACCGACGTCATCCGGGACTACGGCGAGGAGCAGCACAAGACCGGCAAGTGGATCGTCTACACCTCCGCCGATTCCGTGTTTCAGGTGGCGGCGCACGAGGAATGGATTCCCTTGCAGGAGCTGTACGATGCCTGCCGCAAGGCGCGGAAGATTTTGCAGGGAAAGTATGGCGTCGGCCGGGTGATCGCCCGCCCCTATGTGGGCGACGCGGAGCACGGCTTCAAGCGTACCTCCAACCGCCACGACTTTTCCCTGGAGCCGCCGAAGCAGACCATGCTGGACGCCGTAAAGGCGGCGGGGCTGGACTGTCTGGCCGTGGGCAAGATCCACGACATTTTCGCCGGACGGGGGGACACGGAGTACGTGTTCAACAAGTCCAACGCCGACGGCATGGCGCACACGGTGGACTATGCCGCACGGGATTTTCACGGGCTGTGCTTCGTGAATCTGGTGGATTTTGACATGCTCTACGGCCACCGCCGGGACATCGACGGCTACGCTGCCGCCCTGACGGAGTTCGACCGCTGGCTGGGCACGTTCCTGCCCACTCTGGGGGAGGACGACGTGGTGATGATCACCGCCGACCACGGCTGCGACCCGTCCTACACCGCCACCACCGACCACACCCGCGAGTATGTGCCGCTGCTGGTGCTGGGCAAGGGCGTCAAACCCGGCAATCTCGGCACGAAGCCCACCTTCGCGGACATTGCCGCCACCGTCACCGACCTGCTGGGCGTTCATTGGGACGGCGCGGGCACGAGTTTCGCGGGAGAAATACTGTAAGCACCATTTTACGGAAGACGTGATAAGGAGGCAAACCATGACACCCGAAAAACTGTGTGAGCTTGCCAGAGAGGCCATGACCCATGCCTACGTCCCCTACTCCGGCTATCAGGTGGGTGCGGCGCTGCTGTGCGCCGACGGGACGGTGTATCAGGGCTGCAACATCGAAAACGCGTCCTACAGCCCCACGGTCTGCGCCGAGCGCACCGCCTTCTTCAAGGCGGTCTACGACGGACACCGGGACTTTGCCGCCATCGCCGTGTGCGGCGGAAAGGACGGCGTCATCACCGGGGCGTTCCCGCCCTGCGGCGTGTGCCGTCAGGTGATGCGGGAATTCTGCGGCGACGATTTTCTCATTTACATGATCACGCCGGAGGGCTGCGAAGCCCACACCCTGGCTGAGATCCTGCCTTTCAGCTTCTCTGCGCAGAAACATATGCACACCTGACGGAGACATCGTGAAAAAAACCGGGAAACCATCGAAAATGGGTTGATTTTTTTATCAAAATGTGCGACAATACTATCGGTGTATTGAACACTACCAAGAATAGAAAATTATGGAGGAATGCAATCATGAAAAAGATTCTGGCTCTGCTGCTGGTTCTGGCGCTGTCCCTGACTCTGGTCGCCTGCGGCTCCGGCAAGAAGGACGCAGCTTCCACTGGCAGCTACAAGGTCGCCATGGTTACCGACTACGGTGATATCACCGACCAGTCCTTCAACCAGACCACCTGGGAAGCCGTCGTTGCCTTCGGCAAGGACAACAATGTGGAAACCAAGTACTACAAGCCCACCAGCAACGATACCGCCGGCCGTGTGGCTTCCGTGGAGCTGGCCATCGCTGAGGGCTACAACGTCATCGTGATGCCCGGCTATGCCTTCGGCGGCACCATCGTGGAAGTTGCTCCCAACTATCCCGACGTGAAGTTCGTCGCGCTGGACGTTGCCAAGGGCGACCTGCTGGAGACCGCCGTTGCCAACAAGGGCGAGAGCTATGACTACAACCCCGACAACTGGAATCTGGAAGACTATGTGGACATGAGCAATGTCTACTGCGCCATCTATCAGGAAGAGCTGGCCGGTTACATGGCCGGTTACGCTGCTGTCAAGCTGGGCTACACCAAGCTGGGCTTCCTGGGCGGCATGGCCGTTCCCGCCGTTATCCGCTATGGCTATGGCTATGTGCAGGGCGTTGACGCCGCTGCCAAGGAGCTGGGCATCACCGTTGACATGAAGTACGCTTACGGCAACCAGTTCTACGGCGACGCTGACATCACTGCCGTTATGGACACCTGGTATGCCGACGGCACCGAGGTCGTCTTCGCCTGCGGCGGCGGCATCTACACCTCCGCGGCTGAGGCTGCCAAGAAGGTCAATGCCAAGGTCATCGGCGTTGACGTTGACCAGAAGGGCATCATCGACGGCGACTACGGTGAGGGCATGACCGTCACCTCCGCCATGAAGGGCCTGTACCCCACCACGATCAATGCGCTGACCGACATCATCATCAATGGCAAGTGGGCTGACTATGCCGGCAAGATCGAGACTCTGGGTCTGGTATCCGGCGACGATCCCGCTGCCAACTACGTGCAGCTGGCCGAGACCACTCAGTTCGCCGACGGCAAGTTCTCCAAGGACGACTACGCCGCTCTGGTGAAGGGTATGTTCGACGGCACCATCACCGTCTCCAAAGATACTTCCGTTGAGCCTGCCGTGACCAACGTCAACGTTTCCTGGCTGGGCAACCTGAAGTAATCCCCATTGAACCTGCAAGAGAACGGGCCAACTGCCCGTTCTCTTTTTTTACCAAAAAATTTCCCAATTTCTACGGATTTTATTTGAAATCTGACGATAGGTCGTGTATAATAAAAAGTGACACACGAGTTTAGAACCGTCCGGCAGCGGCAGCCCTCCCATGATGGACTGCCGGACGGCGGCGGAAGGAAAGGGGCGAATTGTGCCGCTGCTCCGCCGGGAACGAAAAGGAGGTAATTGGATTGCAGGATGTACCTTACGCAATCGAAATGGTAAACATTACGAAGCGCTTCCCCGGTATCATCGCAAACGACAACGTTACGCTCCAGCTGAAAAAGGGCGAGATACACGCCCTGCTGGGTGAAAACGGCGCCGGAAAATCCACGCTGATGAGCGTTCTGTTCGGCCTTTATCAGGCCGAAGAGGGCGTGATCAAAAAGGACGGCGTGGAGGTCAAAATCAACAACCCCAACGACGCCAATGCTCTGGGCATCGGCATGGTTCACCAGCACTTCAAGCTGGTGGAGTGCTTCTCCGTGCTGGACAACATCATCCTCGGTGACGAGGATACGAAGCACGGCATTCTTCAGCGCGCCCGCGCCCGGGAAAAGGTCATGGCGCTGTCGGAAAAATACGGCCTGCGGGTCGATCCCGACGCGCTGATCGAGGACATCTCCGTCGGTATGCAGCAGCGCACGGAAATTCTGAAAATGCTGTACCGGGACAACGAGATCCTGATTTTCGACGAGCCCACCGCCGTGCTGACCCCCCAGGAAATCCAGGAGCTGCTGCAGATCATGCGCAATCTCGCGGCGGAAGGGAAATCCATCCTCTTTATCTCCCACAAGCTCAACGAGATCATGGCGGTTGCCGACCGCTGCTCCGTTCTGCGCAAGGGCAAGTACATGGGCACCGTGAACATCGCGGATACCACCAAGGCAGAGCTGTCCCGGATGATGGTCGGCCGTGACGTGGAATTCGCAGTCACCAAGGGCGAGGCGCACCCGGCGGAGGTGGTTCTGGATGTGAAGAACCTCACCGTTCCCTCAAAAGTCCATAAGAACAACGCAGTCAAAAACGTCAGCTTTCAGGTACACGCGGGCGAGATCGTCTGCATCGCGGGCATCGACGGCAACGGCCAGAGCGAGCTGGTATATGCCATATCCGGTCTGGAACCCGCGTCCGGCGGCACGATCACCATGTGCGGCGTGGACATCACCCACGCGCCCATCCGCCGCCGCAGCATTCTGGGCATGAGCCACATTCCGGAGGATCGCCACAAGCACGGTCTGGTGCTGGACTACACGTTGGAAGACAACATGATCTTACAGCGGTATTTTGAGCCGGAGTTCACCGACAAGTTCGGCTTCCTCCGCCGGAAGAACATCCGCGCCTATGCCGAGCGGCTGATCGAGCAGTATGACGTCCGTTCCGGTCAGGGCCCCGTCACCGTGGCCCGTTCCATGTCCGGCGGCAACCAGCAGAAAGCGATCATCGCCCGGGAGATCGACAAGAACCCCCAGCTGCTTATTGCGGTGCAGCCCACCCGCGGTCTGGACGTAGGCGCCATTGAGTATATCCACAAGCAGATCGTCGCCCAGCGGGACGCGGGCAAGGCAGTGCTGCTGGTCTCTCTGGAGCTGGACGAGGTCATGACGGTGTCCGACCGCATCCTCGTCATGTACGAGGGCGAGATCGTAGGCGAGCTTGACCCCAAGACGACCACCGTGGAAGAATTGGGTCTGTACATGGCCGGTGCAAAGAAGGAGGCGAAGGAGCAGTGAAAAAAGAACATAAATCCCTGATCCGAAAGGACGGCTTCCAGACGCTGCTTGCCTCCTTGGTGTGCGTTCTGGGCGGTCTGATCGTGGGATATCTGGTGCTGCTGATCATCGAACCCAGCGGCGCGTTTGAAGCGATCGTCGCGGTGATGAAGAGCTTCCTGCGCTTCCCCGGCGCTCTGAAGCTCAAGTATTTCGGCCAGGCGCTGGTGCGCACGGCGCCGCTGCTGCTGTGCGCCCTGTCCGTCCTGTTTGCCTACAAGGTGGGTATGTTCAATATCGGCGCGGCGGGTCAGTACTGCGCCGGCGCCTGCGCCGCGCTGTATGCCGCGCTGGCGTGGAATATGCCGTGGTATGTCTGCATCCTGCTGGGTATGCTGGCGGGCGCGCTGCTGGGTATGCTGGCGGGTGCGCTGCGGACGCTGTTCAACGTCAACGTGGTCATTTCCGGTATCATGCTCAACTGGATCACCCTGTATCTGACCAATCTGGTGCTGGGCACGGTGAAGAATCCCACCAGCCCCTACACCAAGACCCTCCAGTCCACCAACCCCGGCGCGCTCATCCCCAGTCTGGGACTGGAAAAGCTCTTCAACAACGAAAAAAGCGTTACTATCGCCATTCCCATTGCGGTTCTGACGGCGGTGCTGGTGTGGGTGGTTCTGAACAAGACCAAATTCGGCTACGAGCTGAAGGCCACCGGCAGCAACTACAACGCCGCCAAATACTGCGGCATGAAGGAAAACCAGAACATCATCCTCACCATGGTCATCGCGGGCGCTCTGGCGGGCTTCGGCGCGGGCCTGCTGTACCTCACCGGCATCGAGGACTGGGAGACCACCATTTCCTCCGTCCCCGCCATGGGCTTCAACGGCATCGCCGTTGCGTTCCTCGGCGGCCTCAGCCCCATTGGCTCGATCCTGTCCGCGTTCTTCATCCAGTACATCACCACAGGCGGCGGCAACGTGGATTTGCAGGTCTACTGCTCCCAGATCTCCAGCCTGATCTCCGCGCTGATCATCTATCTGTGCGCCTTTGTGGGCTTCTTCAAGTATTTCATCCAGACCCGGCTGCGGAAAGCCGATGAGCGAAAAGCCGCAAAAGCCGCACAAATTCAGGAAGGGGGCGAGGACAAATGACACTGCTGATCCAATACACTTTGATCTTCGCGTCCGTTCTGATGCTGGTCGCCTTGGGCGGCTGCTTCGCCGAGCGCAGCGGCGTTATCAACATCGGTCTGGAGGGCATCATGGTCATCGGCGCTCTGGGCGGCGCTCTGGTGCTGAAATTCATGCCGGTCACTGTGGGTGCGCCGGTCATGGTTATCACCACCGTCATTGTCAGCGCTCTGTTCGGCCTTGTTTTCTCGCTATTGCTTGCGGTGGCGGCCATCAACTTCAAGGCTGACCAGACCATCACCGGCACCGCCATGAACATGCTGGCCACTGCTGCGGCCACCGTGGCGGTGAAGGCCATGAACACCGCGGCCTCCGGCGGCAACGACGTGTCCTCCGACATCTCCTACACCCGCACGAAAGACCTGCTGCTGGTTCATGTGGGCGGGTTCGAGCTGAACTGGTTCATGCTGGTGGCGGTGCTGTGCCTGATCGCGGCCTATGTGGCGCTGTACAAGACCCGCTTCGGTCTGCGGCTGCGTGCCTGCGGTGAGCATCCTCAGGCGGCGGACTCCGTGGGTATCAACGTCTACAGGATGCGCTATGCCGGTGTGCTGATCTCCGGACTGCTGGGCGGTCTCGGCGGCATAGTGTACATCACCGCGGGCGTCAGCGTGTGGAAGTTTGAAAACGGCGTGGCGGGCTTCGGCTTCCTGGCTCTGGCCGTCATGATCTTCGGCGCGTGGCACCCCCTGAAAATCGCGCTGGCGGCGCTGCTGTTCGGCTTCTGCCGGGCGCTGGGCAATGTGTATTCCGGCTTTGACTTCCTGCTGAACATGAACATCCCCAGTGTGGTGTACAACATGCTCCCGTACATCATTTCTCTGGTGGTGCTGGCGTTCACCTCCAAGAAGTCCCGCGCCCCCAAGGCCGAGGGCATCCCCTACGACTTGGGATGCAGATGATATTTTTTCCGGGGTTTCCGACAGGAAACCCCGGAAAACTGTTCATAAAAAGAGGTTCTATGTCAATAGTTGGGGTAGAGAGAAAAAACAAATAATCGCAATACGTGTCGGAGTGATACTAAAATCTAGTAAACCACTTTAACCATCTTACCAGATATAGTATATCACATCGTTGCGGATAGTTAGGGTCTATCTGAAAACCGGAAATATGACCAACAGCGAGGGATTTTTCGTCTGATGAAGCCATTTTTCCGCAGGAATACTTTGTGTATTGCAAGGGAAAATGGTGCACAGCAGACGGAAAAGACCCGCTGTTTGGGCGTGTTGACGGTTTTCAGATAGACCCTAAATAGGCTTATTAAGAATTAGTATAATACCATTTTCAGCATTACCGGACGCGATTGGATTATTAAAGCCTTTAATTAGGTTTTAGTATCATTCGTCCATTTGTACGGGTCTGCTGTCGGCTTGTTGCTGGTCGGCAGACCTTTCGCATGGCAATAGGCGGTTGGGTTCAAGATTTGCTGCTGTTTGAGCCATTTAGCAATCTGCGTGGGGCCTTTGCCGGACGCGCACAGGGAGAATATCTTCTGTACGACGGCTGCGGCTTCTTCATCGACGATCCATTTCTTTTTGTCCTCTGGGTTTTTCATAAAATGCTCGCCGGACTTGCCTTTGCTCTGCCATGTAGCGCGAATGGCAGACAGAGCACAGGTGCTTCTTTTGAAACCGCAGGTGCTGCTTCTATGTCTGGAGATACATGACAGTTAGCAAAAATATCTTTGACAAATTTCCGCCTCAGGTACACGCCCCGGCAGGCCAGACGGCCTGCCGGGGCTTTGCCGTCCCTGAACGGCTCGTTATTTAATAAACTCTTAATCTTCCCTCGTATTGACAAATCCTGTATCCTGCGTTATCCTAACCGTACTAGTACAACTAATACAGTTAAGGAGGAATACCATGGTACACTTGGATTACCGGGACTCCCGGCCGATCTATGCGCAGATTGTGGACGGATTCCGGGAGCAGATCACCGGCGGCGTGCTGCGGCCGGGGGAGAAGCTGCCCAGCGTCCGGGATCTGGCCGCCCAGCTTGCCATTAACCCCAATACCATCCAGCGCGCTTACCGGCGGCTGGAAGCGGAAGGGTGGATCGCCACGGTGCCGGGAAAGGGCTGCTTCGTCTGCGGCGACGGAGAGATCAGAGAACGGGAGAAGAAACGGCTGCTGCTGAGCTTCGACGAAGCCGCCGCGGCGCTGCTGACCATGGGCGCGAGCCACGGCGAGCTGGTGGCCAGGATCGAGAAGGGAGAACATAGACATGCTTGAAATGAAGAATGTGACCAAGACCTTCGGCAATTTTAAGGCGCTGGACGACCTGACCCTGACCGTCCCGAGCGGGCGGGTCTACGGCCTTGTCGGCCCCAACGGCGCAGGCAAGTCCACTGCCATCCGGCACCTCACCGGCGTCTACCACCCGGACAGCGGCAGCGTCACCATGGATGAGCAGCCGATCTACGAGAATCCCGCCGTGAAGGCGACCATCGGCTATATCCCCGACGAGATTTTCTACTACCCCTCCGCGACGCTGGAGGATATGCGCAAGTTCTACCGGGGCATTTACCCCACCTTTGACGATGCCCTGTTTGACAAGCTGTACGACGTGTTTCAGCTTCCCAAACGGACGCCCATCCGCCGGTTTTCCAAGGGTATGCAGAAGCAGGCGGCGTTCCACCTGACCGTCTGCACCCGCCCCAGAACGCTGATTCTGGACGAGCCGGTGGACGGCCTCGACCCGGTGATGCGGCGGCAGGTCATGGGCCTGATTCTCTCCGACGTGGCGGGAAACGGCACCACGGTGCTGATCTCGTCTCACAACCTGCGGGAGCTGGAGGACGTGTGCGACTACGTGGGCATCATGAACCGGGGCAAAATGCTGCTGGAAAAGAGCCTTGCGGACATGCAGGGCAGCACCGTGAAGCTGCAGCTGGTGGGCGATGCCCCCAAGGAGCTGGACATCCTCAACGCGTCCGTTTCCGGACGCCTGAAGACCCTGATCGTCCGGGTGGAGGCCGAGGAGGTCGGCGCGAAAATGGCGGCGTGCAAGCCCGCGTATTTTGACGTGCTGCCGCTGTCGCTGGAGGAAATCTTCATTTACGAGCTGGGAGGCGTGGACTATGAAATCAAAGACATCCTTCTTTAATAAAACCGTGTTCAAAAAGAACCTGACCCGGTTCGCCCCGGTGATGGCGGTGTACACCCTGTGCCTGATTCTGGGCATGATGATGCTGTACCAGATCAATGAGGAAATGGGCCGGACGTTCTGGTTCGCCTCCCGGATAGCCGGGAACCTTCAGCTCATGGGGCTGGTGAACCTGCTTTTTGCGCCGCTCGTCGCCATGCTGCTGTTCGGCGACCTGTACAATTCCCGGATGTGCAACGCTCTGCACGCCATGCCCATGCGCCGGGAGACGCTGTTTCTGACCAACGTGGTCTCCGGACTGCTGTTCTCCATGATTCCCACGGCGGTGATGGCGCTGCTGTCCGTGCCGCTGCTGAACGCCACCATTGTGGAAAACGCGTGGCAGATCGCCCTTTTATGGTACGTCGGCACCAACCTGCAATTCATCACCTTCTTCGGCGTGGCGATCTTCAGCGTGTTCTGCACCGGTAACCGCTTTGCCATGGCGGTGGTGTACGCGGTGCTGAACGGCGGCGCGTTTATCCTCTACTATATTATCAATACCCTTTACACGCCCATGCTCTTCGGCGTGGTCACGCCGGACAGGTGGGTCAGCCTGCTGACGCCCGTGGCGGATATGACCAACGGCGCTTATGTGGAGGTGGAGAACTTTCACCAGCTGTCGCTGCGGTTCTACGGCCGGGAAAGCGAAATGGTGGCGGCGTTCAGCGTTGACGGGGGAAAGTTTACCTCTCTGCTGATCTACGCGGCGGTGGGCATCGTCTTTGCCATCGTGGGATTGCTCCTGTACCGGAAGCGGAATCTGGAATGCGCCGGGGACGCCATCGCGTTTCCCATTTTGCAGCCGCTGTTTCAGCTGGTCTGCGCTGTGGGGGTCGGTACGCTGGTGGTTATGGGTGTGGAAACCTTCCTCGCGTACAAAATCGGCGCCGGTATGTCCATGCTGTATCTTCTTCTGTTCTGCGGCGGCGCCGCCGGTTGGTTCGGCGCAAAAATGCTTCTGAAGCGCACCACACGGGTGTTCCAGCTGCGCAGCTGGATCGGGCTGGGGCTTCTGACCGCCATGGTCGCCGTGACGCTGGTGGCCACCCACTTTGACGTGCTGGGCATTGAGGATCGCATTCCGGACGTGGAGGACGTCAGCTCCGTGACCCTGAATTTTGACGGGCTGGAGCTGACCGACGAGGAAGACATCCGGCAGATCACCACCCTCCACGCCATGGCGCTGGAAGACCGCATCGAGAGCTACGGCGACTATCCTCTGGCCTACATCCTGCACCGGGAGGAAAAGGAAAAGCACCCGGTCATGCCGGAGGGCGGCTTCGTCTACGGTGAGGGCGGCTACAACGCCGACGGGCCGATGCTGACCACAGATTACATCACCATTTATTACAAGCTGAAAAACGGCTGCACCATGACCCGTAACTACAACATCTGGGCAAATCTGGACGAGGGCAAGATCGTAAAAGAGTACGCAAGCCGCTGGGAACAGGTATGGAAGCAGGCACGGTACGGCTATCAGGATGGCTTTAACCCGGAGGATATCACCTCCATGAACATCGGAGACATGACTCACCAGATCACGCCGGAGCTGGTGGAGTCTCTGCTGGCCGCCGTCAAGGCCGACTGCGACGAGCGCACCATGACCCAGAGAAGTGCTTACCATCTGGGATATTTCTGGGACTACGACAAGTATAACGAGGAATATTACAAGACAAAGTCCCTGACAATATCCCTTTGGGGGGAGAACGATGTGTATGCCACCGGCGCGTACCTGTCCGTCTTTGCCGACTCCGCGCATACGCTGGAGTGGATGCGGGAGCATGACTGCCTGACGGAGGAAGTCGTGGAGGAAGCGCCCATTGTGCTGAACTAAAGAAAGGGAAGACCGATGAAAAAGAAACTATGTCTCATGCTGGCGGTGATGCTGCTGCTTCTTTCCGCTTGCAGCAGGACAACCGCACCGAAGCCCACCATGGCACAGTACTTCGCTCCGTCGAAACGTATCCCCGTGGAGACAACGGCAGAGCCCACCCAGCCGGAAACTGCCGCCCCTGACCGGAACGATGCTGCCCGCAGCGCGTTCCAGCGGGCGCTCCGGACTGTCCATGACGATCTGCGCTGGCCGGAACTGCCCGACTCGGGGAATATTGAAGTGTGGGAACCGGGTACGATTGAAGACGAACAATTTGCCGTTACGGATGTGGACGGAGACGGGGAGGAAGAACTGCTGGTTTCCGTATCCAACACCTACATGGCGGGAATGTGTGAGATCATCTATGGCTATGACCCCCAAACCGACGGCGTGCGGATTGAGTCCCACAGTTATGTGGGAGTGACCCATTATCCCGGTATGCTCAAGGTGGAGGCGTCCCACAATCAGGGGTATGCGGGGGATGTCCTCTGGCCTTACGCCATTGCGTATTATGACGAAGCGGAGGATAGCTATAAAGACGCCTTCTATGTGGACGCATGGTGCAAGGATATCACCGACTACGATTCCTATACGGAAACGCCCTACCCGGATGACATTGACACCGAGCATGACGGCTATGTCTACCTGATAACGGAAAACGGAGAGCGGCGGTTCATGAACAGGGCGGACTACGAGAAATGGGAAGCGGGGATATTCACCAATAAGGAACCCCTGACCATTCCGTGGCAGAAGATCACGACAGCGAATATTGATGCACTTGTAAAATAACCAAAAATCAAATCAAGGGGCAAGCCCGGAATGTGAAAATGTAACATTCCGGGCTTGTGTTTTTTCGGGAAATCTTTTATAATCAAATCAACAATGCGAATGGAGGGCTGAGCATGGAAAAGCATCAGGTGTTGACCGTTCTGGTGGCGGACGATGAGCCGGAGCTGCTGGGCGCCGTCTGCCAGCTGATCGACTGGGAGTCCCTGGGCTTCCGCCTTGTGGGACGCGCCGGGAACGGGCTGGACGCGTTGCAGCTGGTGGAAGCGCTTCAGCCGGATTTCCTGCTGACGGATATCCGGATGCCGTTTATTTCCGGGACGGCTCTCACCAGACAGGCGAAGGCCGTCCAGCCGCTGCTGCAAGTGGCGTTCCTAAGCGGCTACGACGATTTTGAGTACGCCAAGGCCGGGATCGAGGACGAGATCGTGGCCTACCTTCTCAAGCCCATCAGCATGGCGGAGCTGACGGAAGAACTGCGGAAGATTCACGACAAGATCGAAAAACGCCTTGCCAGCCTGACCCGCCCTCAGGGCGGCGCGGAGGCGCTGCGGATGGTCACGGCTACGATGCTTTTGGACGAGTACGCCCGTCCGGAGCCGTCCGCCGCGGCGGAATCCCTGCGAAGCGCCGGAATGGAAATCCGGGGGGACGAGCATATCGTGGTGGCGGCGTTCAGCCTGCCCGACGGGGCGCACCCGGAGCTGCTTCCCATGGCGGAGCGGATTTTCTCTCGGGCGTTTTCCTGCTGCGGATTTTCCAGCGGCGACCGGACGGTGCTTCTGCTGGCCTCCTGCAACGGGTTCGGGCGGCTGTATGCGTCATTGGACGAGCTGCGGCAGGCTACCCGCCGGGCATGGGGCGCCGAAGCGCTGGCGGGCTTAAGCAAGGAGTACGCCTCTCTCGGCGATGGACACACCGCTTACTTAGAAGCCATGGAAGCCCTGAAAATCGCCCGCAGAGGCGGCGGACTGTACGCCGCCGGGGGCTGGGACGACATGGCCATGCTCTGCGCCCGGGCGCTGAAGATCATCGAGAAGGAATACATGGACGAGGAGCTGTCGCTGCAATCCGTCAGCGAGCGGCTGCACATCAGCGCCAATTATCTGGGCGCGAATATCAAAAAATTCTACGGCGACACCTTCATGAACCTGCTGATCCAAAAACGGATGGATGTGGCGCTGAAGCTGCTGTGGGGCGGCAGCAGCCGCATTGCCGAGGTGTCCCGCCGCTGCGGCTACGCCGACCAGAGCTATTTCGGCTACTGCTTCAAAAAATACTACGGAAAATCCCCGGCGCGGATGCGTCAGGAACAGAAAGAGGCCAACGCATGAAGAAAAAGGGTCTCAGCATGAATCTTATCATGGCGCTCACGCTCACGGCGGTTGCGGTGAGCGTGCTTCTGTGCGCCAATCTGGTCTTTATGCAGACCTACCGTCAGACGCTGCTGCGCAACGCCGAGACCACCAGCCGTCAGGCCATCGCCCAGGCCGGCAGCACCATGAACGAATACCTGGAGGACATGAACGACGCGGTGACGCTGCTGACCGGCTACTTAGACCTGCCCGCGGAGGAACGGGAGGCGCGGTTTGAGGCGTTTCTGGAAATCCGCGCCGACGTGGTGGCCGTCACCACCTATGACGCGGAGGGGGAAATGCGCAACTGCTACAGCCTTGGCCGCCGTCTGCGGGAAGATATCCTGCAAAACCTTTCCTTTGACCCGGACAAGCGGGAGCTTTACGAGACGGGCTTCATTTCCGCGCCCCACGTGATGTCGATTTTTGTGGAGGACTACCCATGGGTCGTGACCATCATCCGCCCTGCCACCACCGGAGAGGGGGAGCGGTACATCGCCGTGGACGTGAGCTGCTCCAATATTTCCACCTATATCAGCGGCGTGGGCATCGGCCAGCGGGGTTACTGCTTCCTTGAGGACACGGAGGGGAACCTCGTTTACCATCCCCAGCAGCAGCTCATTTACTCCGAGCTGAAAAGCGAGAATACCGCGTTGACCGCCTCCCTCCCGGACGGGACGCACGTGGAGGGGAGCACCATCTACACCGTCCAGACGCTGGAAAACGGCATCTGGCGGGTCGTAGGCGTCAGCTCGTTTCAGGAGCTGATTACCGACGCCCTGCGGGAGATCATGCGCATTACCTTCATCGGCGCACTGTTTATTCTGGCTGCGGCGGTGCTGCTGAGCCTGATGCTTTCCCGGGTGCTGTCCAGTCCCATTCACGATCTGATCGTCGCCATGCAGAGCTTTGAAAAAACCGGTGAGGGCTTTTCCTATGAACCCGTCACCGGCGTCCGGGAGGTGGAGAACCTGTCGGCGTCCTTTGACCACATGGTCAAAAAGATTCAGAAGCTCATGGCCACGGTGCGCAGTGAGGAAGTCAACCTGCGCAAGACGGAGCTGAAAGCCTTACAGGCGCAGATCAATCCCCACTTCCTCTACAATACGCTGGATTCCATTTCGTGGATGTGCGAGCAGGGGAAGAACGCGGAAGCCGTGGTGATGGTCAACGCGCTGGCGCGGCTGTTCCGCATCAGCATCAGCAAGGGCCACGAGCTGATCCCCATCCGCAGCGAGGTGCAGCACGCCCAGAGCTATCTGCAAATCCAGAGCGTGCGCTACAAGGAGCAGTTTTCCTACCACTTCGACGTGGAGGAAGACTGCACGGAGTATCTCTGCAACAAGATCACCCTCCAGCCCATCATCGAAAACGCCATCTACCACGGCGTCAACGGTCTGGTGGACGAGGGACATATTGAGATCCGTGTCCGCGCCGAGGGGGAGGATGTTCTCTTCACGGTGGAGGACAACGGCGTGGGCATGGAGCCGGAGCAGATTGAGGAAATTTTCCGCCGGAAGCCCGACGGAAAGTCCGGCATCGGCATCAAGAATGTCAACGACCGTCTGAAAATCTGGTTCGGCGACGCCTATGGCATCACCATCGAAAGCGTCCCGGACGAGGGAACGAAGGTAACGGTGCGGATGCCGAAGGTACGGGAGGAGGTGGAGCATGAAAAGCATTAAGTGGATCGCCGTTTTTCTGGCGCTGCTGGTGTGCCTTTCCGGCTGCGCCGGTACGCATCAAAGCGGCGGGTCGTACAATATCTATCTGATTGCCAAATCCTCCACCACGGAGTTCTGGAAAGCGGTTTTTTCCGGGGCAAACGCCGCGAAATCCGAATATAACGTGCAGTTGACCATCCTTGCCCCGGACACGGAGGAGGACTTTGAAGTACAGAACGACTACATCCGGCAGGCCGTGGCCGACGGGGCGGACGCCATCGTCTTCTCCGCCATCAGCTACACGGAAAACGCCGCCGCCATCGACGAAGCCGTGGCCGCAGGCGTCCGGGTGGTGGTCATTGACAGCGATGTGGATTCCAAAGGCGTTTCCGTGCGCATCGGGACGGACAATGTGGCGGCCGGGCGCATGAGCGGGGAGGCCGCGCTGAAAACGGCGCAGGAAAAAATCGTTGTGGGCATTGTCAACGCCTACGCCGAGACCCAGAACTGCCGGGAGCGGGAGCAGGGCTTCCGGGAGGTGCTGCTTGGGGACAGCCGGGTCAAGGGTATCTATGCCGTCAATGTTTCCACCGATGCTCTGGAAGCCCGTCTGGCGGCGGAGAAGCTGCTGCGGGAGCATCCGGAGATCAACGTGCTGATCGGCTTCAACGAGCCGCTGGCCGTGGGCGTGGCTCAGGCGGTGGACTCCCTGGGGCTGACGGGTCAGGTACACGCCGTGTCCTTTGACAGCAACGTCAACTGCATCGAGCTGCTGCAAACGGGGGCGGTGGCCGCCCTGGTGGTGCAGAATTCCTACGCCATGGGGTATCTGGGCGTAGAAAAGGCGTGGCAGGTTTTGCAGGGGGAAAAATTCGATTCCACGGCGCTCATCGACACCGCGACCACCATCGTCACCAAAGAAAATATGTTTACCATGGAGAGCCAGAAGGCCATGTTTTCTTTCGGTTGATCGGCGTACTTGCAATTTTTACCGTTTCTTAGGGCTTTTTGCACAAAAACACGGCGCGTTTTTTGGAGGCGGCAAAATTTTTTGAGAAAATCCGCGAGGAAAAATGACTGTGAAAAAAATCCGTATCTGATACAATATAGTCACGGTGAAGCCAACCCGGCGAAACCAAAAAATGAATTTTATGGAGGAAAAAAGCAATGAAAAAGGCACTTGCATTGCTGCTCGCGCTTGTCATGGTAGTCGCCATGGCCGCCTGCGGCTCCAAGACCACCACCCCCAGCACTAACGCCGCTACCACCCCCGCTCCCGTAGGGAACGAGACCGAGGCTCAGGTCGAAGCTTCCGAGCTGAAGGTCGGCGTGTTCTACTACACCTTCGCCGACACCTACATTTCCAGCGTCCGTACCGCTCTGGACGCACAGCTGGACAGCCTGGGCGTTACCTACAACAACTTCGACGGCAACAACAACCAGACCACCCAGAACGAGCAGATCCAGACCGCTGTCACCGACGGCTACAACCTGCTGGTCGTCAACATGGTCACTTCCGGCTCCCCCGACGTTGCCAACGAGATCATCTCTCTGGCGAACGGCACCCCCGTTATCTTCTTCAACCGCGCCATCGAGGCTGACGGCGAGGAAGGCACCGTCCTGAACGCCAACACCAACATCTGCTTCATCGGCACCGACGCTCCCGAAGCCGGTCACCTGCAGGGCAAGATGGTCGGCGAGTATCTGCTGGCCAACTGGGATACCGTTGACCTGAACGGCGACGGCAAGATCTCCTACGCTATGTTCAAGGGCGACGAGGCCAACGTTGAGGCCATCTACCGCACCCAGTTCGGTGTTGAGGATGCCGACGCTGTCCTGACCGCTGCCGGCAAGCCCGCTCTGGAGTACTTCGACGCTTCCAACGCCTCCAAGTATCAGGTGGATCTGGGCGGCGCATGGAGCGCACAGGCTGCTCTGGACTACATGAACACCAACCTGTCCCAGTACAACGAGGCCAACGGCAACATGATCGAGCTGATCATCTGCAACAACGACAACATGGCTGAAGGCGCTATCTCCGCTCTGGAGGCTGCCGGCTACAACACCGGCGCCGAGGGCGCGACCACCATCCCCGTGTTCGGCGTTGACGCTACCGACGCCGCCAAGGAACTGATCGCTGCCGGCAAGATGACCGGTACCGTTAAGCAGGACGCCGAGGGCATGGCCGTCGCCATCGCCGATGTCGTCAAGGCTACCGGTGAAGGCACCGCCATGGCTGACGCCGTCGCTGCCACCGCCGGCACCAACGCCGAGATGTACTCCATCGCCGACGGCATCGCTAACAAGCTGTTCGTCGCCTACGCTGCCTACACCAAGTAAGTTATAAACCCAAAAAGGGCAGCCGCTGCTGTGTCGGCGGCTGCCCTTCACAGCTAAGCATGCTAGCGAAAAAGGAGGGGAATCCAGGTGGAGCAAACCGTACTGCTCCGGATGACGGATATCACAAAAACCTTTCCCGGCGTAAAAGCGCTGGATCATGTCAGCCTGGAAGTCAAGGCGGGCACCGTACACGCGCTGATGGGCGAGAACGGCGCCGGCAAATCCACGCTGATGAAATGCCTGTTCGGCATTTACAGCAAGGACAGCGGCCATATTTATCTGGAAGGCCGCGAGGTCAATTTCACCAGCTCCAAGGAGGCGCTGAACAATGGCGTCGCCATGGTTCACCAGGAGCTGAATCAGGCGCTCAAGCGGACTGTCATGGACAACCTGTGGCTGGGGCGCTATCCCAAGATCGCGGGCTTTATTGTGGACGAGCACAAGATGCTTCGCGATACCAAAGCGATTTTTGAAGAGCTCGGCATCGACGTTGACCCCCATCGGGTCATGGGCACGATGCCGGTTTCCCAGCGTCAAATGGTGGAGATCGCAAAGGCCGTCTCCTATCACTCGAAAGTCATCGTATTTGATGAACCCACGTCCTCTCTGACTGAGGAAGAGGTTGAGCATCTGTTCAGGATCATCAACATGCTCCGCGACCGCGGCATGGGCATCATCTATATTTCCCATAAAATGGCGGAGATCAAGCGCATCTCCGACGAGATCACCGTCATGCGCGACGGCCAGCTGGTAGCGACCCGTCCGGCATCCGAGCTGGAGATGAACGACATCATCCGTCTGATGGTCGGCCGCGAGCTTGGCAACCAGTTCCCTCCGAAGACCAATAAGCCCGGCGAGGTCTATCTGGAAGTGGAGCACCTGACGGGACTGTACAATAACCTGCGGGACGTTTCCTTCACCGCCCGGCGGGGCGAGATCGTGGGTCTCGCGGGTCTGGACGGCAGCGGCCGGACGGAGACGCTGGAAACCATGTTCGGCGTCGCCACCCGCAAGAGCGGCCGCATTCTGCTGGACGGCAAGGAGTGCAAGAATCTGAATCCCCGGCAGTCCATCAAGAACAACTTTGCCCTGCTCACCGAGGAGCGCCGGGCGACGGGCATTTTCGGAATCCTGGACATCCGGGAGAATTCCGTCATTTCCAGTCTGGACAGGCACAAGCGGGCGGGTTTTGTCCTCAGCGACAAGTCCATGAAGAAGGACACCCAGTGGTCCATCGACGCCATGCACACCAAGACGCCTACCCAGGAGACGAAGATCCGCAGCCTGTCCGGCGGCAACCAGCAGAAGGTCATCATCGGCCGCTGGCTGCTCACCGAGCCGGATGTGCTGCTGCTTGACGAGCCGACGCGGGGCATCGACGTCGGCGCGAAATACGAGATTTACCAGCTGATCCTCGATCTGGCGAACAAAGGCAAGACGGTCATCATGGTTTCGTCCGAAATGCCCGAGCTGCTGGGCGTGTGCGACCGGATTCTCGTCATGTCCGGCGGACGGCTGGCCGGTGAAGTCGATGCAAAGACAGCAACGCAGGAAGACATCATGCGTCTTGCGGCGAAGTATGTATAAGGAGGCAGCGGTATGGCAAATCCAGTCAAACAGCTTCAGAGAAAGAGTGAAGAATACCAAAGACTCGACAAGGCGGATCGCCGCCGGTTCTGGTCGGACGGCATTCTGAATAACGCGCTGTATATTCTGATGGTGATCTTCATCGTCTATACGGCAATCAAGAACAAAAACTTCCTGTCCGCGGGTTCCATCGCGAACATCGTTTCCCTTGTGGCGGCGTCATTGCCCATGGCGCTGGGCATCGCCGGCTGCATCGTCCTGACCGGTACCGACTTGTCCGGCGGACGTGTGGTCGGCCTGACCGCAGCTGTCGCGGGCGCGCTGCTGCAGGATCGCACCATCTCCCGGAAGCTTTTCTCCAACCTCCCGGCCATTACCCCGGGTTGGATTCTGCTGACGGTTCTCATTGTCGTCGCCATCGGCGCGCTGATCGGTATGGTGAACGGCTTCTTTGTAGCCAAGTTCAGCCTGCATCCCTTCATCGTGACGCTGGCCACCCAGCTCATTACTTACGGCCTGATCCTGATCTTCTTCATGCTCAACGGCAACAACGGCCAGCCCGTTTCCGGCCTGTCTCAGGAGTATAAGAGCGTGGTCTCCGCACCCATGATCCAGTTCACCACCGGCTCCGGTGCGAAAATTTCCATTCCGTGGTATGTGCTGTACGCCGTGATTTTCGTGGCGCTGATGTGGTTCATCTGGAACAAGACCGCCTTCGGCAAGAACATGTTCGCCGTCGGCTCCAACGCCGACGCTGCCAAGGTCTCCGGCGTCAACGTGTTCTGGACGACCGTAATGGTCCACACCCTGGCCGGTGCGATGTACGGCGTTACGGGCTTCATTGAGGGCGCCCGCATCAGCTCCATCACCCAGTCGGCGGGCCTTAACTACGAGTGCGACGCCATCGCGGCCTGCGTCATCGGCGGTGTTTCCTTCGTCGGCGGCACCGGCAAGATCAGCGGCATTGTGCTGGGCGTGTTCGTGCTGCGTATCATCTTCGTGGCACTGTCCATGCTGGGCATCGACCCCTCCATGCAGTACATCATCAAGGGCGGCATTATTCTGGCGGCCTGCTCGCTGGATATGCGGAAATATCTTGCCAAGAAGTAAACCATGTTTTATAATAGCGGCAGATGAAGGTCATCTGCCGCTATTGTGGAGAAAAGAGGCAGTATAAATGAAAACGATTCTGGTACTTGGCGGCGCGGGCTACATTGGCAGCCACACCGTGTATGAACTCATTGACAACGGCTACGACGTGGTCGTGGCCGATAATCTGGAAACCGGTTTTCGCAAGGCGGTGCATCCGAAGGCCAGGTTTTATCAGGGCGATATCCGCAGTAAGGAATTCTGCGACCATGTGTTTTCCTCCGAGAAGATCGACGCGGTTATCCACTTCGCGGCGAATTCTCAGGTGGGCGAGAGTATGGTCAATCCCCTGAAATACTACGATAACAATCTGGGTGGCACCCGGACGATGCTGCAGTCCATGATCGAGCATGGGGTAAAGTACATCGTCTTTTCCTCCACGGCGGCGACCTACGGCGAGCCGGAGCATGTGCCGATTCTGGAGACCGACCCCACACACCCGACGAACTGCTACGGCGAGACGAAGCTCTCTATGGAGCGGATGTTCTACTGGGCGTCCGTTGCCCACGGCATCCGGTTTGTGGCGCTGCGCTACTTCAACGCCTGCGGCGCGCATATGTCCGGTAAGATCGGCGAGGCGCATGACCCGGAGACCCACCTGATCCCCATTATTTTGCAGGTCCCCAACGGACGGCGGGACCATGTGTCGATTTACGGCGACGACTATCCCACCCGGGACGGCACCTGCGTCCGGGATTACATCCACGTCACTGACCTTGCTTCCGCCCACATTCTGGCGGCGGAGTACCTGATGAACGGCGGGGAAAACAACGTCTTCAATCTGGGCAACGGCGTGGGCTTCACGGTGAAGGAGATCATCGACACGGCGGAAAAGGTCGTGGGCAAGCCCATCAAGTGCGAGATGGCCCCCCGCCGCGCGGGCGACCCGGCGCAGCTGGTGGCGTCCAGCGAAAAGGCGAAGACCGTGCTTGGCTGGAAGCCGAAATATGACGATATTGAGACCATCATTGGTTCCGCATGGAACTGGCACAAGGAGCATCCCCATGGCTATGACGACTGAAACTGTTTGGGCGGCGCTGGATGCGCTGCTGGATTACGCGAAAAACTGCGGCCTTCTCCACCCGCTGGACGAGACGTTCGCACGGAATACCCTTCTTTCTGAACTGCGGTTGGAGAGTTACGAAAAGCAGGAGCAGCGCTTTGATTTCCCGGAGTGCCTGAATCTGCTGTGCGATTACGCCGCCCAGCAGGGGATGATCGCGGATACCATCGCCGAACGCGACCTGTTCGACACGAAGCTCATGGGCTTCCTGACGCCCCGCCCGTCGGAGGTGGTGCGGGAATTCCGGTCGCGGTATACCCAGTCTCCCAAGGCGGCGACGGACTACTTCTACACCCTCAGTCAGGACTGCAACTACATCCGCCGCGACCGCATCGCGAAGGACGAGCGCTGGACGGCGGAGACCAAATACGGGAAGCTGGAGATATCCATCAACCTGTCCAAGCCCGAGAAAGACCCCCGGGACATCGCGGCGGCGAAGCTGAAAAAGGCGTCCGGTTACCCCAAGTGTCTGCTCTGCCCCGAAAACGTGGGCTATGCGGGAACCATTTCCCACCCGGCGCGGCAGAACCTGCGGGTCATGCCGGTAATGGTGAACGGCCAGCTCTGGGGCTTCCAGTATTCGCCCTACGTTTATTATAATGAACACTGCATCGTCATGAACGCCCGGCATACGCCCATGGTCATTGACCGGGGAGTGTTCGATAAGCTGTTTTCCTTTGTGGAGCAGTTCCCCCACTATTTCCTTGGGTCGAACGCCGACCTGCCCATTGTGGGCGGCAGCATATTGTCCCACGAACATTTTCAGGGCGGCCACCACACCTTCCCCATGGAAAAGGCGGAGAAGGAGTTTGGCTTCGAGGTTCCCGGCTTTGACGACGTGGACTGCTGCGTGGTGAGATACCCGATGACGGTGCTTCGCCTGAATTCTCAGAACAAAGACCACCTCTGTGATCTGGCGGGCAAGATCCTCGCCAAGTGGCGCACCTACAGCGACCCGGCGGCGACGGTTTTCGCGGAGACCGACGGCGAGCCCCACAATACCATCACCCCCATCGCCCGTATGCGGGAGGGGCGGTATGAGCTGGATCTGGTCCTGCGGAACAACCTGACGACGAAGGAGCATCCCATGGGGCTGTACCACCCCCACGAGGAACTCCACCACATCAAAAAAGAGAACATCGGCCTGATCGAGGTCATGGGTCTTGCCGTTCTTCCCGGCAGACTGAAAAAGGAAATGGCCGATCTGCGCGAAGCCCTGCTGAATGGGGAAAACCTGCACGTAAGCGAGGAGCTTTCCAAGCACGCCGATTGGGCGGATGCGTTCATGGCGCGTCATCCGGAATTCAATGCCGAAAACGCCGAGGCGATCATTCAGTATGAGATCGGTCAGGTGTTTGCCCGGGTTCTGGAGTGCGCGGGCGTTTACAAGTGTACCGAATCGGGCAGAGCTGCCCTGAAACGATTTTTGACGGAGGTTCAAAATGGCTGACACCTATCATTTTTCCGCCCCCGGCCGCACGGAGATCGGCGGCAACCACACCGACCATCAGCACGGCTGTGTGCTGGCGGCAGCAGTTGACATGGAGACCACTGCGGAGGTCACCCTGACCGGCACGAACATCATCCGCGTGGATTCCGAGGGCTACAAGCCTGTGGAGATCGACCTGAACGATCTGGATGCCAGAGAGTCCGAGAAGAACACCACGGCGGCGCTGATCCGCGGCGTAGCGGCGGCGTTTGCCCGGCGGGGGTACAAGCTGAGCGGCTTTGAAGCCAAGGTCAGGTCTACCGTCCTGCCCGGCTCCGGCCTGTCCAGCTCCGCGGCCTTTGAGGTGCTGATCGGCCGTATCCTGAACGGCCTGTTTGCGGACGGCGCGGTTTCCGCCATTGAAATTGCCCAGATCGGCCAGTACGCCGAAAACGTCTACTACGGCAAGCCCTCCGGCCTGATGGATCAGATGGCTTCCAGCGTGGGCGGACTGGTGTACATCGATTTTGCCGACCCGAAAAATCCCATCGTGGAAAAGGTAGACTACGATTTCGTCCACAGCGGCTATACCCTCTGCACCATCGATTCCGGTGCGGATCATGCCGACCTGACGGACGAGTACGCGGCCATGCCCGTGGAAATGAAGGCGGTGGCGGCGTTCTTCGGTAAGGAAGTCCTCCACGATGTGGACGAGGCGGCGTTCTACAGGCACATCGCTGAAGTCCGCAAGGTCACCGGCGACCGGGCAGTGCTCAGAGCTATCCACTTCTTCAACGAGAACCGCCGGGTGAAGTCCCAGGTGCGCGCGCTGAAGGACGGCGACTTTGACGCGTTCCTGCACCTCGTCAACGCTTCCGGCATGGCGTCATGGACGCTGCTGCAGAACGTGACCCCGGCGGGCTACATCCAGAAGCAGGATATGGCGTTCACCATCGCACTGTGCCAGCAGCTGCTGGAGGGCGAGGGCGCTGTCCGTATCCACGGTGGCGGCTTTGCCGGTACGGCGCTGGCGTTCGTTCCCAATGACAGGTTTGCGCGCTTCAAGACCTGCGTCGAGCACGTTCTGGGAGAGGGCCACTGCCATAAGCTGACAATTCAATGAGTGCGCAAAAAATCGGATATTCCGGCGGGGAAGCGGCGGCGCTTCCCCGCCGCTTTCTGCCATGGACGGTCGTTTTCAAGCAAAAAATTTTTTACATTTTTGTGAATAATTTCCCAAAAAGCACCTTTTCTCCACAATTTTAAGGAAAATAGCAAAAATCCCCCCCTGGGGGATGAAAAAAACACGTGAAATGTGTCAAATTGCACGATTGACAACTGCACGCTAAATGAGTACAATAGTATCGATACACTATGACCTATCGTAGGGTACGCACAGGCTTTTCAAAGAATCAAATGATTAGGAGGAAATCACTTTGAAGGATTGGGCTTATTTGACAACTGTTGAGGAGATGGAGCAAGCTACCAACTCGCTGCTGGAAAACGGCAGTAAGGTTGGCGCTGACTCCTGGCAGCAGCGGGTCAAGAACCAGACCCCCCATTGCGGCTTCGGCGAATCCGGCACTTGCTGCCGTATCTGCTCCATGGGCCCGTGCCGCATCACCAAGAAGGCCCCCCGGGGCATCTGCGGCTGCGACGTACATGGTATCGTCGGCCGTAACTATCTGCGGTTCACCGCCGGCGGCTCTGCTACGCACTCCGACCATGGCCGCGAGATTATGCACACCCTGTACCAGACCAAGGAAGGCGGCAACTATCAGGTCAAGGACCCTGAGAAGCTGATCCGCATCGCCAAGGAGTGGGGCGTAGAGACCGAAGGTAAGGACATCTACGATCTGGCCCATGAAATGGCCGAGATCGGCCTGCTGGAGTACGGCAAGCCCTTCGGCGTACAGCGCTTCCTGAAGCGTGCCCCCGAGTACACCCAGAAGCTGTGGCATGAAGCCGGTATCGAACCCCGCGCCATCGACCGGGAAGTCTCCACCGCGCTGCACATGACCCACATGGGCTGCTCTTCTCTGCCCGAAGCCCTGATCCGTCAGGCGCTGCGCGCCGGCCTGTCCGACGGCTGGGGCGGCTCCATGATGGGCACCGAGTTCTCCGACGTTATGTTCGGCACTCCCAAGCCCATTGACACCACCGCCAACATCGGCGTCATGGAGAAGGACAATGTCAACATCGTTGTTCACGGCCATGATCCCAGCCTGTCCGAAATGGTCGTTTACTATGCTAACGACCCCGAGATGATCGCTTATGCCAAGTCCGTGGGCGCCAAGGGCATCACCATTTCCGGCGTGTGCTGCACCTCCAACGAAGTCACCATGCGTCACGGCATCCCCATGGCCGGTAACTTCCTGAACCAGGAGAACGTGGTTCTGACCGGCGCCTGCGAGGCCATTGTCGTGGACGTGCAGTGCATCTTCCCCGCTCTGGGCCCCCTGAGCAAGTGCTTCCATACCAAGTTCATCACCACCTCTCCCATCGCCCGGATGCCCGACTCCGAGTTCATCCAGTTCCATGCCGAGACCGCCGGTGAGAACGCCAAGGCCATTGTCAAGATGGCAATCGAGAACTTCAAGAACCGCAAGCCTGAGCTGGTCAACATCCCCAGCATGAAGCAGAATGCCCGTGTCGGCTACTCTGTGGAAGCCATCAAGAAGGTTCTCGACGGCGTCGCCAACTCTCAGGTGGACGAGTTCGGCACCACCAAGCCTCTGATCGAGTGTGTGCATTCCGGCGTTCTGCGCGGCGCTGTGGCCATGGTCGGCTGCAACAACCCCAAGGTTCGTCCCGACACCGCTCACATTGAGCTGATGAAGAAGCTGCTGGAAAACGACATCATTCTGATCGTCTCCGGCTGCTCCGCCCAGGCTGCCGCCAAGGCCGGTCTGATGGATCCCGAAAAGGCCAAGGACTACTGCGGCGCAGGTCTGAAGCGCGTCTGCGAGCTGGCCGGTATCCCGCCTGTCCTGCACATGGGCTCCTGCGTGGATATTTCCCGTATGATGATCCTGGCTTCCGATATCGCCAAGGACTGGGGCATCCACATTTCTCAGGTTCCCGTCGTGGGCTGCGCTCCCGAATGGATGTCCGAGAAGGCTGTCTCCATCGGCAACTACGTCGTGGCGACCGGCATCGAGACCTTCCTGGGCGTTGACCCCTACACCAAGGGCTCCGAGGAAGTCACCGCGCTGCTTCAGGGCGAGCATGGCGTCAAGGACTGGGTCGAGGCCAAGTTCGTCGTGGAAACCGACATTGAGAAGCTGGGCGACAAGATGATCGAGTGCATCGAGGCCAAGCGCGCCGCACTGGGCATCTAAAGAGCCTGCGTCACCCGAACAAAAAGCGATTTGAATTCGGGATAACTTTTACTTACGAGGTCTTTTTCCAATGAAACTAGCGATTACCGGCAAGGGCGGCGTGGGAAAGACCACGCTGGCCTCCACGCTGGCGCGGCTCTACGCCGACGAGGGACGTACCGTTCTGGCCGCCGACGTGGACCCTGACGCCAATCTGGGACTGGCTCTTGGACTGAGTCAGGAGGAAGTGGACGCCATCGTCCCCATCTCCAAAATGCGCACTCTGGTGGAGGAGCGCACCGGCGCCAATGCCGCCAATAAGTTCTTCAAGCTGAACCCTTATGTGGCGGACATTCCGGACACCTTCTCCAAAGAGATCAACGGCGTTAAGCTGCTGGTCATGGGTACCGTGGATGTGGGCGGCAGCGGCTGCGTCTGCCCCGAGCACGTGATGCTGAAGGCCATCCTCTCTGCGCTGACCTATCGGAAGAACGATGTGGTCATCATGGATATGGAAGCGGGTCTGGAGCACTTAGGACGGGGAACGGCAGCCAACATGGATCAGTTCATCGTGGTGATCGAGCCCGGCGCGAGATCGGTGCAGACCTACCACAACGTCAAGCGTCTGGCAAAGGACTTGGGCATTACCCGCGTTCGGGTGGTGGCAAACAAGATCCGGGACGACGGCGACGAGGAATTCATCCGCTCCGCCATTCCGGCGGAAGACCTGCTGGGCTTCATCCACTACAACCCTGACATCATAGACGCCGACCGGCAGGGGAAATCCCCCTATGATTTCAGTCCCGCGGCAATCGAAGAAATTCGGAAAATCAAAGCGATATTGGATCGTGATGAATCTTAAATTAGGAGGAAATACCGTGACACTTTTTGAAAGAGTTTTTGGCGGCAACGACTACAACTACGCCCGTACTGTAGCCGCCATTGATGAGGCCATCGCTGCTTACGGCGAAAGCGAGCCTGTATCTTTCCCCGGCACCGCTTACAGCCTGCCCTGTTACTACGGCGTCACCGGCGTGAAGATCACCACTCTGGGTGAGATGAAGGCCGCCATGGACACCATCAAGTCCAAGATGACCCGCAACAACCGCCTTCACGACGCCTTTGAAAGCGGCATTGCATCCGCTCTGTGCGCCGAGTTTTTGGAAGCGCTGAAGTACCTGCACGGCGCGGAGCCCTATGCCGAGCCGGAAATGGGCCACCTGACCGACGCCTTCGTCCGTAATCTGGGCGTGCCGCTGGTCACCGGCGACATCCCCGGCGTTGCCGTTATCATCGGCGGCGCGGAAGACCCCGCCGAGACTGTGGCTCTGGCCAAGTCCTATCAGGCGCAGGGTATTCTGGTCACCCTCACCGGCGACTCCATCAAGCACTGCTTCGACGCCGGCATGAAGCTGGGCGAGAACGTCCGCGTGGTGCCTCTGGGCTACGAAATGCAGTCCGTTATTCACGTTGTCTCCGTGGCCGTCCGTGCCGCGCTGATCTTCGGCAACGTGACCCCCGGCGACTTCGCCTCTCTGGCCAAGTACACCATGGACCGCGTCAAGGCGTTTGTCAACGCTTACAAGCCCCTGTCTGATGAGATCGTCTCCTACGGCGCAGGCGCTATCTGCCTTGGCTTCCCCGTTATCTCCAACGAGACCGAGAACATGTTCCGTGTTCCCAAGTCCCTGATCCAGCAGCTGGATACTTCCAAGTGGAACGCCACCTCTCTGGAGGCTCGCGACATCAAGCTGAAGATCACCAACATCGACATCCCCGTGGCCTTCGCCACCGCTTTCGAGGGCGAGATCATCCGCCGCGGCGACATGCAGGTGGAAGTGGACGGCTCCCGTGTGGACTGCTTCGAGCTGGTGCAGACCCGGGATGCTTCCGAGGTGGAGGATCACAAGATCGTTGTGGACGGTCCCGAGATCGACGAGATCCCCGTCGGCTCCAAGATTTCCCTGAGCTACACCGTGGAAGTCGCCGGCAAGGCCATGCAGCCCGACTTCGAGTCCGTCATGGAGCGTAAGATGCACTCCTGGATCAACTGCATCGAGGGCGTTATGCACACCGGCCAGCGCGACATGATCCGTATCCGTATCTCCAAGGCCGACTTTGAGGCCGGCTTCAAGTTCAAGCATCTGGGCGAAGTGCTGTACGCCAAGGTCAAGAGCGAGTTCGAGGCTGTCGTGGACAAGTGCCAGGTCACCATCGTGGTCAATCCCGAGAAGAACGCTGCCCTCCGCGCCGCTGCCAACGAGGTGTTCGACAAGCGTGACGCCCGTCTGGCTTCCATGACCGACGAGTCCGTGGATCAGTACTACACCTGCATCATGTGTCAGGCATTCTCCCCCAGCCACGTGTGCATCGTCACTCCCGAGCGTCTGGGTCTGTGCGGCGCCGTTTCCTGGCTGGACGCCAAGGCCACCAAGGAGCTGGACCCTGCCGGCCCCTGCCAGCCCATCCTCAAGGAAGGCTGCACCGACGAGAAGCTGGGCCGCTACGCCAGCGTGGACGAGGCCGTCAACAAGTACAGCCATGGCGCTCTGGAGCATGTCACCCTGTACTCCCTGTTCCAGGACCCCATGACCTCCTGCGGCTGCTTCGAGTGTATCTGCGGCGTCGAGCCTGTTTCCATGGGCGTCGTCATCACCTGCCGTGAGCACGCGGGCATGACGCCTCTGGGCATGACCTTCTCCGAGATGGCCTCCATGACCGGCGGCGGCGTGCAGACCCCCGGCTTCATGGGTCATGGCAAGCACTTCATTGCTTCCCACAAGTTCATCGCTGCCGAAGGCGGCCCCGGCCGTATCGTCTGGCTGCCCAAGATCCTGAAGGATCAGATGCGTGAGCGCCTGGACAAGACCGCTCTGGAAATGTACGGCGTAGAGAACTTCACCGACATGATCGCCGATGAGACCATCTGCACCGAGGACCCCGAGCAGCTGCTGAACTTCCTGTCCGAGGTGGGTCACCCCGTCCTCAGCATGGAACCCTTCGATATGTAATCTTCCTGAAAATGAGGGAGCGGTTTTACCGCTCCCTCGTTTTGCATGTGGGTGGGCGCCCGGAGAGGGCGCCCGTTCTCTGTTTAGCAGCCGCAGCCGCAGCCGTTGTTATTGTTGTTCTCGCAGCCGTTCCAGCCGCCGCAGTTGCACAGCAGGAGGATCAGAATGACGATCCACCACCAGTTGTTGTTCAGGCAGCCGCACAGACCGTTGTTGTTGCACATAGAAGTTACCTCCGATATCGAATTTTGAGCTTTGCCGCTCATTCCATGGTATTCCGGCGGCGAAAAAATGTGCAGTGGGCAGGCGGGACACGAAAAATATCCCGCAGAGGATGTCCGTTGGCGCTGCATATACGGAAAAGTCCCCGGCAGGCTGACGCTGCCGGGGACGGTTATTATTTAGGGTACGGCTCTTTCCTGCCGGTTCGCCCCAGCAGATAGTCGATGCTGACGTGGTAGAAGTCCGCCAAAGTGTGAAGCACCTCCGTTGGGATGTCCCGCTTGCCGGTCTCGTAATTGGAATAGCAGGCCTGCGTGCAGTGAAGCAGCCGCGCGATGTCCTCCTGCTTGAGATCGCGATCCTCCCGCAGATTCCGAATGCGTTCATACATGGCGTACACCTCCCCTGAAATCAAGTATATACAAAACAAAATGTAATATGGTACTGCACAACAAAATGTTATATACCGGCCGGGAAACAGCACAAACCGGTGAAGAAATCCGGCATAATCATCCCCCGCGGACATAGGTTGTACTACGAATCGTTTGGAGGGATGACTATGAAGCGGATGATATGTGTCGCGGCGCTTGTGCTGGCACTGTGCCGGATTGCGCTGCCGGCGTCGGCGGTGGAGCTGGATGTGGCGGGGAAAAGCGCGGTGCTGATGGATGTTGCCACCGGAACCATTCTGTATGAGTCCAATTCCCATGAGCGCCTTGCCCCCGCCAGCGTGACCAAGGTCATGACCATGCTGCTCATTATGGAAGCGGTGGATTCCGGGAAGATCGCCCTGACGGATATGGTGACGGCTTCCGAAGCTGCCGCCGCCAAGGGAGGCAGCCAGATCTACCTGAAGGCAGGGGAGACCATGTCCGTTTCCGACATGCTCAAGTCCATTGCGGTGTCCTCGGCCAACGACTGTGCCTGCGCCATGGCGGAGCATATCGCGGGCAGCGAAAGCGCCTTCGTCGCCATGATGAACCAGCGGGCGCAGGAGCTGGGGATGAACGACACCACCTTCGTCAACTGCACCGGTCTGGACGACGGGGCGGATGCCGTGAATCACCGGACTTCCGCCTACGACATCGCCCTCATGTCCCGGCAGCTGCTGAAATACCATCCCCTCATCAAGAACTACACCACCATCTGGATGGACACCGTGCGGGGCGGCACCTTCGGCCTGTCCAACACCAACAAGCTCATCCGCTTCTACTCCGGCGCCACGGGACTGAAAACCGGCTTTACCTCCGGGGCGGGGTACTGCCTGTCGGCGTCGGCGATGCGGGACGGCATGGAGCTGATCGCTGTGGTCATGGGGGCGGAGACAAGCCAGTCCCGGAACGCCGCCTGCAAGTCATTGCTGGACTACGGCTTCGCCAATTTCGCGGTGGTCAGCCCGGATTTGAGCGACTGTGACAACCAGATCCCGGTGCGGCTGGGGAAAGACGCCGGGGTCAGCGCGGTGCCGGAGGCGGACATGGCGCTGCTCATCGACAAGGCGCAGAAAAGCGGCGTTACCAGCGAGGTGACGCTGGAGCCGACCGTCTCGGCCCCCGTCAGCCGGGGTCAGCGTCTGGGGACGCTCACGGTAAAGTCCGGCGATCTGGTGCTGAAAGAAGTCCCGCTGGTAGCGGCGCAGGAAGTGGAGCGCCTGTCCTATGGCGAGATTTACCGGATGGTGCTGATGCGGGCGGCCATGGCAAAGCCGAACGCCGAATAAATTGCGGAAATTTCCGAAAAAATGTAAAAAACCTATTTACTTTTCCGCTCCTTTCGTGTATATTTGTCTGCGAACAGAGTAGGAGACCTCGCGTTAAGTGCCATCGGGACGGGGAGTTTGCCCGGCGGACGAAGGAATGTTCCACGATGGGGTCACCGCACCCGCTGTTGCATATGGGATAACCTCCTTTATGTAGCAACGATACTCGGTCGGGCGAATGGTCGCGGCTTTAAGCGTTGCCCTTCCCCACGGGTTATATGTGTCTGCAATCTATCTCCCCTTTCGGCGAAAAGCCGCAAGGGGAGTTTTTGCATACACGATTCCGTAGGGTCAATGCGGGAGCATGGGATCATCGCTGCATGAAAGGAGGACTTTTTATGTCCAGATCACAAAAGAGCAATACCCTGTATTCCCATCCGTTTTCCAAAGCCTACTGGCGTGACGCCGCCGCTGAGCTGAAGGACACCCATATGCTGGTGTTCGCGGCGCTCATGATCGCCCTGCGTCTGGTTATGAAGCAGGTCGCCATCCCCATTACGCCCTTCCTGAAGATCAATACCGCGTTTTTTGTCAATGCGCTGGGCGCTATGGTCTTTGGCCCCGTGATGGCCATGCTGGCCGCCTGCATCACGGACGTGCTGGGTTACGTCATCCGTCCGGAGGGCATGTACTTCCTGCCCTTTATCCTGACGGAGGTCGGCGGCGCCCTGGTTTTCGCCCTGTTCCTGTACCGGGCAAAGGTCACCACCACCCGGGTCATGCTCAGCCGTTTTACCGTCAGCCTGGTCATCAATGTGCTGCTCCAGACCCCCATCATGATGTGGTACTATGCCCTTTACATGGACGGCAAACAGTACACCCTCGCCATGGTCGTCCCCGGCATGATCAAGAACATTTTCATGTTCCCCATTGAGTCCGTACTGCTGGCGCTGTTTCTGGGCGTGATGCTGCCCATCACCAACCGCCTCGGCCTGACCTACAGCGTGGGTCACTCCAAGGAAGCCCTGAAATTCAATAAGAAGCAGATCGTAACACTGGCGGTGCTGTTCGCGCTGGGCTGCGGCTGCGTGGCGGGATATCTGGGCTACTACTATGAAAACAACTCCCTGACGAAGAACTACTCCGCTGAGGAAGTGGTGGAGAAGAATCAGGAGATGTACGATATCATCTCCGGGCGGACGCGGGAGAACAAGCCCTGCGTGGCCATCATCGAGTACGCGAAGAAGCCCTTCCTGAGCAAAGAAGTGACCTACACCGTGGCCTACTACGCCATCACCCCCGCCGACGGCTCCGCCGCGGAGGACTTTGACCAGACAGGGCTTTGGAGCCTGAAAAAGACCCCGGCGGCCAAAAACGAGAATCTGACCCGTCTGGGTACAGCCGAGATCGTCTGCAACGACAGCAGCGGCGAGGTGCTGCAATACACCTATACCCCCGGCGCTTGACCACCCAAAAACGTCCAAAGGACACGTGAAAGCGTGTCCTTTTTTTGCATCTGCGGCACGAAACCTCCATGTGTTGCAGGAAAGCTGTCAAACTGCATATTCCCAAGCGGCTTTTTTTGGAATTCTGCATAAAAATTGCAAAAAGGTTTGCATTTTGTGAAAGAGCGTGTTATACTGTGTGAGCGACACAAAATAGGATTCAAAAATGCAACATTAAAATTGAAAATGGCACACGCAAAGAACTGAAAGGGGTAATGGAAGTATGTCTCACAAGTATGTATACCTATTCACCGAAGGAAACGGTGGAATGCGGGAACTCCTGGGCGGAAAAGGCGCTAATTTGGCCGAAATGACCAACATTGGACTGCCGGTCCCCCAGGGGTTTACTATTTCCACGGAAGCCTGTACCAAATATTATGAAGACGGCCGTCAGATCAACGACGATATCAAAGCCGAGATCATGTCCTACGTGGACAAGCTGGAGGAGATCACCGGCAAGAAGTTCGGCGACCACGAGAATCCGCTGCTGGTTTCCGTCCGTTCCGGCGCCCGTGCCTCCATGCCCGGCATGATGGATACCATCCTGAACCTGGGCCTGAACGAGGACGTGGTGAACGTCATGGCCGCCAAGTCCGGCAACCCCCGCTGGGCGTGGGACTGCTACCGCCGGTTCATCCAGATGTACTCCGACGTGGTCATGGAAGTGGGCAAGAAGTATTTTGAAGCCCTCATCGACCGGATGAAGGAGCGCAAGGGCGTGACCCAGGACGTGGAGCTGGACGCGAACGACCTGAAGGAGCTGGCTTCCCAGTTCAAGGCCGAGTATAAGAGCAAGCTGGGCGTGGATTTCCCCACCGACCCCAAGGAGCAGCTGATGGGCGCCATCAAGGCCGTGTTCCGCTCCTGGGACAACCCCCGCGCCAACATTTACCGTCGTGAGAACGACATTCCCTATTCCTGGGGCACTGCTGTCAACGTCCAGTCCATGGCCTTCGGCAACATGGGTGACGACTGCGGCACCGGCGTTGCTTTCACCCGGAATCCTGCCACCGGCGAGAAGAAGTTGTTCGGCGAATTCCTGACCAACGCCCAGGGCGAAGACGTGGTGGCGGGCGTCCGTACCCCCATGCCCATCTCCGAAATGGCGGAGAAGTTCCCCGAGGCGTTCGCCCAGTTCACCAAAGTCTGCCAGATTCTGGAAAGCCACTACCACGACATGCAGGACATGGAGTTCACCGTGGAAGCCGGCAAGCTGTATATGCTCCAGACCCGTAACGGCAAGCGTACCGCCCCCGCCGCTCTGAAGATCGCCTGCGATCTGGTGGACGAGGGCATGATCGACGAGAAGCAGGCCGTTGCCATGATCGAGCCGAGAACTCTGGACACCCTGCTCCATCCCCAGTTCGACGCCAAGGCACTGAAGGCCGCGCAGCCCGTTGGCCGCGCGTTGGCCGCGTCTCCCGGAGCCGCCTGCGGCCGCATCGTCTTCACCGCTGAGGACGCCAAGGCCTGGGCTGACAGAGGCGAAAAGGTGGTTCTGGTTCGTCTGGAGACTTCTCCCGAGGACATCGAGGGCATGATGTCCGCCCAGGGCATCCTCACCGTCCGGGGCGGCATGACCTCCCACGCTGCCGTCGTGGCTCGCGGCATGGGTCGCTGCTGTGTCTCCGGCTGCACTGAGATCAAGATGGACGAGGAAAACAAGAAGTTCGTTCTGGCGGGCAAGACCTACCGCGAGGGCGACTGGCTGAGTCTGGACGGCTCCACCGGCTGCATCTATGACGGCATCATCGAGACCCGTGACGCGGAGATCGCCGGTGAGTTCAGCCGCATCATGGGCTGGGCTGACAAGTACCGCCGGCTGCATGTCCGCACCAACGCCGACACCCCCCGTGACGCCATCCGGGCAAGAGAGCTGGGCGCCGAGGGCATTGGCCTGTGCCGTACCGAGCATATGTTCTTTGAGGAAGGCAGAATTGCCTCCTTCCGGGAAATGATCTGCTCCGACACCGTGGAGGAACGGGAGGCCGCGCTGGCCAAGATCCTGCCCATGCAGCAGGCCGACTTCGAGGCGTTGTACGAGGCCATGGAGTCCTACCCCGTGACCATCCGGTTCCTGGATCCCCCCCTCCACGAGTTCGTTCCCAACACCGAGGAAGAGATCGCCGCGCTGGCCAAAACCCAGGGCAAGACCGTCCAGCAGATCAAGGACATCATCGCGTCCCTGCACGAGTTCAACCCCATGATGGGTCACCGCGGCTGCCGTCTGGCGGTCACATTCCCCGAGATTGCCGCCATGCAGACCAAGGCCGTCATCCGCGCGGCGCTGGCAGTGAAGGGTCGTCACCCCGACTGGACGCTGGTGCCTGAGATCATGATTCCCCTGCCCGGCGACGCCAAGGAACTGAAGTTCGTCAAGGACGTGGTGGTCAAGGCGGCGGATGCCGAGATCGCGGCGGCCGGTGCCGAGCTGCACTATGAGGTCGGCACCATGATCGAGATCCCCCGCGCCTGCCTGACCGCCGACGAGATCGCCAAGGAAGCGGAGTTCTTCTGCTTCGGCACCAACGACCTGACCCAGCTGACCTACGGCTTCAGCCGTGACGACGCAGGCAAGTTCCTGGACGCCTACTACGACGCCAAGATCTTCGAGAACGACCCCTTCGCCAAGCTGGATCAGACCGGCGTCGGTGCCCTGATGCAGATGGCTGTGGAGAAGGGCAAGAAGGTTCGTCCGGAGCTGCACTGCGGCATCTGCGGCGAGCACGGCGGCGACCCCATGAGCGTGGAGTTCTGCCACCGGATCGGTCTGGACTATGTTTCCTGCAGCCCCTTCCGTGTGCCCATCGCCCGTCTGGCTGCCGCTCAGGCCGCAATCCGCGAGGGTTGATAAGCCGGGCTTGCCTCTCTGACAGCAAATCAATTTCAAGGCCGCATTCTCCGTCAGGGGAATGCGGCCAGTTCTTTTGGGAAAATGTCGGAATCACACGGATTTCCCGGCCTGATAGGCTTTTTCCAGCGCGGGATGTCCGGCAATGTCGCCGACGCCGTTGACGCCGCCCGCAAAGATCGTGTCCACCAGCTCACAGCGGGGGAAGCAGTCCACCCAGCCCTGCACGGCCGTCCGGGTGCCATCCACCGTTTCCGGTTCGTCCTCCGCCGCCGCTGCCAGCAGGTAGGCTTTGGTGAAGGCATAGTCCGTGTCGTACAGCGGGTTGGCGCGATCCAGCATGGTCTTGAGCTGGCCGCTGACGCTGTAATAATACACCGGCGTGGCAAACACAAGCACGTCGGCGTCGCGCATTTTTGCGGTTACCTCCACGGCATCGTCCCTGATGACGCAGTGCCCCAGCTTCTGGCAGGCGAGACAGCCCCGGCAGAAGCCGTAATTCTTTTCCCGGAGATGTACGGTTTCCACCAGATTCCCGGCTTCCAGTGCGCCCTTGGCGAAGGCCGCGGCCAGCGTCTCCGAATTGCCGCCCTTGCGTGGGCTGGAGGACAGGATCAGTACCTTTTTATTCATTACAAAACACTCCTTTTTTGATTTGCATAAATTTCCGTTGTTCAAATCCCCGTTCGGTGCTACAATAATCTGACAACGGTCGAAGGTGGGAAAATCATGACGTTTTACGAAAAAATGCGGCTCGTCTGCCTGCGCATCCCCAGAGGGAAAGTCGCGACCTACGGGCAGATCGCCATGCTCTGCGGCAAGCCCAGAAATTCCAGACAGGTGGGCTACGGACTGCGGGAGAATCTGGCCGGGGAGGGTATCCCTGCTTTTCGGGTGGTCAACGGCAGGGGTGAGCTGAGCGGGGCGCAGCACTTTGTCATTTCCGATTTGCAGCGCACGCTTCTGGCGGAGGACGGCGTTCCCACATACTGGAACGGCCACTGCTGGTGCGTGGATTTGAAAAAATACGGCTGGGAAACGTCCCAGGCCGACGCGGCGGCCTTTGAAAAAGCGTTTGCGACCCCGGAAGATCATTTGGATTTGGGCTTGTAGTCCCTCATTTCCGGGATCGCCCCACCGGACACCGCCCACAGGTACAGGCTTGCCACGCTGCAATAGGGGCTGAAACGGCGGCGGTATTTTTCAAACAGCGCCCGGTCAATTTCCCGATGGTGATAGACCATCCGTAATCCCCGCTGAATAGCAAGGTCGTCATAGCTGAAAATATCGGGGCGCTGCATACAAAACAGCAGAATCATCTCCGCCGTCCACACGCCGATTCCCTTCAGCGCCCGCAGGGCTTCAATGGCGTCTTCGTCGGACATCCGCTCCACGGCGGCCAGATCAAAAGCGCCGGTGTGGACTTTTTCGGCAAAATCCGTGATGTACTCCGCCTTGCGGAAGGTCATGCCCAGCGCCTGCAGCGTAAGCGTCAAACCATCTCCAGCTAAGACAAACCGGCAGGCCCCAACGAGCCTGC
>ENA-UOJO01000854-UOJO01000854.1-human-gut-metagenome-genome-assembly--contig:-P57-NODE-854-length-43431-cov-41.505856_pt1 | contig 43431 bp, 29 predicted proteins | sample MGYA00242351_ERZ723898 | MGnify/ENA metagenome assembly ERZ723898 | reverse complement strand
GTTCGGCCGCCGGTACTCCGAGGGCCTGCACCAGGCCATCGAGGCCAAGGAGCACGTCTCCGTCCAGCGGGAGAGCAAGACCCTGGCTACCATCACGTTCCAGAACTACTTCCGCCTGTACAGCAAGCTCTCCGGCATGACCGGTACGGCCATGACCGAGGAGGAGGAGTTTGCCACCATCTATAAGCTGGACATTGTGGAAATTCCCACCAACCGCCCGGTGGTCCGTATCGACAACGAGGACGCCGTGTACAAAACCGAGCAGGGGAAGTACCGCGCTGTGATCCGCCAGGTAAAGGAGTGCCACGAAAAGGGCCAGCCGGTGCTGGTGGGCACGGTGTCCATCGAGAAGAACGAGCTTCTCAGCCGGATGCTCACCAAGGAGGGCATCCGCCACAACCTCCTCAACGCCAAGAACCACGAGAAGGAGGCCGAGATCGTGGCCCAGGCGGGCCAGTTCGGGGCCGTCACCGTGGCCACCAACATGGCAGGCCGTGGTACCGATATCATGCTGGGCGGCAACGCCGAGTATATGGCCACCAACGACCTGCGCAAGGCCGGTTACACCGACGAGGTCATCGCCGACGCCACCGGCTATGCCGAGACCGACAACCCCGAGATTCTGGAGGCCCGCCAGCTGTTTGCCGACAAGCTCCGTCAGCACAAGGCGGAAATTTCCGGCGAGGCGGACCGGGTGCGCCAGGCCGGCGGCCTGTTCATCATCGGCACCGAGCGCCACGACTCCCGCCGGATCGATAACCAGCTCCGCGGCCGTGCCGGCCGCCAGGGCGACCCCGGCGAGACCCGGTTCTACATCTCCCTGGAGGATGACCTGATGCGCCTGTTCGGCGGCGAGCGGGTCCAGGCCGCCATGGAGCGCATGAACATCGACGAGGATATGCCCATCGAGAGCAAGATGCTCACCCGCTCCATCCAGCAGGCCCAGACCACCGTGGAGTCCCGGAACTTCCAGGCCCGAAAGTCCGTGCTGGAATACGACGACGTGATGAACAAGCAGCGGGAGATCATCTATGGCCAGCGCCGCCAGGTGCTGGAGGGCATGGACGTGAAGGACGTCATCATGAACATGATGAACACCTCCATCACCCACCTGGTGCAGAATGCCTTCAGCGGCGTCCAGCATCTGGATATGACCTCCTGCCAGGAGCTTCTGCGGCAGGTGGAGGGCGTGTACTTCCCCAAGTACGCCGTGCGCTTCTCCCAGGAGCAGCTGGACGCCATGGACGCCCAGGCCGTTACCGACGCCTTCACCCAGGCCGCCGCCGGCTACTATCAGCAGAAGGAGGACGAGTTCACCGCCCCGGTGATGCGGGAGGTGGAGCGCGTGGTCCTGCTTCGCGTGGTGGATGAATACTGGATGGAGCACATCGACGCCATGAGCGACCTGCGCCAGGGCATCCGCCTGCGGGCCTATGCCCAGACCGACCCCATCATCGCCTATAAGAAGGAATCCCTGGAGATGTTCGAGGAGATGATCGCCGCCATCCAGGACGAGACGGTCCGGCGGCTGTATTCCGTGCGGCTGAAGAAGAACGAGGAGGTCAAGCGGGAGCGGGTGGCCAACGCCACCTCCGAAAGCGTGGGCGGCGACGGCACCGTGAAAAAACAGCCCCGGAAGGTCAAGAAGATCGGCCGCAACGAGCCCTGCCCCTGCGGCTCCGGCAAGAAGTATAAGAACTGCTGCGGCAGGAACGCGTAACGGAGGGTTTGCCCATGTCCTTTCTGGCCCATGAGGAAAACGGCCTGCTTATCAAGACCAGCACCGTCCTGTCCGACGTGCGCCACGGGTTCTCCACCCGCATCGGCGGCGTCAGCCCCGCCCCCTGGGACTCCCTGAACCTGGGCGTGGGCCGGGGGGACGACATGGACCGGGTCCGGGAAAATTACCGCCGGTTCTGCGCCGCCCTGGGGGTGGACGGGCACCGGGCGGTGCTGAGCAAGCAGGTCCATGAGGACAATGTCCGCCATGTGACGGCGGAGGACTGCGGCAAGGGCCTGTTCCGGGACCGGGACTATACCAGCGTGGACGCCATGGTCACGGACACCCCGGGGATCCCCCTGGTGGTGTTCTCCGCCGACTGCGGCATCATCCTGCTCCACGACCCGGTGCACGGGGCCGTGGGCGCGGCCCATGCCGGCTGGCGCGGCGCCGCCGGCGGCATCGTATACAAAACCGTCCGCCGGATGCAGGAGCTGTTCGGCACGGACCCAGGGGACCTGCGGGCCGCCATGGGGGCGGCCATCGGCCCCTGCTGTTTTGAAACGGACGCAGACGTGCCCCAGGCTCTGGAGGCCGCCCTGGGGGCGGAGGCGGAGCCGTATATCACCCGCCGGGGGCCCAAGTGGCACGTGGACCTGAAGGGCGTCAACGCCCGGTGGCTGGAAAAGGCCGGGGTGCGGCAAATCGACGTGTCCCCGGACTGCACCGCCTGCCATCCGGAGCTGTACTGGTCCCACCGGCGGATGGGCCAGGCCCGGGGCGCTCAGATCGCCATGATCTGCCTGTGAAATCGAGGTATCCCATGAAAAAGCGCATATTCGCGGCGCTTCTGGCCCTGTGCCTGACGGCGCTGACCGGGTGCGACTGGTCGACGGCTGACCCGGAAGACATTTTCGGCACCCTGACGGACTATTACAACGTGGAGCAGAAGAAGCAGGACGTGAAGCTCACCTCCTTCGCCCTGCCCTATCTCAAGGGGGAGACGGCGGACCCCATCACCTGCCCCGACGGGGCCATGCAGACCCTGGGGGCCCTGCTGTATGAGGGCCTGTTCGCCCTGGACGGGTCCTTTGCCCCCCAGCCCGCCCTGGCGGAGTCCTATACCTATGACGCCGCCCGGTATACCTACACCATCACCCTGCGCAGCGGCGTTACCTTCAGCGATGGCAGTGCCGTCACCGCCCAGGACGTGGTGAACAGCCTGCGCCGGGCCCAGTCCTCCGCCCGCTACAGTGGGCGGCTGGCGGAGGTGTCGGACCTCTGGGCCAGCGGCGGGGCGGTGCGCATCACCCTCACCGGCGACAACCGGAGCTTCGTCTCCCGGCTGGACATCCCCATTGTGAAGTCCGGCACCGAGAGCAGTACCTTCCCCACCGGCACCGGGCCCTACGCCTACAGCGGCGAGGGCGGCGCCCATCTGGCCAAAAACGCCTCCTGGTGGCAGGGGAAGTCCCTGCCCCTGGAGCGCATCGAGCTGACCGCCTGCAAGGATACGGACTCCGTGTCCTACGCCTTCTATGCCCGGGAGGTCCAGCTTCTGTTCTGCGACCTGACCGGGGCGGACGACTCCAGTGTATACGGAAGCGGCGACTATACCGACGCCGCCACCACCATTATGCAGTATCTGTGCCTGAACACCCGCCGGGCCCCCTTTGACGACCCCGCCGTCCGCCGGGCCGTGACCCTGGGCGTGGACCGGGCCAGCTGTGTCAGCGCCTATCTGCTGGGCCACGGTCTGGCGGCCCAGTTCCCGGTGTCCCCGGCCAGCGGCCTGTATCCCAAGGACCTGGAGGCCGCCTATTCCCAGGATGGCTATGCCTCCGCCCTGGAGGCGGCGGGGCTGAACACCGGCAAGACCCGGAGCCTGACCCTGCTGGTGAACCAGGAGAGCAGCTTCCGGGTGTCCACCGCCCAGACCATCGCGGCGGGGCTGTCCCGGTACGATCTGCAGGTCACCGTGCGCTCACTGCCCTATGACGAGTATGTCCAGGCCCTGGAGCAGGGGGACTTCGACCTGTGCCTGTGCCAGGTGAAGCTCACCGCCGACTGGGACCTGCGTCCCCTGCTGCAAAGCTATGCCGCCATGAACTACGGCGGCTTCACAGACCCCGAGACGGACGCCCTGCTGGCGGCCCTGTGCGCCGCCGAGGCCGGGGAGCGGTCCGCCGCCATGACGGCCCTGTGCGAAAAGCTCCTGGACCAGGCCCCCATGGTGCCGGTGTGCTTCAAGAGCTATTCCGTGCTCCTGCCCGCCGGTGCGGCGTCCTCCCCCATCACCCCCACTGCCTCCAACCCGTTTTACGGCATTTCCGATTGGAAGCTCAATATGAAATAAGCCCCCGAAAGAAGGAACACCTATGAAACAAACCCGCAATCTGGAGGACCTGCTCCGGCAGTACGATCTGCTGGCGGCCCCGGCGGCCCGGGACGCGGCCGTCACCGGTATCTGCAACGATTCCCGTCAGGCCCGGGACGGCGACCTCTTTATCTGCAAGGGCTACGGCTTCAAGCCGGAGTATCTGGCCATGGCCCGGCGGCAGGGAGCCGTCTGCGCCCTGGCGGAGACGGACTTTCCCGGGGTGGACATCCCCTGCATCCGGGTCACCGACGTCCGCAAGGCCCAGAGCCTGGCGGCCCGGTGGTTTTACGACAATCCCTCCGACGGCCTGACCCTTATCGGCGTCACCGGCACCAAGGGGAAAACCACCACCTCCTATATGATCCAGGCCGTCACCAACGCCCTGGCGGGCCGGACCATGGGCCTCAGCTCCTCCGCCGGACGCTACTGCGGCGGCCCGGACGTGGACACCCATCTGACCACGCCGGAGTCCCTGGACCTGCAATGGCTGTTTGCCCAGGCCCGGGATCACGGCCTGCCGTATATGACCGCCGAGGTATCCAGCCAGGCGTATCAGGTGGAGCGGGTCTATGGCGAGCACTTCGACATCGGCGTGTTCCTGAATTTCAGTGAGGACCACATCTCCCCCAAGGAGCACGCCTCCATGGAGGAGTATCTGCAATGCAAGCTCCAACTGCTGGAAAACAGCGGCCGGGCCGTGATCTGCCGGGAGACGGCCCAGTTTGACCGGGTATATGACACCGCCCGGCGGTGCTGCCGGGAGGTCATGCTGGTGGGCATGGACCGGGACGACTGCGATCTGACCGTCCGGCAGGTGGAGAAGCTGACCCACGGCTTCCGCTTTTTCGTCCAGGAGCGGGGCAGTGAGGCCCTGCACCCCTATCACCTGGCCATGGACGGGGATTTCAACATCGAAAACGCCCTGGCCGCCATCGGCGTGGGGCGTATGCTGGGGGCGGAACATAAGCAGATGGCCGCGGCCCTGGACGCTCTGGAGGTCCCCGGCCGCATGAACCGGTACGAGGGCGGCGGCGTCCACGTGCTGGTGGACTGCATGCACAACCGGGCCAGCTCCCTGGCCCTGCTGACGGACCTGAAGCGGGACTATCCCGGCGCGCCCATCACCGTGGTCACCGGCATCGCCGGAGGCCGCTCCCCCCAGCGGATCCAGGGCATGGGCGAGATGTGCGGCAAATACGCCGACCGGATCTTCTTCACCACCGATAACCCGGATTTCGACGATCCCGCCGACATCGCGGGCCGTCTGGCCCATGCGGCGGCCCAGGGCGGCGACGCCCGGGTCACCATCCAGTTAGACCGCACCCGGGCGGTGGAGCAGGCCATTCTGGAGGCCCCGGAGGGGGCGGTGATCGTCCTGGCCGGAAAGGGCAACGACGCCATCCAGCGGGTCCGGGGCGGATACGTCCACTATGACTCCGACCCGGTGGTGGCCCGGCGCGCCCTGGCCCTGCGGGAAAAACAGCGGACATGAACCAGTATTATAAAAATGCGCCCCACGGGGGCGCATTTTTCGAGACTGCCCAAAAAGGGCCTTGCCCTTTTTGGGCAAAAGGCTTGCAGTCTGCCGCGCGCATAATTTGTCCGCTGATGGCGGACAAATTCCACACTTGCAGACTGAGAAGTATTTTTTTCCAGGTACACGCCCCGGCAAAAAATGGATTAAATTTGATTTGCCGCCTGCGGGCGGCAAACTCTGCGAGGCTTTTTTAGGCTAAAAAATGCGCCCCACGGGGGCGCATTTTTTTGTGGGCGGGGTGGTTTCCCGGGAGCCGCCTGTAGGGGCCGACGTCCTCGGCGGCCCGAAAGCGCCGTAATAACGGGCGGGGCAGAGTCGTCGCCCCTACGGTGGTGTATCGGGAGGTGCCGGTTATCGCGGCGGGCCGCGTCACCGGCACACCCGCAAAAAAGGGACGCGGAACCTGGCGGTTCCGCGTCCCTGGGGTGCGTTATCTCTCAATATTCCGGGTCCTTCAGCTCCCGCCGGATCTGGGGCAAGGCGGCTTCCTCGCCGTGCTCCTTCAGCAGCAGAAGCCACCGGTCCAGCAGGTCGCTGGTCTCCTGGTTGATGAGAATGTGGTCCTTGGACTTCTGATAGTAGTCATAGGGCGAGGCGTCGGTATACTTCTCCCCCTGGTACACCCGGCAGGCGGCGATGCGGTCGCAGAACATCTCCGCCACATACCGCTTGGGCATCTTGCACCCGCCCATGTACACACTGCCGTCGGGCCGCAGGCAATAGTCGATCCAATACTCAAAGTGGTGGCGGTTGCGGCCCTTGTGGTGCAGCCACGACAGGCTGACGCCGTTTTCCTTGCGCTCCTGGTCGTTGGGACTGCGGTACCCCTGGTAATACCTGGCGCTGCGCCAGAACTCCGTGGGACTGTATTTGCTCAGATCATGGGTCAGTCCCTGCCACACCAGCCCCAGCCGCAGGCAGTAGTACCGCACCAGACGCCGGTGGCGGCCCACCGTGCGCAAATGCTCCCGGACGTGCATCCGCCGTCCCCCCTTTCGCTTTTCCTATGATACCACAAAAACGCCCCCGGTGCAAATGGGGTTCTTTGGCGAAATGACGAAAAAGGGGCGGATTTTTCTACGGCGAATTTTGCAATTTATTCACACACCCGTCATAGACGTATGTTATAATCATAACAATAAGAGAACCAATAACGAGGAGGCGCAGTTTTTTCATGATGATCGAAAAAAGCGGCACCATCCGGCTCAAGGACATCCATATCCCCCAGGGGGGTACGCCGGAACAGCAGGAGCTGGCCCAGGGCATGGTGCGGGTGAACCACCTGTACCGCAGCGCCCTGAAGGTTGCCGTCACCCAGCTGGAGATCCTGGACGAGGAGTTTGCCAGCCTGTATGACCATTCCCCCATCCACCACATCGAGTACCGCATCAAAACCGTGGACAGCATCGTGGAAAAGCTGAAGCGCCGGGGGTTCGAGGTCACCATCGACAACATCTATGCCCATATCCAGGACGTGGCCGGGGTGCGGGTCATCTGCAACTATCTGGACGATATCTGTTACCTGCGCAGTCTGCTGGCCCGGAACGAGAATTTCAAGATCATCCGGGAGGTCAACTATATCAAGGAGCCCAAGGAATCCGGCTATCGGAGCCTGCACCTGATCTGCGACGTGCCCATCGTCATCTCCGAGGGGACGCTGCATCTGCCGGTGGAGATCCAGCTGCGGACCATCGCCATGGATATGTGGGCCAGCCTGGAGCACGAACTGCGCTATAAGTCCCAGCGGGACTTCTCCCCCTCGGACGCCGCCCGCCTGCGGCTGTGCTCCGATGCCATCAGCGAGATCGACCGGGAGATGCAGGACATCTATCAGGGCCGCGGCCCGGAATACCACGCATAACAAAAAGGAAGCCTGACGGCTTCCTTTTTATTATGCTCTGTCACACTCACATCTTCTCCGGGGCGGTGCAGCCGATGAGGGTCATGGCGTTTTTCAGCACGGACCGGGCGGTATCCGCCAGCTTCAGCCGGGCCAGCAGCACCGGGCGCTCCTCGCCCTTGATGCGGCAGGCGGTATAGAACCGGTGGAAGTCCCCGGCCAGCTCCGTCAGGTAGCGGTTGATGTGGCTGGGATCATAGTCCCGGGCGGCCAGGCGCACCACCTGGCTGTAGGCGGCGATCTTCTTGATGAGGGCCTGCTCCGCCTCGCCGGACAGCAGGGAGAAGTCCACCTCTCCGGCTGCGGGGACGGTGTAGCCCTCCGCCTCCAGGGCCTTCAGCAGGGTGCAGATCCGGGCGTGGGCATACTGCACATAGTACACCGGGTTCTCGCTGTCCTCCCGGACGGCCAGGCCCAGATCAAACTCCATCTGGGTCTCGGGCTTGGCGTTGAAGAAATAGCGGCAGGCGTCCACGGGGATCTCGTCCAGCAGGTCCGTCAGGCTGATGGCCTTGCCGGTGCGCTTGGACATACGCACCACCTCGCCGTCCCGGACCAGCTTCACCAACTGCATCAGCACGATGTCCAGCCGGTGCTCGCCGTCCAGGCCCAGGGCGTCCATGGCACCCTTCAGCCGGGCCACATGGCCGTGGTGATCCGCGCCCCAGACGTTGATGACCTTGTCGAAGCCCCGGACGGCAAACTTGTTCCGGTGATAGGCGATGTCGGCGGCGAAATAGGTATAGAACCCGTTGGCCCGGCGCAGTACGTCGTCCTTCAGGCCCAGCTTTTCGATGTCCGCGTCGGACTTGCCGGCCTTTTTCAGATTCTCCGCCAGGATGCGGCTGGTGTGCAGCCACAGGGCCCCGTCCTTTTCATAGGTATAGCCCAGGTCCGTCAAGGCCTGGACGGAGTCGGCCACATAGCCGCTTTCGTGGAGGCTGGACTCGAAGAACCACTGGTCATAGGTGATGCCGTAGCGGGCCAGGTCCCGCTGCATCTTGGGAATGTTGTTGTCCAGGCCGAAGCGGGCCAGGGCGTCGTGGCGGGTCTTCTGGTCGCAGTCCAGATACTTCTCGCCCTCCCGGTCATAGAAGGCCTGGGCCAGCTCCCGGATGTCGTCGCCGTGATAGCCGTCCTCGGGGAACTCCACGGCGTTCTCGCCCTTGATGATCTGCAGATACCGGGCCTCCAGGCTCTTGGCAAACTTCTCGATCTGGTTGCCGGCGTCGTTGACATAGAACTCCCGCCACACGTCGGCGCCGGACTTCTGCAGCACCGAGGCCAGGGTGTCGCCCAGGACGCCGCCCCGGGCGTTGCCCATGTGCATGGGGCCGGTGGGGTTGGCGGAGACGAACTCCACCATGATCTTCTGGCCCTTCAGGGCGTCGTTGCAGCCGTAGGCCGCCCCCTCCTGCTCCACGCAGGCCACGGTGTCCCGGAACCACTTGTTCCCCAGGCGGAAATTCAGGAAGCCCGGCCCGGCCATCTCCACGGAGGTGAAATAGGACCCGGACAGGTCCATGTGGTCCATGAGGATCTGGGCCACCTGGCGGGGGTTCTTCTTCAGGGCCTTGGCGGCGGCCAGGCAGAAGGTGGTGGTATAGTCGCCGTTGGCGGTGTCCTTGGGAATCTCCACCGACGGGGTCACGGCCGCGTCCTGGGGCAGAAGGCCCTCTGCCGCGGCCTTCTGATAGGCGCTGACGGTCAGGTCCAGCACCTGGTCCTTGGCGTTCTGGATCATATTCATGGTGATGCTCTCCTTATATCGTTTCTTTTGTCATGCGTATCTCCAGCTGCATCCGGCTCAGGGGCAGGCCCCGATCCAGCAGCGTATAGGCTAGGTGAATATATCCCCGGTCCGGCTCCTCCAGGGAAAACTCCACTGCCCGGGTCCGGACGGCCACGGTCAGGCCCAGGGAAAGCCGGGCCTGGGTCTCGTGCTCCGGGTCCAGGGGCAGGCCATAGCCCTCCGGCCCCAGGGTCCACAGAATGGCCCGCCTGGGCTCCGCCGTCAGGCGGATGCGGGAGGACAGCGCCGCGCCGTTTTCCCGGCAGGCGGCGGTATAGGGCAGGTCCCACCCGGCGGCGGTGGGCCGCAGGGTACCGGCGCCCGCAAAGTGCAGCGTCTCGGCGCCGCCGTCAAACAGGCTGCGGCTGGTGACGGTGATCCGTACAGGTCCCTCCATGGGTCAGTACCGGTCGATGTCCACCGGCTGCACCGGGCGGGTGAGGCTCTCCCCTAAGAAATAGGACGCCATGACCCCGAACTGCTCGGGCTGGTCGCTGGCGCAGAGGGTGGCCCGGCCGGCCGGCCCCTCCGGGGCCAGCAGGTCCAATCCCCGCAGAGTGCGCTTGAGCTCCCAGGCGGCCTCCTCGCCGGTGTTGATGAGGGTGACGCCAGGGCCCATGATATCGCCGATGATATCCGTCAGCAGGGGGTAGTGGGTGCAGCCCAGGATCAGGGTATCCAGTCCCTCCCGGCGCAGCGGCTCCAGATACTCCCGGGCCACGGTCTCGATGACCACGTCCCCCCGCCGGAAGCGCCCGTTTTCCACCAGGGGCACGAACAGAGGACAGGCCTTAGCCGTTACGGCGATGTCCGGGTCCAGCTGGCGCAGACTGCGCTGGTAAGCGCCGCTGCGGACGGAGGCGGCGGTGGCGATGAGACCCACCCGCCGGTTCCGGGTCACAGCCGCCGCCCGGCGGCATGCAGGCTCCACCACCCCCAGAATGGGGATGTCGCTCTCCTGCCGCAGCTGGGGCAGGGCCGTGGTGGACACGGTGCCGCAGGCCACTAAAATGGCCTTGATGTCGTGGCTGCGCAGAAAGCGCACGTCCTGCCGGGCGTATTTCAGCAGAATTTCCGCCGACCGCCCGCCGTAGGGCACACGGGCCGTGTCGCCGAAGTATATAATGTTTTCAGAGGGCAGCAGCTGCCGCAGCTCCCGCACCGCCGTCAGGCCTCCCAGGCCCGAATCAAAAACCCCGATGGGGCGAGTGTCCATAGTTCCGCCTCCTGCCTGTGGTTATCATAACTAATCAATTATACTATGGAATCCCCGGATACTCAAGTCAAATTTTGGGGACTTTCCCCGGTATTTTCAGTGGTATTTTCCGCCGGAGTCTGCTATACTGTGCATAATGACGCAGCGTTCCGGCCGGATGGAGGTGTTTTCATGGAGATCAAGCTGACAGAAAAACAATTCAGGCGCCTGCTGGACCTGGTATACATCGGCAACTGGGTGCTCAACTCCACCCGGGGCGACGACCGCATCCGCCAGTATGACCAGGTGGAGAGCCTGATCTTCTCCCACTGCCTGAGCCATGGCATGGCGGGGCTGACGGAGCTGTACCAGGGGGAGATCATCCCCTCCCGGGCCTTTGCCGAGGGCGGCATCCACGAGGCCATCATGGCCTATGAGGACAACACGTTTTTTGAAATTCTGGCCCAGGAGCTGGCCCTGCGGGATATGGACGATCCCCCCATCACCGAGGAGAACTATGACGAGGTCATGAGCCGCATGGACGAGTATCTGGGCGAATTTGAACAGCACGGCACCGACAACATCACCGTGGACATGGAATAAAAAGCGCAGGCCCTCCGGCGTAGCCGGAGGGCTTGCTTTATGGCGTCATCATCTCTTTCGCAAAGGCGGCGGCGGTGTTCCGGATGCCGGGCAGGCGGATCAGACTGCCCCGCTCGTTGGCGGTTTCCAGCAGGCAAAAGTGGGGCGGCAGGAAAAAGGACTTGTTCATATTCAGCGCCGAGATCAGCTGACGGGCCAGCAGGTCCCCGCCGGAATAGCCGGACACCACCAGGCCGAACAGGCGCTTGTCGTAAAACCGGGTCTGGCGGAACAGGGCCGTCAGCCGGTTGACGCAGGCGGTGAGATTGGCGGACAGGGCGTCGTTATAGTTGGCGCACAGCATCACCAGGGCGTCGCACCGGCGGACGGCGGGGTACACCTCCTCCACCATGGGGCCGCCGTAAAAGCAGCTGCCCTGCTCGCCGAAGTGGAGGCAGGCGGTATAGCTGCACCCGTTGCAGTCGGGGACGGCGCCGTTGCGCAGGCCCACCTCCTCCACGGATACCTCCGGCGGCAGGGCCGCCTTCACCAGCTCCCACAGGGCCAGGGTGTTGGAGGCGCTGCGCTGGGAGGCGTGAAGGGCCAGCACCCGCCGCACCGGCGGCAGAGGCCGCCAGGCGGTCAGCCGGTCCACCAGCTCCTCCACCGCCAGGCGGAAGGCGGTTTTCTCGTCCACGCCGCCGATCTGGGCCTGGGTGCGGAAATTCCGCAGGGAGCCGGTGGCCTCCACCAGGGGCCGGCCCAGAAAGGCGCAGCCCGCCTGGTTGGCGGCAAACACCATGTCCCGGGCCACGTCCTTGGTATAAAACTCCCCCACGCCGGTGACGATGACCCCGGCCACGCTGCCCCGCAGCAGGATATCGCAGCCCCGCAGGGCCTGAAGCATCCCGTAATAGGCCAGGCTGCAGCCGCTGGGGTCCAGGGCCACGGCGAAAAGCAGGCGGCGGTTTTCCAGGTTTTCCATGCCGTCCTCCGGGCGGCGGATGACGCTGCCCGGAGGCAGCATAGGCTCCAGCAGGGCCCGCAGCGGGGCGCTGTATAGGTTTTCCGGCAGCAGTACCGTGATGGACATGGCTCACGCCCCCTTTCCGTCAGTCAATGGCCCGCAGGCGATCCATGGTGATTTGCAGGCGGTCTTGCAGCTGCCGGGGCAGAGGCAGACGCTCCAGCTCCGTGCCGGTGGGGAGCACCCGGTTCCGGGCTCCCATGAACACCCCGTCCAAATAGGTGGAGGAGCAGTGCCACTGGCCCCGCAGGCACAGCAGCAGGCTCAGGGCTCCGGAGGACAGGGCCGGGGCTATATAGGGCTTGAAGCCCAGCTCCCGCATCCGGAGATTGGCGCGGACCGCCTGCTCCGTCAGCCGGCGGGACAGGGCGTCGTCATAATTTCGGATGGAGTTGGCGATCACCAGGTCCTCCCCATGGGGGCCGAAGCTGCGCCCATCGGTCAGGAACGAGGCAAAGCGGGGGTCCTTCCGGGCATAGTACGCCGCCCGGGCGTTCATGACCCCCAGGCCGAAGCCCCGGACCTGGTGGGAAAACAGGCCCTGATAGTCCATTTCCCCCGACGGGGCGCGGTTGCTCTCCGTCAGCACCGCCCGGCACAGGGGGTCCACCGGGTCGCTGACCACGCAGAACAGCCCCCGGTAGCGGGCCTGGCGGGCCTTCTGGGCGTACAGCGCCGCCAGCTCCCGGTTCAGCCGGTACTGGGCCATGCGCACGTCGCCGGTTTTCACCGCCGTGTCCGGCACGAACCGGGAGGCGCAGAACAGGAACACGTCCCCGTCAAACAGCTGCTCCGGTGACACGATCTCCACCGGCGGCAGGGCGTCGTAAGGCCCCGGCAGCTGGATCTGGTTCAGCTCGAACTCCCAGCGCTGGGCCACCCCCTCCCGCAGGTCGCAGATGCCGATGGAGGAGATCACGTCCCCGCCCATCAGCCGCAGGCCCATCAGCAGGGTGCTGCCCACGTCCCCCAGGGCCAGCAGGTTCACCCGGACCTTTTCGGGCCGGGGCAGGGGGGCCATCAGCTCCTCAAACCGGGGGTGGGCCAGGTTCACCGCCCGGACCCGGCCCGCCCGGATGGCGTTTGTCAGTTCCCGGGGCAGGCCCTCCGGGCCGGGGGCGGCGCACAGGGAGGCCACCCCCTCCCGCTCCGTCAGCTGGGCCGGGTCCGTTACCGGGAAGGTATCCCGCCCGGCCAGGGGCGGCCGATGAAACACCCAAAGCACCTCTCCCGTCTCCGGCAGGGCGGATATCTCCGGGTACGGCAGGGCCCCGGCGCTGCACAGGGTGCGGCCGTCATAGGTATAGTAGTGATACATAGGGACGCCTCCTTATCTCATGCGCCGCAGCTGTTCGATGTCTCCGTCCAGATAGGTGGAGGCGGCGCGGGTCAGGTCATAGGTCATGCACGGCCCCTTGTCCGGGCACAGCGGCAGGATCACCGCCTCGCCCAGCCGGGCCAGGGTCAGGTTCCGGGCGTACAGGCTGCGGTACTCCGCCTCCAGGGCCAGCAGGATGTCCCGGGCGTTTTCCAGGCAGCACAGACTCAGCTGCCACACGGCCCGGCTGTCCACGTCCGGCAGCTCTGGGGAGGCATAGGGCAGGATGCGGTTCACCGAGGGCTGCAGGCCCCCGGGGAGCAGTCCGGTGCGGCGCACGGTGTCGCCGCCGATGAAGGGGTACAGGGTGGATTCCACAAACCACCGCCGCAGGTTGGGCAGATAGTAGATGCTGTCCACGGGATAGCCCAGCTGTTCCATCAGGTCCCGGCCCATGCCGGTGAGATAGCCCACCAGCACCTGGTCCACCCGGGTGTGGGTCTGCTCCAGCAGGGGGGCCAGGCGGCGGATGCGCTTGCCGTCGTGGAGCATATCGTCCACCAGGATCACCGGCCGGTCAAAGGCCCGGATGGTGCGCACCTGGTCGGGCAGGGGGGAATAGCCGGGGTAGGCCTCGATGGAATAGGCGGACAGGTCCGGCTCATACACCTTGTCGGTGCGCAGGGTCTTGGTGACGGTGTTGGGCACCGTCACGCCCCGGAGGATCTTGCCATAGGGCACGCAGATGTCCGGCCCCAGCTGCCGGGGAACCAGCGGCTCCGCCGGAACGCCGTTGCGGGCGGTGATGCGCTGCAGGAGCCGGTGATAGATGACCCCGGCGCTGAGACTCAGCACCAGATTGCCGGGATACAGCCCCGTCAGGGCCTCCTGCAGCCGGATGCGGGCGGCGGACACCGCCGCCGCCACGGCGGGCCGGGAGGCCAGGGGCTGCTTGATGGCGGTGTCCACGTTGCGGTTGAGCACCAGGGGCCGCCGCATATCCGCGGCCAGGGCGTCCTTTTCCCCGGCCACCGCCACGAAGCCCTGGCGCAGGATCAGCTGCCGGGCAAAGGCCGAGGCCGCCCCCTCCAGGGGGCAGTACAGGCCATAGGCATACTCCCGGCTCAGGGCCAGGGTCAGCACCTCCGTCAGCAGAAGCTGGCCGAACTCCTCCTGCTGCTCCCCCCGGGGCACCAGCACCCCGGAGATCAGCAGGGCCCGGCCGCCGGTGCTCTGGCGCACCAGGCCCGTCAGCCGGGGATTTTTCAGCCGGGCATAGAGCATCTGGGAGTCCAGGCACCGGAAGGTCACGGCTCCCAGCGGCTCGTCCGATCCGCTGCGGTGCAGCAGCACCGCCTGGTCCCCGGAGTCCGCTATAGCCCGGGCCAGGCCCTCCGGCGGCGGGGTCAATTGGCCCAGCAGGGGCGCAAGCTCCCGCGCTTCCCGGCACAGGGAGAACTCCAGATCCTCCGTGCGCAGCATGGGCTTGTCCTGGGGCTCCCGCAGATACAGGCCCCGGCGATAGATGAAGTCCTGCACCGCCGGGTCCACCAGCCGTGAGATATCCCGGTTGGCGTCCACCGCCTCCCGGATGCGGGTGGAGCTGATCTCCTCTAACTGGGGCGGCAGGGTCAGCTCCACCACCCGGCCCCGGATGCAGCCGTAATCCACCGGCCCGGCCACTTCGTCCCGGCGGAAGATCACATGGTCGAAGCTGTGGATGGAGTCCGGCTCCGGGGGCCTCTGGTAGGACGAGGCGTGGGCCACCACGTCGCTGCCTACCACGATGGACACCGGCCGGCCGGGAAAGGCCTCCCGCAGGCGGCGGAGGTTCTCGGGATTGGCGATGTTCACCGGGAAGTCCTCGGGAAAGATGTGGACATGGAACTCATCGGCCACGGACATGGCCGCGATGCGGCGGCGGATGCGGTAGGGCTGGGTCCGCTTGGACCAGGAAAATTCGTCGATGGCCAGCAGCACCTCGAACCCCCGGTCCCGGATGGCCCGGACGATGCCCTTGTGGGACAGGGTGAAGGGGTCGAAGGTGCCGGGGAAGAAGGCGATGGGCCGGGGCTCCTCCATGGGGAAGCCCCCGTGGAACAGGCGCTGCTCCGTCATGAAGCGGTATACCCGGCCCAGCATGGCGGCCCGGTAATAGAAGGTCAGGGGGTCCTCGGCCTCCTCATAGCAGGTTTCCAGGAGCTTGCGCCCGGTCAACAGGAAGGCCCGGCGCTTTTCGTGCTCACCCAGGATGCCGGAGCCGAACACCCGGCGGCCCAGCACGAACATGGCCTCCTGCCGGGTGCCGCCGTCGCCGCCGGCCAGGCGCTTCATCAGCATGCCCAGCAGCCGCTCCCGGCGGCTGCGGTAGGCCTCCGGCTCCTCCGGGAACCGGGTGCGGTAGGTGTCGTACTCCTCATAGATCACGCCAACGGTGTCCAGGGCGGAGGCCGCCATCCGGCCCGAGGCGGCGTTGAGGGTCTGGCTCAGGTCCGCCAGCAGCTCCTCCAGCTGTTCCGGCGGCAGCCACAGGGCGAACCGGCCCAGATAATCGGGGATATACTTGGCAAACTCCTGCTGGCCCAGCTCCAGCCCCCGGGACAGCTCCACCGACACCTCGTTGCGCTGGTCCACCGTCAGCCGGGGGGCCAGGGCCAGCAGGGCGTTTCCGGCGCTGTGGCGCACCGTCACCCGGTCGCTGACCTTCACAAGATTGGACAGATGGGTGGCGATGTGCAGCACCGGGCCGTCCTCCCGGGCGGCGTAGTCCTCCAGCAGGCGGATGTTCACCTGCTTCAGGATCCAGGGGGTGCCGGTTTTCAGGTTGTCCAGGAAAATGTCGGAGATCACCTGCTCCGGCAGGGGGCCGGGGGCGCCGCCCTTGATGATCCGGCGGCGCAGCAGGTCCAGGGACGCAGCGTCCCGGCAGTCGATCTTCTGCAAAATCCGCAGGGGACGGCGGCTGCGGCTGTCCAGCCGGTGCAGCCGGTCCACCAGCAGCACCGCCGCCGCCCGGACGGTGACGTCCTCCCGGTCGCACACCCCCTCGGCAAACCGCAGCAGAAGCTCCTGCCGGGGACGGGTCAGGGCCGCCGGAGGCAGGGCCGCCGCCGTGTCCAGCAGCTGGAAGGCCACCTCATCCTCCAGCTGCTGAGGATGGCGGTAATAGGCGAAGAAGGGGGCCAGAAACCGCTCCTCCCGGCCCGGGCACCGCTGCAGCAGGGAGTCCACGGCGAATTTCAGGGTATAGCGGATCCAGCGCTGGTGCTGGGGCATCAGCTTGTGGTCGGGATAGATGATCCTTTGCAGGTACAGCTTCCACTGGTCCAGGTCCGTGGGCACACCGGCGTCCGGGCGGCTGTCCGCCGGACGCTCCTTGGCATAGCCCGCGTGGAACCCGGCGATGATCTCCCCCAGCAGGGCCGCCGCCTGGCGGCGGATGTCCCCCTCCCGGTGCATCAAAAGCTCATACAGAAAGGCCAGGGTCTGGACCTTCTGGGGAATGTGCAGATACAGGGAGTAGGACTCGAACACCCCCAGATAGGCCCGCAGACGCCGCCAGTTGGTTTCGCCCCGGGCCTGCTCCAGCAGGGAGGCAAAGCTCCGCTGGCCCGTCAGCCGGTGCATCAGGCCGATGTTGTGGCCCACGCACTGCAGGGTCAGGGCGTCCAGGGCCTCCTGGTCCGTCATCAGGGCGGTGTGCTTCTCCGGCCGGGGCGGTGTGTCCGGCCCCCGGAGGGTCACGTCCACCCCCCGGGCCAGCATGAACTGCTCAAAGTCATAGAGCCGGGCGTACACCAGCTCATAGCGGCGGCGCTTCTCCCAGTCCACGCCGTCCAGCTTGGAGAGGATCACGTTGAAGGCCTCCGCCAGGGAGAAGATTTTCGTGACCTCCCGGCCCTGATCGTCCCGGGTCTGCTTCACCCGGAAGTCGGCATAGATCAGCAGCAGGGACTCCACCGACAGATAGTCCAGCTCCAGGTCCCACACGGAGTGGTTGGCGGCCACATGGCCGATGTCCGTCAGCTTCCGGCGGCGGAACCACTGGTCGGTGTAGTAATAGTGCAGATACGGCACCCGCTCCCCGGGGCGGCAGCCGAACTTGCCGATGTCGTGGCCGATGGCGCTGCCGGAGACCAGGGCCAGGTCCAGCTCCACGCCCCCCCGGCGCAGAGCCCGCCCGGCGGTGACGGCCACATGGTGGACCCCCACAATGTGCTCTAAGGTCCGGTAGGGCGTCACCTCCAGGCCCAGGCGCATCATCTCGTATACGAACTCCCGCCGCCACAGACGCATCATCTGGCCGAACTGGGGGGCGGCGGGGCAGTCCCCCAGCTCCTCCGGCCCGGGGGGCACAAAGTCCCAGGCGGGGTCATAGTCCAGAAGCTCCCGCTCCGCGTCCAGCAGCACCTGCAGCACCGACAGGAAGAACACCGCTCCGGCCCCGTGGGCGGGGCGGGCGTCCTTCTCCGGAAACAGCAGCCGCCGGGCGAAGTCATAGCAGTACGGAAGCCAGCCCTCCTCCGGCTCCGGCCCGTCCAGCCGCTCCAGGTCCTCCCGGCACAGGTCCAGCACCCGGGCGCAGCACAGCCGCCGGTCCATCAGCGGCGCAAAGCGCTGGAAATATCCCTCGCCCACCAGCTGCGCCACCGTCTCCTCCCGTCCGGCCAGGTATTCCGCCGCCGGGCGGAGGGACAGCCGCCGCAGAAGCGCGGCGTTCATCTGGCGGATGCGTTTTTTCGTCATAGCAAGGCCCCCTTTACGGGAATAATTGGATTTGTTCCTATTATGCCACGCGGCGGCCCCTATCGCAAGAATAAATCCCGCAAAAATGCGGGATAATATACCTGTCAAAAAAGGGCTTTGCCCTTTTGGAATAAAAGGCTTGCAGGCCCTCTCAGTCGGCTGCGCCGACAGCTCTCCCAAAGGGAGAGCCAAGGTCTTTTGGGCAAGCCATTTTTCCGTATTCTGGGGGTGCAGCAGGTGAAGATCGTGCAGGATGCGTTCCTCCGCCGGACGGAGGAGCTGGACCGGCGGCTGGGGGTGGGCCGGAGCTTTGACATGGTGGGCCGGAGCCTGACCATCGGGGGCCGCCGGGCCCGGCTCTGGGTGGTCAACGGCTACGCCGACGACGCGGTGCTGGAGCGGGCCGTGGCCGGGTGGCTGGCCATCCGGGGCCTGGCCGGGGTGAACACGGCGGAGGCCTTCGCGGCCCGGTACGTCACCGTGTCGGACGCGGCGGCGGAGCAGGATATGGCCAAGGCCGCCACGGCGGTGCTGGCGGGAAAGACCCTGCTGGTCATCGACGGCCTGTCCGGCGGCGTGCTGATGGACGCCAAGCAGTTCCCCCTGCGGGGCATCGAGGAGCCGGACACCAGCAAGGTCCTGCGGGGCAGTCACGACGGCTTCGTGGAGAGCATCATGAAAAACGCCGCCCTGCTGCGCCGCCGCATCCGGGACCCCCGGCTGACCTTAGAGGGGCTGGAGGTGGGGGGCCGGTCCCACACCAACGTGGCCCTGTGCTATCTGGAGGACAAGGCCGACCCGGAGCTTCTGCGGCAATTGCGGGAGAAGCTCCTGCATATGCAGATCAGCTCCATCTCCATGAGCCAGGAGAGCATCGCCGAGGCCATCGCCCCGGCCCAGTGGTGGAACCCCTTCCCCAAGACCCGGTATACCGAGCGGCCCGACGTGGCCACGGCCTCGGTGATGGAGGGGGACGTGGTGCTGATGATCGACAACACCCCGTCGGTGATGCTGTTTCCCTGCACCATTTTCCGGTTTGCCGAGGAGATCAACGACTATTACTTTCCCCCGCTGGTGGGGTCGTATTTGCAGATCGTGCGGATGATCGTCCTGCTTCTGACGCTGTTTGTGACGCCCTTGTGGTATCTGCTGGTAAAGGACCCGGCAGGGCTTCACGAGAGCCTGCACTTTCTGCTGATTGAGGATGAATACTATGTGCCCCTGATTTTGCAGCTGCTGCTGGTGGAGCTGATCATCGACGTGCTGAAGCTGGCGTCGCTGAACACGCCGGATGCGCTCAGCAACTCCTTCAGTATGCTGGGGGCGCTGATATTGGGAGATTTCGCGGTGCAGGCCCGGTGGCTGGTGCCGGAGGTGCTGGTGTATATGGCCTTTGTGGCCATCGCCAACTATGCCCAGCACAGCTATGAAATGGGCTACGCCGTGAAGCTGTGCCGCATGGCCCTGCTGATCCTGATCTACTTTTTCGACTGGTGGGGCTTCATCGGCGGCATCGTGGGGGTGGTGGCCCTGATCGCCTCCACCCGCCCGCTGGTGGGGAAGGGGTATCTCTATCCCCTGATCCCCTTCAACGGCCGGGACCTGCGCTCCCTGCTGCACCGCCGCCCCATCAGCCGGGACAACACATAAGTGTTCAAAAAGGGCAAAGCCCTTTTGGAACAAAAGGCTTGCAGTCTGCCGCAGCTTTTGCAATACAGAACGAAAAAGTATACACGGGAATGCGGACTGGAGTGCGTATGCTTTCGCACACTCCGTCACACGTCAGCAACGCTGATGATTGTCTCCCGTCAGGACGTGAAAACCGCCTCAAGCAGACCCGGCCATGCGCAAGCCTCGACCACTAAAAGAGGCATGAGCGCAAAAAACCCGCCCCAGCAGCCAAATAGTACTAAATGGCTTTTTGGAGCGGGATTCGGATTTCGGAGAAAAAGAAAAAACCTTGAAAATCAAGGCTTTTCACTGGAGCTGCTGGGCGGATTCGAACCGCCGACCTCATCCTTGCCAAAAAGCCGTGGACGCTTTTGCGGCGTGCCCATTCATACCGAATAACCCCCTCCAATCTCTTGTGTTACAAGGGATTGGAGATTCTCCTTGTTTTAGTGCGTTTTATTACATACCGGGGTGTTTTGCGTGGATTTAGGGCATTTGTTGGAAAGATTGTTGGAAAACCGAGGGTAAAAGCAAAAACCCATAACGGGAAAGCTATCCTGTGAGCTTGCAATTCTGAAGGCCATGCCGCCATGCAGGCTGTTCGTCTGGATACTAACTCTTATCTTATGGATTCTTCTTGCAGGACTTTTCACAATATAATTCTTCTCATCCTCAAGCCATGCAAAAAACTTGAAATGTTTCTTCTGATATTATCAAGTGTCACTTTTCCGGCATTACTTTCATTTTCGTAATCCGAAATGTACGCTCTGATATCATTAGTTTCAACTTGTCTTACAGATTTATCTATTTTTACAATCATCTTAGCATAGAGCAGTTCTGTAATATTTCAATGATCTTTCTGAGCAGCCTTCTACTTGCTTAGCCGATAAAAATAGCTTTAAAAGTTCGTCATTGGATTGTTGTGAATCGTCTCTATTTTCAGCAAACATAGGAATACCAAGAAGATAAAAGTTATCTTCAACTTCATTGAGGAAATACATATTCCAAGTATGACCGCGAAGCTGTGCGCCTTCGCAAGAGCATACCATTCGACCTATGCCCGGAAATCGGGAAAACGCTTTATCCGGAGTGCCATGCCGGCATAAACAAAACCACCTGCCAAGCGGGTGGCTTTGTTTATGCTGCTTTCTGGCAAGAGGACAGATGCGCTCTGTTTTTGCGTGCAGTCCTTGCCGTTAGCAGAACGGCTCCAGTTGAAAGGCCAACTCCGTGCGGCCCACAACGGCGTGATGGTTGTTGTAAAGGTTTTTGTCGTGATAGCGGGGCAGAGAACAGGCTTCCTCCGGCGTGATGACGCCGAGCTGGGTGAGAACCGAGAGGATGGCATACGGGACGATGGAGGAGGCGCCGTCCTCCATTTTGAGGGCAATGCCGATCCCCTTATCTTTGATGCCCACGGCATAGAATGCGCTGGCACCCGATTTGCAGAAGATGCGGTCGCCGAAGGCGGCCATCAGCTGCGTGCAGATGCGATCGGTCCCTGCCACCATTTCCGGATGTGCTGTCATGGCGGACGTGATGCGCCGGATGACAGCGGCCCGGGTGGGGGCGAAAAGCGTGGGGAGAGACATACGGGCGTAGCCCTGTGCCAGCCGGTAAAGGGGCAGCGCGTGGACCGGAACGCCGCAGCCGTCCACGGCCAACTGGACTTCGGAGGTCTCTACGCCGCACATTTCAGCGAACACCGAGAGGATACGCTGCTGAACAGGGTGCTCCAATGCAGTATAGTTCTCCAAAGACTCCCCGAAATGGCGGGCGGTAATGAGCATACCGGCGTGCTTTCCGGAGCAGTCGCAGTAGATGGGCGCCCGGGGAATACCGGCAATCTTCAAGGCGTCCTCGGCAGGGACATACATGGGGTATTCTGCCCCGCAGCATAGCTGATCGGGGGAGAGCCCTGCCTTGTGCAGAATGCTCTCCACGGCCTTTACATGAAAGGGCTCCCCGTTATGGGAGGAGCAGATGACGGCCAACTCCTGTGGGGTAATACCATAATGCTCCAGCGCACCGCTCTCTGCCACGGGAATTGCCTGAAGGGGCTTGGCGGAAGAGCGGGCAAACGTAAGACGTTCCGGATCACCGAGCTTCCAAAGTATCCGGCCTGTGTGATCCGTTACCGCGATATGTCCCCGATGGATCTGATCCACCAGCTCACCGCGGTATTGATAGGCAATAACAGCCATAGCATATACCTCCGTTTCTTAGATCACAAAGTAGAAAAAGCGCAGCACATCACCGTAATCATCGGCATCAAAGGCCACGGTGGTGGGAGAGATGAGGCTGGCGCCGGGATAGTGGGAGCATCCATAGGCGTCATAATGATGTACATAGGTGATCTCCACGTGGAAGTGATCGGGAAGCGCCGGAGGTGTGGCTGTTTTTGCCGCCGTCACAGCCTTGGCCATCATGCCTTCGATCTCTTCGCGGACAAGCTCCGGGGTCTTTGTCAGAACGCCGTAGCCGTGGCCGGATTTGGTCGGTACGGTCAGCAGGCCGGGTACGGTGCGCGCCGCAGCCGCGCACATCCCCTCGTCGCCGCTGGCGAATAGGGTGGGAACGCCCCGGTAAGCGGCGGCATGGGCGTACATCTCGAATTCTCCCCACAGCGCGCCATTGACCGTAAGGCGGAAAATGCGGGAGCTTACCATCGTGTGGGACGTGGGATTTCCGGGGGCAGAGGCGGCATCGTGAAAGCCGACCATCAGCACACCGTCATAGCTCTCGTCAAAAATACCGGTAAGGCCCACAATATCGTGGGTGATCCCCCGAAGGAGACGGGCGTCTCTGGGGAGCAGGGCGCAGTCGATGTTGCAGCCATCTCCGTGCATATCCTCTATGACGACCTCATCGGCTCCGCCGGAGAAAAGGCCGCGGGCCGCGGCGGCGGCCTCTAACGCCATTTCCCGCGCCATAGGCGCATAGCAGGCGTTAGCCGAACGAGCCTCGTCCCAGCAGGCCAAAGACGCCACACCTTCAATGTCACAAAGAATGTAAAATTTCATGCTTGAGCCCTCCTTTATCAGAAGCGTAATCATAATAAATGCAGAGACATGGGGATCGGGAAGTATTGGGCAAAATGTCTGGGATCCGCCAATAGCTGCTGTTAAATTGGATGTGCTTGGCCGGTCGCTTTACACGTCGAGACGTCAGAGCGTCCCGCTTGCGGGTAAAGCACCGCGGCGGAAGGTTATGCCGTTTCGCTGCGGATACGCCGCAGGTAGCGGTAGACCGTGGGTTCGGAGATGTGCAGCTCCCTGGCAACCTGCCCGACGGAGCCCTTGGTCTGGAATACCCCCTGCGCTTCCAGAGAGCGGAGTATTTCCAGCTTGTCGGCGGTATGCATGGCATTGGAGGGAATACCATAGCCGAGGATGGTGGAGTGGATCAGATTGCTGGACAGCTCCGGGATGGAATCGTCCAGGTCTTCGGTATAGGCGGAGCTCTCCTCCTCTTGCGGAAGAGAAAAGGAATGGAGCAGGTTGGAGAGATGCTCCGAGAGCACCAAAATATCCTCCACATCGTGGTTCACGCAAATCAGTCCCACCAACTGGCCCTTTTCCTTAATGAAATAGGTGGAAGAGACGAAACGCTTGCCTCCCCGGGTACGGCCCTCATAGTTGGCCACATAGTCGTGCTCCTTATAGGCTCCGGTTCGCAGCAGTTCCTTGGCCAACTCCGTCATGGGGTCACCCACGCGGCGGCCGCTGAGATGCTCGTTGCAGGCGGCAATCACCGAGCGCTCCGGCGTGGAAACGTCGTGGAGGATGATCTCATAATTCTTCCCGCAGATCTCCCCCATGAATTTCACCAAGGGAATGTATCGCTCAAGACTGGCGTAGTTGCTCACTGTATCCCTACTTTCTCAACAATAATCCTTGCCTGATAAAAAACTGTTACATGGTGCTGCTGAAAGTCAGTATATCAAAAATAAGTGGATAAATCAACACCTAATATGCTGGAAAGCGGCGGGGATATAATAATTTTTTTGCAGAGCGAGGCGAAAAGAGCCTTCAAAGCAGCGATTTAGACAAAAATTTATCAGACTTCTTGGCACTTATGCAGGGTTGACAAGGGCGGTGTGATAAATTATAATCAGGAGTGTAACAAAGTTATCAGAAGGGAGGCTCAAGGTCACCCCCCGCATTCTATTTTTAAGGAGGTATTTGTAATGGAAGCTGCAAACTACGGTATCTTGTCATTGATTCCCCTTGCGCTTACCCTGCTGCTGGCATTTTGGAAGAAGGACGCGGTCTTTGCCCTGTTCATGGGCTGTCTCTCCGGCGTTTTGCTGCTGGGGCATGACCCCGCCTTCGGCTTCTCCGCTCTGGCGAAGGAGGCTCTGGGCAACGAGGACTTCATCTGGATCCTGCTGATTCAGGTATTCATCGGCATTATGATCGCGTTCTTCATGAAGGCGGGCGTGGTCAAGGCGTTTGCGGAAATGATCGCCGGAAAGGTGAAATCCCCCCGCAGCGTGAAGCTGGCCACCTGGTTCATCGGTCTGTTCACCATCGACGACTACATGAGCCCTCTGCTGCGCGGCGTGGTCATGCGTCCCCTGACGGATGAGATGCGCGTGCCCAGAGAGAAGCTGGCCTTCATCCTCGACTCCACCTGCGCCTCCGTGTGCACCCTGATGCCCTTTATGGCATGGGGCGCCTACGTGGCCGGTCTGGTGGCGGATCTGGGCGGCCCTGTGACATCCAATGAGCAGGGCGTAAGCGTCTACATCAGCGCCATCCCCTTTAACTTCTACGCGATTCTGATGGTGCTCATCACGCTGCTCTCCGCACTGGAGATCTTCCCCGACTTCGGGCCTATGCGCAAGGCGGAGCAGCGCGCCCGCACCACCGGCAAGCTGCTGCGTGACGGTGCCGTCCCCATGATGGGCACCGAGCTGGAGGAGCTGCAGAAGGGCAACGACAGCGATGTGAAGCCCAACGTCATGCTGGACTTCCTGGTCCCCATCATGATCCTGGTAGCCACCGCCATCTGGACGTACATCGCCAAGGGCGGCGTGAAGATCCTGGAGTGCTTCATCATCACCGTGATCTACATGGCCATCGAGCTGAGCATCCGTAAGGTGTTCAAGAGCGTGACCGATCTGGTGAACACCGCCGTGCAGGGCATGAAGAGTGTCATGTCCGCCACGCTGATCCTGGCCCTGGCCTACTGCATCAACACCATCACCAAGTCCATGGGCGCAGCCGACTTCCTGCTGGGTGTCTGCGAGAGCTGGATGACCCCCGCCCTGTTCCTGTCTGTGGCCTTCGTCGCGGGCGCCGTGATCTCTTTCTTCACTGGCTCCTCCTGGGGCACCTTCGCCATCTGCATTCCCATCGCTGTTCCCATGGCTTACTCCTTCACCGGCGGTCAGCTGGGTACGCTGGTCTACGCCGCTGTGGGCGCCGTTGTCAGCGGCGGTCTGTTCGGCGACCATTGCTCCCCCGTTTCCGACACCACGGTGCTCTCCTCTCTGGGCGCCGCCTGCGACCACATTGACCACGTCCGCACCCAGCTCCCCTATGCGCTGCTGGCGGCGGCAGTGTCCATGATTCTGTGGGTCGTCGTTGCAATGGTTGGTGGCGCTGCATGAGATACGATTTTGATACCCCCATCAATCGCAGAAATACCTTCTCCTTTAAGTGGGACTGCGATATGGATTATTTCGGCCGGGACGATGTGATCCCCATGTGGGTGGCGGACATGGATTTTGCCTGCGCCCCCTGCATCGTGGAGGCCGTACAGAAGCGCGCCGCCCACCCGGTTTACGGCTACGGCGTGCGCCAGCAGCCCTATTACGACGCGGTGATGGGCTGGCTGAAAAAGCGCCACGGCTTTGAGGTCAACTATGAGCATCTGGCCTTTGCACCTCCCGGCGTGATCTACGCCATGAACGTGGTGCTGCGCATCCTCACCAAGCCCGGCGACAGGGTCATGGTACCCATGCCCAACTACGACCCGCTGTTTGACATGGTCACCCGGGGCGGCCGGAAGCTGGTAGAGACGCCGCTGGTCTGGAAGGATGGACGCTACACCTTCGACTTTGCCGACATGGAGGCCAAGGCAGCCTCCGGCGTGAAGGTACTGGTGCTCTCCAGCCCCCACAACCCCACCGGCCGGGTATGGACCCGTCAGGAGCTGGAGGGCGTGGCGGAGATCTGTCTGCGGCACAACATCTTCATGCTGGTGGACGAGATCCACTGCGACTTCGTGCCGCCGGAGCATCCTCACACCACCTTTGGCCTGCTGGGCGAGGAGGTACTGCGCCATTCCATGGTCTGCTACTCCTCCAACAAGGGCTTCAATCTGGGCGGACTGGGTATGGCCACTCTCGTGCTGGCAGACGACGATCTGCGGTGCAAGTTCAACGAGGAGATGTCCATTGCCCAGACACGGCTGGACAACATCTTCGGCATGGCAGCCCTCATAGCCGCCTACAACGACGGCGAGGAGTGGCTGGATCAGGCCATCGCCTATGTGTCCGACAACAAGGCGTATCTGGAGCAGTTCCTGCGGGAGCGCATTCCCCAGATCCGCATGATCCCCTCCGAGGGCACCTATCTGGTCTGGCTGGACTGCTCCCAGCTGCCCTACCGGGGCATGGCCCTGGAGCACTTCATGATCAACGAAGCCAAGGTGGCGTTCTGCGCCGGCTATGAGTTCGGCGAGCAGGGAGAGGCCTTCCTGCGCATGAACGTGGCCTGCCCCAGGTGTACCCTGACAAAGGCTCTGGAGCAGATGGAAAAGGCGATCAACGGTCTGTCGCTTCAGTGATACCTGTAAACGACGCACCTTGTGAGATAAGAAATTTTTTAAAGGAGAAACAGCTATGAAAAAGAGAACCATCGCAATGTTCCTGTCCGTAGCTCTGTGTCTCTCGGTGGCCTTGACCGGCTGTGGGGCAGACAAATCGCAGCAGAGCAACCCCTCTGATGACGGCAAAAAGAGCCTGACCATCGCGGTGCTGAATGATGTTGTCTCGCTGGACCCCGCGGTAAAGGACAGCGGCATCGAGATGCAGATGGCGTCTCACCTGTACGACGCTCTGGTGGACTATAATGCAGATCTGAGCAGGAAGCCCGGTCTGGCAGAGAGCTGGACTGTTCTGGATGACGGCGTGACGTGGGAGTTCAAGCTCCGCCATGGCGTGAAGTTCTCCAACGGAAACGACTTCAATGCCGATGACGTGGTCTTCAGCTTTGAGCGCATCCTCAACGATCCTACTCTGGAGATGGGCGTGTACCTCATGCGTCTTCAGGAGGTCAAGAAGGTGGATGATTACACCGTGCAGCTGGTGACCAAGATCCCCTATCCCGTGTTTGACGGCAGCCTGGTCCATATCATGATGCTTGACAAGGAGACCTGTGAGGGACTTACCAGCGAGGAGATCGCCGCGAACCCCGTGGGTACCGGCCGGTATCGTCTGGTGGAGCATGTAAAGGAATCCTATATCAAGCTGGTCCGCAACGACGAGTATTGGGGCGAGCTGCCTGATGCAGAGACCGTGGAGTTCCGCGTGATCGCCAATGCAGCTACCCGCACCACCGCTCTCATCAACGGAGAGGTGGACTTTATCTCCAACATCCCTGTGATGGACGTGAACCGCCTGGAGAACGACCCCAACGTCCAGGTCATTACCAATCCCAGCCTGTCCTGCAACTACATGGGCTTTGATCAGCTCAATGAGCATGGCTCTGCCGGCACCGACGATCCCAACCCGCTCCTCAATGTGAAGGTTCGTCAGGCCATTTACCACGCCATTGACATTCAGACGATCATCGATACCGTCATGAACGGCTACGCCACCGTGGCCAACTCCTATATGCCCAGCATCTGTGTGGGATATAATGCCGACGCAGAGCGTCCCGCCTACGATCCCGAGCTTGCCAAGCAGCTTTTGGCGGAGGCTGGCTATCCCGATGGCTTCTATCTCCGCATCGATGCCCGCAACGACAGTGACGTGAACGCCGATCAGGTGTCTCAGGCCATTGCCAGCTATCTGGAGAAGGTGGGCATCAAGGCCGAGGTGAACCTGCTGCCTCGCGCCTCCTTCTATGAGAAGACAAGCGCAGAGAACCTCCAGTCCTCCTTCTTCATGGCGGGCTGGGGCGACAGCTCCGGCGAGGGCATGGTCATCTTCAACGATATGCTCTATACCTACGACGGCAAGCCCGGCATGGGCGAAGGCAACCGGGGCCATTACAGCAATGCTGAGGTGGATGCGCTGCTGGATCAGGCATCTGTTGAGCCCGATCAGGCCAAGCGTGCAGCGCTGGTGGAGCAGGTGGATCAGATCGCCCGGGACGAGGCCGCCTACATCCCCCTGTTCTTCAAGCACAATATCTTCGGCGTGCGCGCCGGCATTCAGTACACCCCCAGTTGCGATGACCATATTCTGGCTTGGGACTTCACCTTCTAAGCGTACATAAGAACAGTCAATGGGAGGAGGCAGAAGGGGATCTTCCCTTCTGCCTCCCGCCAAAAGGGTGTAAGCCCGTAAATGAGGTGTTACCGTGTTCAAGTATTTCCTGAAGCGGCTGGCGCAAATGCTAGTTACACTTTTCATTGTGTCCATTCTGGTATTTGTTCTGGCCAACTTTATTGGCGATCCCGTCAATATGCTGGTCTCGCCCAAGGCTCCGCCTGAGGTTCGCGAGCAGGTTCGAGAAGAACTGGGGCTCAACAGACCGATCCTGGAGCAATATGTATCGTTTGTTACCAATGCGGTCAAGGGGGATTTCGGCAAGTCCTATATCTATAAGGTGGACGTGCTCTCTCTGATTGCCCAGCGGGTACCTGCTACGCTGGAGCTGGTTTTTGTATCAGTCGTGCTGGCGCTGGTTATCTCTATCCCGCTGGGCGTATATGCGGGCGCTTTTCCCAAACGAAAATCCAGCACATTGGTGATGGGAGGCTCCATTCTGGGCATTTCCCTGCCATCCTTCTTCATTGGCATCATGCTGATTTACATCTTCTCTCTGAAGCTGCACTGGTTCCCCTCCTCGGGACGGGGCGCGACCGCGCCGTTTCTGGGGATGAATTTCAGCCTGTTTGCGCCCGGTGGACTTAAGTACATCATCCTGCCGGCCTTTACGCTGTCTGTGACCAACATCGCGTCTCTGGTGCGCCTTACCCGCGCCGGTGTGATGGAGAATATGCGGCAGGATTATATCAAATTTGCCCGAGCCAAAGGTGTGTCTACCCGGAAGGTCCTCTTTGGACACGCCCTGAAAAATGCCTTGATCCCGGTTATTACGGTGTTCGGTATGGAAATCGGTTCCCTTATCGCCTTTACGACGGTGACGGAGACCATCTTCTCCTGGCCGGGACTCGGCAAGCTTCTCATCTACTCCATTAACTCGGTGGATCGGCCGGTCATTGTGGCCTATCTGATCCTGACTACGGTGTTGTTTGTGTTTATCAATTTTGTGGTCGACCTTCTGTATACAGTCATCGACCCGAGAATCCAATTCAGGTGATGCGCTATGGATGAAATGAAAAAAAGGGGCGCGACCCCCAACAAGAGCTTGTTCCGGCGCATTGCTGAGTCTGAGTTCTTTCATAATTACAAGCGCAGTCCGTCCGCTATCGTCGGTACGGTGATCGTGGTACTGGTACTGTTCATTGCCCTTTTCGGGCCGTTGTTTGCTCCGCAGAACCCCTATGATGTAGCCTCTCTTTCCCTCACAGATTCCTACAAACCGCCTGCATGGGAGGCGGGAGGTGACGCCCGGTTTATTTTCGGTACCGACAGTCAGGGACGGGATATTTTCAGCTCTCTTATTTACGGAAGCCGTATCTCCCTCTTTATCGGCGTTGTAGGTACGCTGCTGGCCTGCGCCGTAGGTATCACGCTGGGACTGATTTCGGGCTATTTTGGCGGGAGAGTAGACGCTGTCATCATGCGTTTGGCAGATATCCTGCTCTCTTTTCCCGATATCCTCGTGGCCCTCTTCATCATGACCATGTTTGGACGGGGTGTAAGCAAGCTGCTGGTCGTATTTACGATCATCGGATGTGTCACATACGTCCGTACCGTCCGCGCCGAGGTGCTGACGGTGAAGCAGATGGAATATGTAGATGCAGCCAGAGTCATCGGTATCCCCAATATCCTGATCATCGCCAAGCATGTGCTGCCCAACGTAATGACAACCGTCATCGTTATTTCCACGATGAAGGTGGGCGGCCTTATTCTGGCGGAAGCCACGCTGAGCTTTCTGGGCGCAGGCGTTCCGGTCACGGAACCCTCTCTGGGCATGCTGGTCAAGAACGGCTTCGACGTGCTGTTCAGCGGATACTGGTGGATCGCGGTGATGCCGGGTCTCTACATCATGCTGATCGTGTTTGGAATCAATCTTTTGGGAGATTTCCTGCGCGATGAGTTCAATCCTAAGCTGAAGTAAGGGGGGAGCGAGATGAGCGAAACACTGCTGCAGGTGGAAAACCTGCGAACCTATTTCCACACTTTCCGCGGTGTAGTCAAGGCGGTGGACGGTATTAGCTTTTCCCTGGATGAGGGACAGGTGCTGGGCATCGTGGGCGAGTCGGGCAGCGGCAAATCCGTTAGCAGCTTTTCCATTCTGAAATTGATCGAGCCGCCCGGTGTGGTGGAATCGGAGAAAATTCTTTTCCAAGGCGAGGACATCAGCAAAAAGAGCGAACGGGAAATGATGAAAATCAGAGGCAAGGCGATCTCCATGGTGTTCCAGGATCCGATGACCTCCCTAAATCCGCTCTATACCATTGAGAAACAGATTACCGAGATGCTGGACCTCCACCAGAAGCAGATGACCAAGCAGGAAAAGCATGCGCGCTGTGTGGAATTGCTGCATATGGTGGGTATCCCCAATCCTGAGGATCGGCTGAAATCCTACCCCCATCAGTTTTCTGGCGGTATGCGGCAGCGGGTCATCATTGCGATCGCTCTGGCTGCCAATCCGAAGCTCATCATCGCCGATGAGCCTACCACCGCCCTGGATGTGACCATACAGGCGCAGATCCTCAAGCTCATGGATAAGTTGGTGAAGGAGCAGGGCGCTTCTCTCATTCTGATCACCCATGACTTGGCGGTGGTTTCCCAGATGGCGGATCGTATCATCGTGATGTACTGCGGCAAAATCGTGGAAAGCGGCTCCCGGGATGACGTGATCCACCGTCCCAGCCATCCGTATACTGAGGGACTTCTTAATTCCATCCCCAGAATGGGAGAGGAGCAAAAACGCCTGGAGTCCATTCCGGGTATGGTCCCCAGTATGCTGGATCTGCCCCAAGGATGTTACTTCGCTCCCAGATGCAAATACTGCCAGGATATTTGCCGTACCGTGACGCCTGAAAACCATGAGGTGAGTCCGGGGCATTGTGCGGCTTGCCACTTTCCGCTGACAGGAGGCGAGAGCCATGAGTAAGATTCTTCAGGTGGAGAATTTGGTGCAGGAGTTCAATCTAACCAAGGATTTTCTGGATAAGGTAAAATTCAAAAACGGCCATTTTTCACTGGAAAATCGGGTGGTCCATGCGGTCAACAATGTCAGCTTTGATGTGGAGCAGGGCGAGGTGTTCAGCCTGGTGGGAGAGTCCGGATGTGGAAAGTCTACCACGGCCCGCACCATCATCAAGCTGATCGAGCCAAAGTCCGGCAAGATCATATTCGACGGACGCGACATCACCCGGCTCAAGCCGCAGGAGATGCGCCCCATCCGTCGGGAGATGCAGATGATCTTTCAGGATCCCTATGCCTCCCTGAATCCCCGGCAGAAGATCATGGAGATCCTCACAGATCCGATGCTGTTCCACAAGCTGTGCAGCAGCAAGGCGGAGGCGCAGGAGAAGGCGATCCATCTGTTGGAGCGTGTTGGACTCAGCTCTGAGCAAGCCAACCGGTATCCGCATCAGTTTTCCGGTGGTCAGCGTCAGCGCATCGGCATAGCCCGGGCGTTGGCGGTCGAGCCTAAATTTATCATAGCGGATGAGCCGGTATCTGCTTTGGATGTGTCCATTCAGGCTCAGATCTTGAACATTCTTATGGATCTGAAGGATGAATTTCATTTCTCCTATCTGTTCATCGCACACGATCTGAGCGTGGTCAAGCACATCAGCGACAGTTTGGGTGTCATGTATCTGGGAACTATTGTGGAACGGGCCCCGAAGCGGCTGCTGTTCTCCAACCCGGTTCACCCCTATACCAAGGCGCTTTTTTCCTCTGCACCGACGATTGATGAGGGCAGTATTGCCGAATCTCAGGAGTTGCGTGGAGAGATTCCCAGCCCGATCCATCTGCCCTCCGGCTGTCCCTTCCATGACCGCTGTCCTATGGCTTGCCCGGACTGCGCACGGGAGGTTCCGGAACTCAAAGAGGTAGAGCCCGGACACTTCGCAGCCTGTCATCTGCTGTAAAAAAGGGGATTTAGCGCGGGTGGATCACCTCGCACATCCCTGCGGGGGCGGCTATGCCGCCCCCGTTTTTTGATTAACTATCATGGAATAGACCATAAGGAGGAAGGAAAAATGGAACTGCAACTTGTGAAAAAGTATGACGCCAGAGCATGGGACGGTGTGGTGGTCCCGCTGGGAGAAGGCAACCTGAACAGCTATCAGGGTCCTTGGGAGCAGGAGCTTGCCGCAGTTCGTGCCTCGGGGCGGTTTGAAGGGAAAACCGGTGAGATTTTCCGCTTTTCTGTTCTTTCAGAGGGCGTGCTGAACCAAATTTTCCTGCTGGGTCTGGGGAAAGACTGGAGCCTGGAGCAGGTGCTGGAGAGCTGTGCCAAGGTGTATCGTCAGTGTCAGGAGCTGGATCTGCGTGCGGTGTGTACCGATCTGCGGGGCGTGTGCCCGCAGTTCACGCCGGCGCTCTTCCAAAAGGCGGCAGAGGCTGCCGCTCTTACCGGCTACCGTTTTGACAAGTACAAGACGACCCCCGCGGCGCCGGGGATCGAAACGGCTGCGTTTCTCTGCGAGACGCCGGAGCGCTACGAGGCCGCCTTGGTGGAGGCGGAGGTATCTGCTGAGGCCACCTGCATCGCACGGGATCTGATCAATGAGCCCCCCACGGTGCTTACCCCCGCCAAGCTGGCGCAGGCGGCACAGGAGCTTTTTAAGGAGACGCCTGTGAAGGTGACCGTTTACGGCAGAGATGAGGTAGAGCGCATCGGACTCACCGCTTTTCTGGAGGTCGGAAAGGGCTCGATTCACGAGCCTAAGCTCATTGTCATGGAATATACCGGCGCGCAGGACGTGGAGAGCCGCTTGGGGCTGATCGGCAAGGGCCTTACCTACGACAGCGGCGGATACTCCCTCCAGTCGTCTGAGTTTATGGAAACCATGCAGCATGATATGAGCGGCGCGGCCGCTGTGATGGCCGCCCTGTGGGCGACGCAGAAGCGGGGCCTTCGGATCAATATTACCGGCGTGGTGGCGGCTTGCGAGAATAAGCTCTCCGCCACGGCCTATGTGCCGGGCGATGTGATCCGCTCCATGTCCGGGCGGTATATTGAGGTGAACAACACCGATGCCGAGGGCCGCATCACTCTGGCCGACGCCGTGACGTATACCAAGCAGTGCTGCGGCGTGGATCGCATCGTGGATATTGCCACACTCACCGACGGTATCCAGACGGCGCTGGGAAATCGCCGCTGCGGAGCCTTTACCAATAACCGGGCCCTGACCGCGCAGGTGGAGAAGGGCGCCGCCGCCGCCTGCGAGCGGATGTGGGAGCTGCCCTGTGACGAGAATCTCCGCCGGGTGCTGGACTCCCGTGTAGCCCATCTGAAAAACAGTGCGATGGGCTCCAGCGTGGGTGGATATGCCACGGTGGGCGCCATGTTCGTGAAGGAGTTTGTCGAGGAGACGCCTTGGATCCACTTGGATATCGGCGGTACCGCCTGGACCACCGAATGTGAGGGGATCTATACAAAGGGCGGTATTGGATTTGGCACGCGGATGCTTTATGAGACGTTCAAGGTAATGGAGAAGGAGGGGACTCAGGTATGAAGAAGCTGGCGTTGACGGATTTTGTCAAATATCGGTATCCTTCTGCACTGGAGCTGTCTCCGGACAGCAGATATCTGACCTTTGCACTCAAGGATGTCGACAGGGAAAGAGACGGCTACCGGTGGAATCTGTGGCTGTATGATCTGGAGCGCAGGGAGAGCCGGCAGATCACCCAAGGAGACGACCAGCGGAAGGCTGTTTGGGAGGATAACACCCATATTCTCTATAAAACCACGGAGCCGGACGAAGCGCTGCGGGCGCGGGGCTTCGAGGAAGAGTGGACGGTGTATCACCGCCTGAATGTATGTACAGGTGAAGATCGCGAGGCGTTCCGTCTCCCCATGTCCGTATCCGGGCTTTGGAAAATGGACGAGGGCCGTTATGTTTTCACGGGCGAGACCCATTTGGACCGGCCGAATCTTCTGGAGCTGACGGGAGAGGCGCTGGAGAAGGAGCTCGTTCGCCGTCAGCAGACCAGGGGCTATAAGGTTTTGACGGAGCTGCCCCTGTGCGAAAACGGGGTCGGGATGTTTAATCAGACCAGAAACACGCTGTTTCTCTATCTGGAGGCTGCCGGAGAATATCGCCGGATCACGCCGGAGGACTATGATGTGAATCACGTGAATGTCCGCCCCGGTCAGGTGCTCTTCACTGCGTTTCCCTTCCGGGATGTAAAGCCGGTCACCGAGGGAATGTATCGCTGGGATGCGGAGCGGAACGAGACGGAGACGCTGATCACGCCCGACAAATACAGCATCGACTATGTGGGGCATTTGGGCCGGAAGGCGCTCTGCCTGGGACTGGTCATGCGGGACTACGGCGTGTACGAGCACCCCACATTCTTTGTGGTGGACGAAAAGGGCGAGGAAAATCTGGGCCGCTATGACCGCCGGGTCAACTCCGAGGTGGTCACCGACTGCTTCTCCGGCGCCGTCACAGGACAGAGAATGGTGGGTGAGACGCTGTATTTCCTCAACACGGACGGCGTGGGTTCTGGCTTGTGTATGTGGACGCGGGAGACCGGTGTGCAGACGCTCTTCGGCGGCGACGACTACCTTATTGATTTCGATACCACGGACGGAAAGAGGTTTCTCTTCTCTGCGGCTGTGGGTCTGAAGCTCCCGGAGGTGTACCTTTGGGATGGCGGCCAACTGGAGCAGCTGACGGATTTCAACGGGTCTGCACTGGAGGGCGTGACCATTTCCGTACCAGAGCGGCTTACCTTTACCAATACCGACGGCGTGGATATCGACGGCTTCGTGATGAAGCCGGTGGGATACGAGCCGGGCAAACGATATCCGGGCATCCTTCATATTCACGGCGGGCCGAAGATGGTATTTGGCCCGGGCTTCCACCATGAGATGCAGCTTTGGGCGGCCTCCGGCTTTTTCGTATGCTACTGCAACCCCAGAGGAAGCTGCGGCAAGGGAAATGCCTTTGCCGATCTTCAGGGTAAGTACGGAGAGGTGGACTTCCGGGATCTGATGGAGTTCACGGATGAGGTTCTGCGGAGGTATCCCGAAATAGACGCAGATCGGATGGGCGTTGCCGGCGGTTCCTATGGCGGCTTTATGACCAACTGGGTCATTGGTCACACGGATCGTTTCCGCTGTGCCGTGTCCCAGCGGAGCATTGCCAACTATGTGGGGGATTATCTCCTCTCGGATATCGGCTACTATTATGTGCCTGACCAGCAGCTTGGCACCATTTGGGAGCATCCGGAGCGTTTGTGGAAGGCGTCGCCCCTTACCTATGCCGACCGTGTTAAGACGCCCACACTCTTTATTCACGCAGATAAGGATTACCGCTGTACGCTGGCCAACGGTCTGGAAATGTTCGCAGCGCTCAAGCTCCATGGTGTGGAGAGCAAGCTGTGCATGTTCTACGGTGAGAACCACGGCCTGAGCCGAGAGGGAAAGCCCTCCAACCGCATCAGCCGGCTCAGCGAGATCCTGCGCTGGATGGATGAGCACCTGAAGGAAGAATAAGGGAGCGCCAACCGGCGGGTTCTGGCAGAGTGTGTGCCGGAGCATTTGCCGCGCTTAAAGCTGCATCCCTTGGAAGCTGTCTTTTTTACATGGCGATTTCAGCGGATAGCGGCCACAGCGCCGCGTCATACAGGTATCGCGGAAGCATTACGCCGAGAGCCCGCCTTCTTGAGAAGGGGGGCTCTCGGCGGAAATAAATGTGCGAAACAGGACGCTTTACTTTTTGTCGAACAGGATGAACAGCGGGCTGGACAGGCACAGCAGGAAGGGCTAGAACAGCAGGGGGATGATGTCAAAGGCGCTGATGGTGTAGCCGAGGGTTGCACAGGTGGAAATGGCCACCAGCAGCGTCACCAGAATGGTCTCGAACATACCGGACACGCCGCCGCCCATGTTGCCCATAAGCTCCAGCGCCGTGACCTGCCCGGTGATAAGGGTGATGGCGGCGCCGGCGGCGATGCCGATGTACAGCTCCATCTCCGCGTCATCGTCCATCTCTGTCATGAACACCAGCGGCTCCACGCACCGCAGACCCTCCGGCAGCATCAGACGGCGTACCTTCTGGCCCGCGAAAGCGCAGCAGCCAATGTTCTCCACGGAAGTCGGAATAGTCAGTTCCTGTATCGTCAGGGCATTGAAAGCAAACGCGCCGAAAAAACCGCCAGCACCCGGATAAGCTGACGGCAGAGCTGCTGTTTTTCTGTTTTTGGCTGACCCGCTGCGGCGAGGTGGAGCTGGGCTGCTTTGAAAGCTATGGGCTTGAAAACTACGGACAGCATTCACCCTCCAGCTACCGCCGCCGTTTTATTTCCGACCCGCCGGTGGAGGACTTCGCGCCGGCGATTCGGTTTGATTCGGAGGATGACCATCTGCGGCGTCTGGCGCGTCTGTCGTGCATGGCGGCGTCGGTGCTTGTACCTGACGGCAGCCTCCAGGCGTTTGACAACACCATCGAGGACTATCGGCGCTACGCTCTGCACTACCCAGACTATCACGCGGCGTATGAGGGACTGGACCCCCGCACGCTCCGGCGTGATAAGCAGCCAGTGCGGCAGGTGCTGCTGCGCTGGAGGGACTACGACGCCCGGCGTATGCAGCGTGACGAGGATGTAGAGGAGGAACTCACAGCGGAATTTATGGCGCGGCTCAAGAAGCTGTGAGCGCACGGCTGCCGCACCTATTCTTTGCCTCTGCCAGCGCAACTGAGCGCACCCGTGATTTCTGTGGATTATTCCTCCTGCATATTGCCAAATATACCGCAAACAGGTGTATTTACAGCACAAATCTAAGCATTCCTTTCTGCGCCGCACCCCTTTGACCACATATTTGCCCACAGACAGCGAAAAGCCGCCCCGCCGGGGATTTCTCTCAGGCGGGGTGGACTGCTTCCTGTTATGCCGTCCGTCTGCTCCATTGCTTTCTTGCCCGGAAGTCGGTCATCGTGCGCTCTTGTAGTGCGTTTTCTTCTGCCGGCAGCGGCTGCGCTTTGGCGATGCCCGCGTCGATCCTTGCCGCCGCCTGCCGCCGCATCTCCTCCGTGATGTGGGAGTAGGTGTTCAGCGTGGTAGCCGCGGAGACATGGCCCAGGATGGTGGACAGCGTCTTAATGTCCATTCCGTGGGCGAGGGCATTGGTGGCAAAGGTGTGCCGCAGATCATGGAAGCGTACCCGTTCACAGCCCGCGTGGTCCAACAGCCTGTGCAGCCGCTGGCGCACCACCGATGGGAGCAGAGGCGAATCCTCCTTCTTTGGTGACGGAAACAGCCATCTGGAAACATTCCTTTTCCGGTACTCTCTGAACACCTCCAACACTTTGGGCGGTAGGAGCAGAGTGCGTACCGCCGCCTTTGTTTTCGGCTCAGTGATGACCAATTCCGAGCCTATGACCACCGCCTGCTTGCTGATTCGCAGTTCGCCCGTGGTCAAATTCAGCTCCTCCCATTGCAGGGCCGTCAGCTCGCCCAACCGCAGTCCTGTGGCAAATTCCAGCAGGAACAACTCGTAGTACTTTTCCTCCTTCGCCTGGATCAGCAGCTTATGCATGGACTCCCGCGAGAGGACATTCATTTCCCCTTTTCGGGCGGGCGGCAGCTTGCAGCCGGACGCCGGATTCCGCGGGATCAGATTCTCTGATACAGCCTGTTCCAGCGCCCGCCGGCACAGGCTGTGGATGTTGCGGAGCTGGGAGTCCGCCAGCCCCGTTTCACCGTCCGATTGGTCCGCACGCCCCTCTGTTTTCAGCCAGACGAAGAACTGCTGCATATCCTTCGCGGTCAGCCTGTTCAGCGGGATATGACCCAGCCCCGGTCTGATGTACAGCCGGAGGTAGCCTTCGTAGATCCGCCGTGTGCCGGGACGGGCGGCGGGTCTGCTGTGCGTCTCATACCAGTGCTCCATCCAGTCCCCGAAAGGCATATCTGCCCTGGTCCTCGGCGGTGCAGGCGGCGCAAGGGCGTCCTTCAGCGTTTTCAGCTTCTCCACACACTCAGATTTTGTTTTAGCCAGCACATTTTTCGTTTTCGGCAGACCCTTGTCATCGTAGCCGATGACCACGCGTCCTTCCCATCGGCCGTCCTTTCTCAGGCGGACAGTTCCTTCTCCGTTTTTTCATTTTCTTGCCACGGCTTCAGCTCCTCTCCGAAAATATCGGTCAAAAATTCATCTACGATCTCTGCCGCCCTCTTTTGCATATCGCCGGTGGTGTGGGTGTAGGTGTCCAGCGTGAAGGTCGCCCGGGTATGACCCAGGATGCCTGAGAGCGTTTTCACATCCACGCCGGAGGTCAGGGCATAGTATTATATGATAAAGCGATAAATCGGTCAAGTGAAAATTCGGGGCCGTGCAGAATTTCATCAGTTTAAACAGTTTTTCACTGCTTTTTTCTGCTGTTTTGCGAATTGCAGTCCCCACAAAAAGATGCTATCCTTTAAGTACAAAAAGAAAGGGTGAGACCAATGTACAGTGAGGATACCCCCGAGCCATGGCGGCACGGGGAAGACGGCTGCAAGGGATCTGAGAAAAACACTCCAATGTTCCCCGCATCATGAGAACCGCGCAACGGTGCATTGCATAGCAGAGAGCACCCCAGCACAGGAAAGATCTTGTATGCCGTGACTCCGCAGAAAGAGAGGTAGTCAATGATGTTAGATATTAAGAACCATGGATGACCCTTGGCCGTGAAACGCAGGAGATCGGCCAAGGGTCATCGTTGTTTTTGATAAGCGTTATGTGCAGCGGCTTTCGAGCCGCCGTTTTTTTGCCCTGCGAAAAAAGCTGAACGCGGCGCAGATCCGCGAATTTCTGAAAATCTACGCCCAATAAGCGATAAGCTGGATGCGCTTTGCGTTGTCAATTGGCGCGCCCCTGCTCAGTCATTCCCCTTGCCGGTGGAGCGGAGCATCACATCGTGATAGCCGCCCTCGACGATGCTGGTGGCGGAGACGAGCGTGAGCTTCGCGTTCTTCTGAAGATCGGGGATCGTGGTCACGCCGCAGTTGCACATGGTGGATTTGACCTTATAAAGGCTACGCGCGACATTATCCTGCAAAGAGCCTGCGTAGGTGACATAGGAATCCACGCCCTCCTCAAAGGCAAGACCCGTCTTGCCGCCGAGGTCGTAGCGCTGCCAGTTGCGCGCGCGGTTCGAGCCCTCGCCCCAGTATTCCTTGACATACACGCCGTTGACAAGGAGCTTATTCGTGGGCGATTCGTCAAAGCGGGCGAAGTAGCGGCCGAGCATCAGAAAGTCCGCGCCCATGGCGAGGGCGAGCGTCATGTGATAGTCGTGGACGATGCCGCCGTCGGAGCAGATGGGAACATAGACGCCCGTTTCGCGGAAATATTCGTCGCGCGCGGCGGAGACCTCGATGAGAGAGGTCGCCTGACCGCGGCCGATGCCCTTGGTCTCGCGCGTGATGCAGATGGAACCGCCGCCGATGCCGACCTTGACAAAGTCTGCGCCGCACTCGGCGAGGAAGCGGAAGCCGTCGCGGTCGACCACATTGCCCGCGCCGATCTTCACGGTATTGCCGTAGTTCTCACGCACGAAGTCAATGACCTTCTTCTGCCAGACAGAGTAGCCCTCGGACGAGTCAATGCAGAGAATATCCGCGCCCGCCTCAACGAGCGCGGGGATGCGCTCGTGGTAGTCGCGGGAGTTGATGCCCGCGCCGACCAGATAGCGCTTCTGCGCGTCCTGGAGGGCGAGGGGGTGCTCCTTGTGCTCGGCGTAGTCCTTGCGGAAAACGAAGTAGCGCAGGCAGTCGTTCTCATCCACAATGGGCAGGGCGTTGAGCTTGTGCTCCCAAATGATGTCGTTGGCCTTCTTGAGCGTGGTGGAGGAGGGAGCAGTGATGAGCTTTTCGCGCGGCGTCATAAAATCGCGCACCTTGAGGTCTGTGCTCATGCGGCTGACGCGGTAGTCACGGCTCGTGACGATGCCGAGGAGTTTCCCGTTGGGCATGGCGTCCTCAGTGATGGCGACGGTGGAGAAGCCGTTTTTCTCCTTGAGCGCGAGCACATCGGCCAGCGTGTGCTCAGGCGTGAGATTCGAGGCGCTGACGACGAAGCCCGCCTTGCTGCTCTTCACGCGGCGCACCATCTCCGCCTCGCTTTCGATGGACTGCGAGCCGAAGATGAACGAAAGCCCGCCCTCCTTGGCAAGCGCGACGGCGAGCGTATCGTTCGACACCGACTGCATGATCGCCGAGACCATCGGGATATTCAGGCTGATGGGGCAGTCCTCCTGCCCCTTGCGGTATTTGACCAGCGGCGTTTTGAGCGAAACGCGGTCGGGCACGCACTCCTCCGAGGTGTAGCCCGGTACGAGCAGGTACTCGCTGAAGGTATGAGACGGATCGGGATAGTAATAGGCCATGACTTGCCCTCCTATTTTTTGAAGTAACGCACCGCCGAGGCGAACAGGTGCATATCGTAAGTCCCCGGCACGTTTCGGTAAAGCGCGGGGCCGATGCGCTCGCTGTGCCCCATTTTGCCAAACACCCGCCCGTCGGGGGAGGTGATGCCCTCGATGGCGCAGACGGAGCCGTTGGGATTGAAAGCAGTATCCATTGTAGCATATCCGTCAAGGCCTGCATACTGCGTGGCAATCTGGCCGTTTGCGGCAAGCTGTTCGATCAGCTCCTGCGAGGCGAGAAAACGCCCCTCGCCGTGCGAAATGGGAACGGTGTAAATATCTCCCACCTCTGTTCCCGCAAGCCACGGAGATCGCGTCGAGCACACGCGCGTGCGCACGAGCTTGGACTGGTGGCGGCCGATGACATTGTAGGTGAGTGTCGGGAAGGACTCGTCGGTATCCATGATCCTTCCGTAGGGCACGAGGCCAAGCTTGATGAGCGCCTGGAAGCCGTTGCAGATGCCGAGCATCAAGCCGTCGCGCTGCTCGAGCAGCGCCGTCACCTGCTCGCGGACGGCGGCGTTGCGGAAAAACGCGGTGATGAGCTTGGCGCTGCCGTCCGGCTCGTCGCCGCCGGAGAAACCGCCGGGAATGACGATCATCTGTGCGGTCCTGACGGCAGCGGCAAAGCGCTCGACGCTGTCTGCGACATCGGCGCTCGTGAGGTTGCGGACGATGAATTGCTCGGCGTCCGCGCTTGCCTCCGAAAGCGCGCGCTGCGTGTCGTACTCGCAGTTCGTGCCGGGGAAAACGGGGATGAGCGCCTTCGGACGCACCTGCTTGACGGCGGGGGCGACGCGCGTCTTCGTTTCATGGGAAAAGCTCTCAACCGTGCCGCTGTCCCGCGTCTTTGTCGGGTAGACGGCTTCGAGCACGGCGTCGTTCAGCGCGGCAAGCTCCTCGATGGAGGCACTGTCCGCGCCGAGGGCAATGGCCTTTTCCGCTGTGGTGACGCCGATGCGCACGGCGTCGGAGACTTCATCGCTCAGTTCGGCGACAATCGCGCCTGGCATGGGGGCGAACCAGTCAAGCACCGTATTTTCCGCGGCGAAGCCGATCTCGTTGCCGAAGGACATCTTCATCACCGCCTCGGCAAGGCCGTTTTCGACCGCCCACGCACTCACGACCTTGCCCGCGCGCGCAAGCGCGGTGAAACGCTCCCACGCGGCGGTCTGCTGCTCGGGCGTTTTGCCTGCGAAGAGGTAGACGCCGTGGCCCACCGCCTTCAGGTCGGTCGTCAGTAGCTCGCCTTCGAGCAGCGGCGCGATGGCGAAGGAGATGAGCGTCGGCGGCACATCGCGGTCAAGAAAGCTGCCGGACATGGAGTCCTTGCCGCCGATGGCGGCGGCGCTCAGCTCCAACTGCGCGTCCAGCGCGCCGAGCAGCGCCGCGAAGGGCTTGCCCCAACGCGCGGGCTCATTGCGGAGCTTTTCAAAAAATTCTTGCAGGGAAAGATATGCCTTATGATAGTCTGCGCCTGCGGCGACGAGCTTGGCGACCGAGGTATAGACCGCGTCGTGCGCACCGCGATAGGGGTCGGCGCTCAGCGCGTCGGGGTCGCAGCCCCAGGCCATCACGCTGCCCTGCGCGGTCTTCTCGCCGGGGAGGACGGGCAGGAGCGCCGCCATCGCCTGCGCGGGGCTGCGCTGCGTCCTGCCGCCAAAGGGCATGAGGAGTGTCCCCGCGCCGACGGTGGAGTCGAAGCGCTCGACAAGGCCGCGGCGGGAGGCGCTCTTGAGGCTGCCCGCCATGCCGCGCAGCGTTTGAGCTGCGGCGGGAGCGGCACATTCCCTCGCGGGGACGGCGACGGAGGCGTGCTTCGTCGCGCCGTTGGTGTCGAGGAAGGCGCGGGAGAGGTCGGCGATCGTCTGTCCGCGCCAGCGCATGACCATGCGGGGGCTTTCGGTCACGACCGCCACGCGGTAGGCCTCTAAGTTTTCCGCCGCGGCAGCGGCGATGAATTTCGCCTCGTTCTCCGGTGCGACGACAACCGCCATGCGCTCCTGCGATTCGGAGATCGCAAGTTCCGTGCCGTCGAGGCCCTCGTACTTCCTGCGCACGGCGTCGAGGTCGATGATGAGTCCGTCCGCCAGCTCGCCGACCGCGACGGACACGCCGCCCGCGCCGAAGTCGTTGCAGCGCTTGATGAGGCGCGTGACCGCGCCGTCGCGGAACAGACGCTGGATCTTGCGCTCCTCGGGCGCATTGCCCTTTTGCACCTCGCTCGCCATCGTGGAAAGCGATTTCATATCGTGGCTCTTGGAGGAGCCGGTCGCGCCGCCGATGCCGTCGCGCCCCGTGCGCCCGCCGAGCAGGATGACCACATCACCCGGCGCGGGACGCTCGCGCACAACGTTGTCCGCGGGCGCGGCGGCGACGACTGCGCCGCACTCAAGGCGCTTGGCGACATAGCCCTCGTGGTACAGCTCCGCGATATGGCCGGTAGCAAGGCCGATCTGGTTGCCGTAGGAGGAATAGCCCGCCGCGGCGGTCTGCGCGAGCTTGCGCTGCGGGAGCTTGCCTGAAAGCGTTTCGGCAAGCTCCTTTCTCGGGTCACCGCCGCCCGTCACACGCATTGCCTGATGGACATAGGCACGGCCGGAGAGCGGGTCGCGGATGCAGCCGCCGATGCAGGTGGCCGCGCCGCCGA
>ENA-UOJO01000851-UOJO01000851.1-human-gut-metagenome-genome-assembly--contig:-P57-NODE-851-length-43516-cov-39.817584_pt1 | contig 43516 bp, 44 predicted proteins | sample MGYA00242351_ERZ723898 | MGnify/ENA metagenome assembly ERZ723898 | reverse complement strand
GAGGTGAACGGAGCGGTGAAGAACAGCTCTGCGCCCTCAGCCATGATGCAGACATCTGCGTTGGCAGCGCTCAGTGCGCTGGTGCCGCCGCAGACACCCAGAACCACAGCCACCTGCGGGATCACGCCGGAAACCTTTGCGATCTGCGCATTCAGCTTGGCAGTAGCGGTCAGCACGTCCAGGCCCTCGGCCAGCTTTGCGCCGACGGAGTTGTAGAAGGTGACGACCGGGCAGCCGGTCTGTGCAGCCATCTCCAGGACCTTGATGTTCTTCTCAACGTCCTTCACGGTGACAGCTTCACCATTCTGGTAAACAGCATAAGCCTGCTGACCTGCCGCATAGCCGCAGGCAGCGCTCACTGCGCCATCAGCAAACAGCGCAGTGTATTCCCCGTCATCAAAAAACTTGGCGAGGATTTCTCCCTTATTGATCTTTGAAGCCATGATAAGACCTCCTGGTTGTCTGTGTGAGCTTTCAAAATTGGTTTTATTATACTGAATTTCCCTAAAAATTGCAAGAGATTCTATAAAAATCCATGTGAATCAACATCTCTCGCATAGTGCTTTCCAAATTTTTAACGATGTATCGCGTGATGACATTTTCTGCTGTTTTTTCCAAAAATACTTCCTTGTGTCCTGCCCCGCCTGGCATGCACCAAAAAATCGCTCTTATTTTTGGTGATGGTGCCTGCCGTGCACGCATTTGCTTTTCGCGCAGAGTGTGTTACACTATATATAAATAGTAAATTGCAAACAGAAAAAATGTCAAAGCTCCATGCAGCGGGGCTCCCGCCGCACTCTGGACGCAAAAGAAGGTCAAATCAAAATTGAAAAAGCTTTTCACATCGCTCCGGCATGCAAACCAGACTTATGGTTCCTTCCGGCAAACCGCGCACAGCATCATGCACCGGGCCGGGCCCGCCGTGCTGGCCGCAGCGGTTTTGTACCGGGCCGCGTCCGGCTTCCTGTTCGTGCCGCTGATGCAGCAGATCTGGTCGCTGACGCTGCGGTTCGCGCCGATGCATTATCTGAACAACAGCAACGCTTCCGACATCTTCACCTCCCCTGCCATCGTCGGCTGCATCGCGGCCATCGCTGTCCTGACTGCGTTCTGGGCCCTGTACGGGTTTTCCATCCTGCTGCACGGGTTGGACCGCGCCCGCCGGGGCGAGACGCTCCGCCTGCTTCCCCTGCTGGGCGATTCGCTCCGGGATATCGCCCACGCATGGCTGCCGCAGAACTGGCTCATCCTGATCTACAGTGCCCTGCTCATTCCCTTCACGAGCTTTTTCCTCGCTTCGGATTATATCACCCAGCTGGCTGTGCCGGAATACATTCTGGGTGTCATCCGGGCCAACGCCCGGTACCACGCGCTCTATCTGGCCGGGGCACTGGTGCTTCTGGCGCTGTGGGTCGGCGGGGCGCTGGTGCTGCCGCTGTTCGTGCTGGAGCGCAAAAGCCTGTGGCAGGCCGCCCGGGAGAGCTTCGGCTTTGTGCGCGGGCGGTTTTTCCGCGTTTTTCTGCTGCTGACACGCTGGAACCTTTCGGTGGCCGTCGGCGCAGCGCTGCGGCTGCTGGCAGTGGCCGTGCCGCTGTATGGGATCATCCTTGCGGTGGGGCTGGAGAGCACGCAGGCCATGTTCGCCATGTCCCGGGCTGCACTGGTGGTGGAGCTGCCCTTCTTTGAGTTTCTCGCGGACTGTATCATCCTTCTGGGCCAATGCACCATCCTTGCGCTGCTGTATGCCCGCCTGCAGACAGACACACCCCCGGAAGAAGATGCACTGCCGGGCAGCCGCTTCAGCACCCGGAAGCTCCTGGCTGCGGCCGTTGCAGGCGCAACGCTGCTCACTTTTGTGCTGTCTGCCGTGTATATCATCCTGCCCGCAGGCGACGAGCTGCGCACCATGCTGGGCGGCACGGCACCCATCATCACGGCGCACCGGGGCTACTCCTCTGCCGCGCCGGAGAACACCCTGCCCGCCTTTCAGCTGGCCATCGACCAGGGCTGCGAACGCGCCGAACTGGACGTGCAGATGACCAAAGACGGCGTGGTGATGGTGACCCACGACACCAGCCTGCGCCGCTGCACCGGACGGAACGCCAACATCTACGACCTGACCTTTGACGAGGTGCGCAAGCTGGATGCCGGGCGGTGGTTCAGCGCGAAATACGCCGGGACGAAGATCCCCACGCTGGAAGAAGTGCTGGACCTGTGCAAGGGCAGAATTCAGCTGAACATTGAGATCAAGCCCAACGCCGCCACCCCGGCGCTGGAAGACGAGACCATCCGCATCATCGAAGAAAAGGGCTTTGCTCACGACTGCGTCATCACCTCCCAGAGCTATGAAACGCTCTGCAAGGTGAAGGAGCTGGCCCCGGAGATCGAAACGGGCTATATTCTCGCGCTGGGCGTGGGCAGTTACTACGATCTGCCCGCTGCCGATTTCTTCAGCGTGGAGGGCACCTTCATCACCTCCGGCATGGTGCAGCAGATCCACAAGCGTGACAAGACCATCTCGGCCTGGACCATCAACCGCGACGAGGATGCCAGCAACATGCTGAGCCTTGGCGTGGATGATGTCATCACCGACAAACCCGCCATGGTGCAGGACCTGCTGCGTGAGGACGCGGAGCTGGACGATGACCTGCTGCTCATCCGCGATGCCATCCGCGACTTCTTTGCTGCACCGGACGGCGTGGACGACGACTCCACCGACGAGATCATTGAAGAAGCCATCGAGGACCCGGATGAGCTGCTGGACGAAGCCTAAAATTCTATAGCATGAGAAAACGCCTGACGGAACAATCCGTCAGGCGTTTTTTTGATACAGCTTTATTGGTCAACCATTTCAGCCGCGCACCAGAAGCAGCAGCAGTGCCGAAGCCACGCTCTGCAGAATGAGCCAGCGGGCCACCACCTGCTCGTCGCTCCAGCCCTTGTTCTTGCGCACATGATCGTGCAGCGGGGTGCGGGTGTTCTTGAGGATGGAGATGTGCAGGAAGCGCTTCAGGCTGATCTTCAGGATGCCCAGGCTGCCGTCCACGATGAACACGATGGCCGCCAGCAGGAAGGCGAAGGGATGGCCGCACTTCAGCGACAGGATCGCGATGAAGAAGCCCATGGCACGGCTGCCGGCATCGCCCATCAGCAGGCTGGAGGGCTTTGCGTTGGACCACAGGTAGGCCAGCAGCGCACCCATGAACACGACACCTGCGGTGCCGTAGTCACCCAGCTCCTCCTTATAGGCCAGCAGGTAGGTGCCGATGGTCACAACGGCCACGCTGGCGGACAGGCCGTCCACACCGTCGGTGCAGTTGACCACGTTGATGCTGGCCCAAATCAGGATGACGATCAGCAGCAGGTACACGGCATAAGGCAGCGTGAAGCTCCACTGCAGGAACTGCACCCCGCAGCCGTTGAAGTTCAGGTAGGTGACACCGGCCACGATGGCGATCACAAAATCAATGATGCCCTTCTTGTACTCGTTCCAGGCGGTCTCGGCGGCATCGTCGAAGTAGCCGGAGAGCATGGACGCGATGAGCAGCACCGTGTAGATGATATACTCCACCTTGAACGGCAGGAATGCCAGCGACACCAGCGCGATGCACAGCACGAAGATCAGGCCGGAGCCGCGGGCCTTGCCCTTGGACAGGCCGCCGTTGACCGCAAACTCGCGGCCGTGGTCATGGGGAAGTTTATCGTGGAATACCGAATCCATCAGAGCCGTGAGGACAAAGGCCAGCAGGAACGCCAGAGCGTCCACGCCGCGCTGCCCCACGACCGAAAGCAACATTTCGATCATCTTCAAAATTCCTCTTTCTTTTGTTGTTGTGAGAGAAGTGTATCACGCTGCCCTGAAAAAATCAATCTCCCACAGCGAAAAATGTGCCGCAGATTGACTTTTGACATTCCTGCACCTATAATGGTATATTAGTTTGTTATTATAAGGTATTATACAAGGAGAATCTATGTCCATCTCTCTCGAACAGCTTTCGGCGCAGATGCGCCGGGGCGAACAGGTGCCGCTGCGGCACACCCTGCAGGTGGTGCTCACGCTGAGCATCCCGTCCATCCTGCAGCAGATCGTGGTCACGGCCATGGAGTACATCGACGCGGCCATGGTGGGCCATATCGGTGCATCTGCCACGGCATCCATCGGCATCGTCAGCTCCAGCACCTGGCTGCTGCACGGGATGCTGGCAGGCCTGTACATGTCCTTTGCCATTCAGGTGGCGCAGTATCTGGGTGCCGACCGGCAGGACGATGCCCGGGGCGTGCTGCGCCAGTCCATGATCTTCAATCTCGTGGTGGGCTGCGCGGCGGCGGCCTTCGGCATCGGCATCAGCCGCTTCCTGCCCGGGTGGCTGGGCGCGGACCCGTCCCTGCAGGCGGATGCTTCGGCCTACTTTGCCATCTGGTCCGCTTCCCTGCCCTTTGCCATGGCCATGGGCACCTATTCCTCCATGCTGCGCTCTGCCGGCGACGCCCTGACGCCGGGCCTCATCAGCGTGCTGACCTGCGTGCTGGACGTGATCTTCAACTTCTTCCTCATCAACCCCACCCGGCAGATGGAGCTGTTCGGCCACGGCGTGACCGTCTGGGGCGCAGACCTCGGCGTGCCGGGTGCCGCACTGGGCACAGCGCTTGCCACCGTCGTCAGCGGCGTGCTGACCCTTGCCATCCTGCTGCTGCGGGACGGCCCGCTGTGCATCCGCAAGCCCGGCTCCTGGCGCATCACCAAAGCCTGCCTGCAGAACCTGTGGAAGGTGGGCGCACCGCTGGCCGCCGAGCGTGCGGCCCTTTCTTCGGCACAGGTGCTGCTCATCCGCATCGTGTCGGGTCTTGGCACCACCGCCATTGCGGCCAACAGCCTGGGCGTCAGCGCTGAGAGCCTGTGCTATATGGCTGGCTACGGCATCCAGGACGCCACCCTTGCCCTGGTGGGCCAGGCCGTGGGCGCGAACCGCCGGGATATGGCCAAGCGCTTTTCCTGGCTGTGCACCGGCATGGGCGTGGGCATCATGGCGCTGACCGGCGTTGGCATGTACATTTTTGCGCCGCAGCTGATGGGCATTTTCACGGCCGACGCGGCGGTCATCGCGCTGGGTGCGCAGGTGCTGCGCATTGAAGCACTGGCCGAGCCGATGTTCGGTGCCAGCATCGTAGCCAGCGGTGCCATGCAGGGCGCGGGCGACAGCACCGGCTGCTTTGTACTGAACCTCGTCAGCATGTGGGGCATCCGGCTCACCCTCGCCACCCTGCTGGCCCCGCACTTTGGGCTGGTGGGTGTATGGGTGGCCATGAGCTTCGAGCTGACCATGCGCGGCGTGCTGTTCCTTGTGCGGCTGGCGCGCGGCAAGTGGCTGGACAAAGGAGCATTGGCCTGATTGGCCGTGTGCCGGCAGCTTTCTCCTCGGACACGAAATACGGGTTGCGGCTCCCAGCATCCGCTTCGCTTACGCTTGCGTCTTGCTGGCCGCTGCCCCAACAACTGCTCCTTGCTTCGGCCACTGGCCGCAGTCGCAGTTGTTGCAGGCCATTCCATCGCCCGCCCTATTGCCTGACGGCAACAGGGTCCCACCCCAGCGGACGGTCTTCGGAGAAACTTCCGGCCCGCGGCCCGGGCGAATATATTTTTCTCTAAACAACAGCTCCCCGGCCGGGAACCGCACTGCGGGACCTGACCGGGGAGTTTTGCTGTGGCTTGATTTGAGAAAAAGAAGAAAAAGGAGAATGTCAGAATTACTTGCGGCCGTGCAGGATGGGAGACAGCGGCTTGTAGATCAGCATGCACAGCACGGCGTCCAGCAGACCCTTGACCAGGGTGAAGGGCATGTTGAAGATGACTAGGCACTTGATCAGGCTGTCAGCCGAAGGCAGGATGGCCTGATACATGCCGAGGATGGCTTCCAGCGGCATGTGATAGAACTGCACATAGGCCGGATAGGTGATGAAGTAGTTGGAGGGCACACTGAAGATGGCCATGGCGGCGGCACCGGCAACCGCGCCGATGATGGCGGTCTTGCGGCTCTTGTGGTGCTTGTAGATGAAGCCTGCCACGGCGGAGAACACCGCACCCAGCATGAAGTTGCACAGCTCGCCGACGCCGGCGGTGGAAGTGCCCTTAATGATGATGTGGAGCAGGTTCTTCATAAAGCTGATGACAACGCCGTACACCGGGCCGAGGGCAAATGCGCCCAGCAGAGCGGGCAGGTCGGAGAAGTCCATCTTGACGAAGGACGGGATGAGCATCGGGATGGGAAACTCGATGAACATCAGGATGAAGGCCACCGCGCTCAGCATGGCAGCAACGGTAATGTTGTGGGTCGTGTTCTTTTTCATGGTTTTGATTCCTTCCCGGGGCTTTGCGCCCCTTGCAAAATTTGTTCCGAAAGCTCTTTTCGTCTATATTCTGGAACGGGAAGGACAAAACAGAAAAGCGCCCTGCTGCAACAAAAAAACACTGCAACAGGGCGCGTAGACAACGATTTGCCTGCCGTTTCTTGCATCCGGACTATACCGTTGGTCCCGGAGTTGCACCGGGTCAGCACCCTTGCGGGTGGTCGCGGACTTTACCGCCAGTGGGGAATCGCACCCCGCCCTGAAACGAACTTTCTGGCACAGAGTATAGCCCGGCAGGCCGCACTTGTCAAGAGCGAATTTTCAATTTGTGCAATTTTTATCAAAGTCATATTTTTCTCCCGGCGGTCTTCGTGCGCCTTGTCCCGCTGCGCGGAATATGGTATCATAAGGCAGCTGTAAAAAATTCAGGAGGTTTTCCATGATTTTCTCGATCCGTGATCTTTCTTTTGAGCTGGGCTCCCTCTTTCTGGAAGGCTGGCTGGCCTTTGCCGCCCGTGTCCTCTGTGCCCTGCTCATTCTGCTGGCAGCATGGCTGGTGCGCCGCTGGCTGACAAAAAAGGGCTTTCCTGCCCTGCTGGCCCGCAGCTGGCACTTTGCCGGTACACCCATCCTGCTGCGCAGCTTTGCCGAGCCGGTCCAGCGCATGTGCACCGCTGCCGGGTTCTATCTGGCTGCCGTCAGCCTGCCCTGGGCCATTCCCGGCCTCTACAAACTGGCGCTAGTGGTCTTTCAGCTGGCCATGACCCTGCTGGTATGCAAGGGCCTGTATGCAGCCTCTGACCTGGCCGACCTGCTGCTGGCTTCCTGCAGCCCGGAGATCCGCTCCAACAAGACCCTGCTCTCCCTGCTGGACACCAGCTACAAGGTGCTGGTCGTCGTGCTGTGCGTGGCCGCGCTGGCGCAGGAAGTAGGCTTCCCCATTGGCAGCATCGTTGCCGGTGCCGGTCTTGTCGGCCTGACCATCTCGCTGGCCGCGCAGGAAAGTGCCAGCAACCTGTTCTCCGGCATCGTCATCCTGCTGGACAAGCCCTTCTCGGTGGGCGACTGGATCACGGTGGGCGATGTGGAAGGCGAAGTGATCGACATCAACTTCCGCTCCACCCGCATCCGTTCACTGGATAAGACCATCAATGTGGTGACCAACAGCAAGATCTGTTCCTCTACGGTGCAGAACGCTGCCCTGCGCACCATGCGGCCCTACAAGTTCAACCTGGGCGTCACCTACGGCACCACCCGCCCCAAGCTCGAACAGCTGATGGCCGACCTGAAAGCCATGCTGGACGAAAGTCCCTACACAAACAAGGGCACCAACATCGTGCAGCTGGTGAGCTTCGGCGATTCCAGCATCAACATTCTGGTATCGGCATATCTGACCACCAATGCCTACACGGAATTTCTGCAGATGCAGAACGATCTGAACCTGAACATCATGGACATCATGCAGGCGGACGGCGTGGACTTTGCCTTCCCCTCCACCAGCGTGTACATCGAAAAGAAATAAGCGCCCCTGCGCGCAGAAAAATGCCGTCCCGGCCTGAACCGGGGCGGCATTTTTCGTTATTCATTTGCGGCTTTATCCAGCTGCACCTCTGCAGCCTCCTGTGCTTCTTCTTCCCGCTGATACTCCTCAAACGCTGACCACAGCGGTGCCACGTTCTTGCCATGGAGCCTGCGGTCGATGTAATTTTTTGTGATTCTTGCCACCGTACCGGACAGGGCCAGCACACCGATCAGGTTCGGCAGCATCATCAGGCCGTTGAAGGTGTCGGAAAGGTCCCACGCAAGGCCCAGCTTCATGGTGGCACCCACCATCACCATGCCCACGAACACGACCTTGTAGCCGACGCTGGCCTTCGTACCAAAAAGATATTCAAACGCTTTGGTGCCGTAATGGCTCCAGCCCAGCACGGTGGAGTACGCGAACAGCAGGATGGACACCGCAATGAACTTGGGGCCGTAGTGGCCGAACACCGTGGAGAACGCCTGGCCCACCAGCGCACTGCCCTGCACATCGGAGAGCATCCGGCCGGTATCCAGGTCCACAAAGCCGGAGGTGAGCACCACCAGTGCCGTGAGAGTGCAGACAACGATGGTATCCGCAAAGACCTCAAAGATGCCCCACATGCCCTGCTGCACCGGCTCCCGCACATTGGAAGACGAGTGCACCATGACCGACGAACCGAGGCCCGCTTCATTGGAGAATGCGCCGCGCTTGAAACCCCAGGTGATGGCCTGCGAAACGCCGTAGCCCAGAATGCCGCCGCCCGCTGCGGGCAGCGCGAATGCGCCCTTGAAGATGGCTGCAAATGCCGCAGGAATGGCCGTGAAGTGTGCACCTACCACAATCAGGGCGCCCACAATGTACATGACCGCCATTGCCGGAACGATCTTTTCGGTGACAGCTGCCACACGCTTCAGGCCGCCCAGAATGACCAGCGCAGAAAGGATGACCAATGCAATGCCGGTAACCACATTGGGAATGCTGAACGCAGTGTTCATGTTGCCGGCAATGGAGTTGATCTGGCTCATGTTGCCGATGCCAAACGACGCCAGCACGCAGAAACAGGAGAACAGCGCCGCCAGCACCCGACCCAGGGTCTTGCAGCCTTTCTTTGCGCCCAGACCGTCGGCAAGGTAATACATGGCACCGCCGCTCCACTCACCTTTTTCGTTCTTGCGGCGGTAGAAGATGCCCAGAACATTTTCCGAATAGTTGGTCATCATACCAAGGATGGCCATGATCCACATCCAGAAAATGGCACCCGGGCCGCCGCTGATGATGGCCGTGGCCACACCCACGATATTACCCGTACCAATGGTGGCGGCAAGCGCCGTGCAAAGGCTCTGGAACTGGCTGATGGCCATATCCTCCTTCGTGGTATGCGCCGTCACATTTTTATTGGTGAAGATCGCACCAATGGTGTTCTTCATCCAGTGGCCGAAGCGCCCGAATTGAAATCCCCCGGTCCGCACCGTCATGACCAGACCCGTGCCGAAAAGAAGTGCGAGACCAACAGGCCCCCAGACCACTCCATTGACCGTGCCGTTGATGCTCGTAATGGTTTCCAGCATCCTGTATTCCCCCTCTTTGTAAAAAATGCGGGCAGAACCTTTTGTGGCTCTGCCCGCATTGCAGGATGCTTGATTCCGCACACCGGTGCGGTACCTTTCAGCAGGCAGCCACACCGTTGTGTCCATTTGTTCTTGCCCCGTATCCTTCGCGGATACGTTGCAGACAGGATACCATAAAATCCGCCTCCGTGCAAGAACTCCTTCTGTAAGTTGCTGAATTTTCAGCTGTATTTTGAGGCGGTTGAATTTTTCTTTTGTATGACTTTCTCCCGTTACAGCGCCACATCCAGCGCCATCATCAGCGCAAAGCCCAGCACGATGCTCACCACACCGGCGGGCTCGTCAGCTTCCACCGCCTGCGGGATCATCTCCTGCGCCGTCACGCAGACCATGCACCCTGCCGCCGCGCTCATAAGCCAGGGCAGTGCCGCGCCGACCCACTCGGCCAGTGCAAAGGCCAGCACCGCCCCCAGCGGCTCCACAAGGCCGGACGCTGCCCCGGCCCAGAACGCCTGCCCGCGGGTGCGGCCGCTGTGCAACAGCGGCAGGCTGACCGCTGCGCCCTCCGGGATGTTCTGCAGGCCGATGCCGATGCTCAGCGCCAGCGCCCCGCTGACGGCGTCCGGCTCTCCGGTGAGGGCCAGTGCAGCGGCAAGGCCCGCCACCATGCCCTCCGGCAGATTGTGCAGCGTCACCGCCAGCACCATGCGGCCGCCGTGCCCGCTCCCGCCTGCCAGCAGCTCCCCTGCTGCCTGCTCCAGCTGCAAAAGGCCCACGGCCCCCAGCACCAGCGCTATCGAAGGCGCGATCCAGGCCGGGATGGCCTGCTGCCGGGCGCGCTCGATAGCGGGCAGCAGCAGGCTCCACACGCTGGCTGCCAGCATGATGCCCGCCGCCATACCGCACAAGATGCGCTGGGTGCAGGGCCGGGCTGTGCGCCGCAGCAAAAACACCCCGGCAGCCCCCAATGCCGTGCACCCCGCCGGGAACAGCAGCACCCAGGCGGTCAATAAGATCTGGTTCAAGATGCATTCCCCCTTTGCTTCGGTGTATGTACGCCGGAGCAAAAAGGTGCAGAACGCACGTTTCAGACCACATTTAAGAAAAGCTTGTTCGGAAGAAATTTACAAAGTAATTACAAGCCGGCAAAGATTCTTTTCCAGTATTTCCCGCCATGGGGACATTTTGACAAAAAGTGTTTGACTTTTGGCATAAAATTATAACAAAAGCGTAGATTCTCCCCGATTTGTGCATTTTATGCCTAAATTCCACTTGATTTTTTTGTAAAATGCGATAGAATACTGTCTTGCAGAGCAGTCCTTCCTGTAGGGGCTCTGCAAGAGAAATTTTTCAGGAAAAGTAAGGAGATTTTAGATATGAAACTCAAGAATGTTGCTGTTGCTGTTGTTGCTCTGGCTCTGGCTGTTGGTATGACCGCTTGCGGCGGTTCCGCTTCCTCCACTGCTGCATCTTCCTCTGAGGCTGCTTCCAGCGTTGCTGCTTCTTCCGAGGCTGTTGAGTCTGAGGCTGTTTCCGAGACCGCTGAGTCCGAGGCCGTTTCCAGCGAGGCTGCCGAGTCTGAGGCTGTTTCTGAGGTCGCTGCTTCTACTGCCGCCTGATTTGGCTGACAGCACGTCCAACTTCTGACAAGCAATAAAAGGTGCCGCTCCCGCAGGGATCTCTCTACGGGAGCGGCACCTTTTTTCGTTTGTCGGCGGCTGCGTTTTCAGGCATGCAGCGCCGCGCGGATCTCGCCAAGATCGCGTGCAAAGCAGATGCCCTGCTGCCGCTCTGGCGAGGAAAGCCCCTTGCGGATCATCTCTGCCAGCAGCGCTTTCAGGCCGCTGTAGTAGCCGTTCAGATCATACAGGATGCAGGGGGCGTCCAGCTGGCCCAGCGACACCTTGCTCATCACCTCAGCGATCTCCTCCAATGTGCCGGTGCCGCCGGGGAATGCGATGAACGCATCGCCCAGCTCGATCATTTTTGTTTTGCGCTCGGTCATGTCCTTTGTCACGATCAGCTGTGTCAGGCCGTCGTGCTGCAGCTCCCGGTCCACAAAGAACTGCGGCTCCACGCCGGTCACTTCGCCGCCCGCTGCCAGCACGCTTTCCGCCAGCGTGCCCATCAGCCCGCTGCGGGAGCCGCCGTAGACCAGCGCGTTGCCGCTTTGGCCGATCCAGCTGCCCAGCTCCTGCACAGCCTGCTTCAGGGCAGGGTCGCTGCCCTCATTGGCCCCAAGATATACGGTGATCTTCATCGTTTTTCTCCCCTTTCACTTTGAGCTGATTATAGCACATCTGCCCCAAAACGCAAAGCGCCGCCCGCTCTTGACAGGCAGACCGTGCCGGTATATCATAATTGTGATGTCTGGTTTTTACAAAGGAGGATGCCCCATGCCCTACACCGTTGGAGAAATGGCAAAAATGCTGGATGTTCCCGCATCCACCCTGCGCTACTATGATAAAGAAGGTCTGCTGCCCTTTGTGGCGCGTTCCTCCGGCGGAATCCGGCTGTTTCAGGATTCCGACCTGGAATGGCTGCGGGTGATCGGCTGCATGAAAAAAGCCGGCATGTCCATCAAGGACATCCGGCAGTACATTGAACTGGCCATGCAGGGCAACGACACCATTGACACGCGGCTTGCCATGTTCCGCCACCAGCGCGAAGTGCTGGAAGCCCAGATGGCAGAGCTGCAGCACACCATGAGCATGGTGGACTACAAGTGCTGGTATTACGAAACGGCGCAGGCCACCGGCACCATCGACACGCCGAAGTATATGCCGCTGGAGCAGATCCCAGAGCAGTTCCGCGCCATCCGGCAGGAACTGCAGAAAATGCCGGAGAAGTAAGACCCTCTCCGTTTCGTTCCTTTATACGCCCCACAATATGACACCCAACACCGCAGAAAGCACGATCATCCCGATGGGAGACGGCGCTTTCTGCGTTTTCTTTTTGTAGAGCAGATGTATTGCCCACAAAAGTGCAAATACAAAGATGGAACGTCCATCCGGCGCAAAGCCGCCCGCAAGACTCTGGAAGCCGCCCAGCGTCGAAAGCGCCATGGTGATGGCCGTGGCAAGGATCATGGCCACCACGCAGGGCCGCACCCCGGAGAGGATGGCTTCCACCGCCGGGTATTTCAGCAGGCTTCTCAGTGCCGCCGCGATCAGCAGGATGATGCCAAAGGACGGCAGCACCACCCCCAGCGTCGCGCACAGCGCCCCGGCAAAGCCTGCCTGCGAGGAGCCAATGAAAGTTGCCATGTTCACCGCCAGCGGCCCGGGCGTGGACTCCGACACTGCAATGAAGCTGAGGAACTCCGCTTCGGTCAGCCAGCCGTGGCCCAGCACCACCTCCCGCACCAGCGAGATCATACCATAGCCGCCGCCGAAGGACAGCGTACCGATCATGAGAAAGTTGAGAAACAGTTCCAGACAGATCATGCGCGCTTGCCCCCTTTCCGCAGCTGCCGCACAAGGTACACCGCCAGCCCGGCGGCCCCGCTGAGCAGGATGTAGAAGATGGACGAGAAGGAGACCGCCAGCACCGAGCAGCTCACCATGGCCGCCACGACCGCCGTCAAGACCAGCAGGTTGAAGGGAGTGCGTTCCAGATTTTTCAGCATCTTCAGCCCCGCCGAGAGGATCAGATAGATCACGCAGGCCTGGATACCCCGGAAGGCGCTTGCCACCACCGAGAGCGCCAGAAACTGGTCGAAGAACAGCGAGATGATGTAGATGACCGCAAACGACGGGATGCACACGGCCAGCGTGGAGGCTACCGCGCCGGAAAAGCCGCCGATCTTGTAGCCGATGTAAGTGGCGCTGTTCACCGCCATGGGGCCCGGGGTGGACTCGGCAATGGCGACCATATCCAGAAATTCTTCCCGGCTCACCCACTGCTTCTGCTCCACAAATTCGTGCTCCAGCAGGGCCACCATGGCGTAGCCGCCGCCAAAGGTGAACGCGCCGATCTTGAAAAATGTCGTAAAAAGCTCTTTTGTCTTTGCCATACCCTTCCACCCTTCTTTCGCTTCATTATATCATTTTTCCGGCTTCTATGGTATACTTTAAAAAAGGAATATGCTGCTTTCTTTGGAAAAAGCAGAAAAAAGGAGTTTAGGATACGGATATGAAAACAAAATTTGGCATCGTGGGCTGCGGCTTTCTGGGCAACATCGTGGCCGACGCATGGAAGAACGGCCTGCTGCCGGACTATGAGCTGGTGGGCGTCACCAGCCGCACCCGCGCTTCGGCCGAAAAGACTGCTGCCGCCGTGGGCTGCGCCGTCTGCGACGATGTGGACGCCCTGCTGGCACTGGAGCCGGAGTACATCGTGGAGACCGCTTCCGTCGAAGCCGTGCGCGCCATGGCCATCCCCGTGCTGAAAAAAGGCGTGAACCTCGTCATCATCTCCATCGGTGCCTTTGCAGACCTTGATTTCTATGCCGATGTCAAGGCTGCTGCCGTGGAAGGCGGGGCCAAGGTGCATCTGGCCAGCGGTGCCATCGGCGGCTTTGACGTGCTGCAGACCGTCACCCTGATGGCCGAAGCGCAGCACCTGGCCGAGACCGCCGGCATCGAGACCCACACCGGTGCCAAGGGCTTCCGCAACACGCCCGTGTGGGCAGACCACCTGCTGACCGACACCGAAAAGACCACCGTCTTCACCGGCAATGCCAAGCAGGCCATTGCCACCTTCCCCCGCCGCGTGAATGTGGCTGTGGCCACCTCGCTGGCCACCACCGGCCCGGACATCACCGGCGTGACCATGCACTCGGTGCCCGGCTGGGTGGGCGACGACCACTGCATCACCGCCGAGATCGAGGGCGTGAAGGCCACTGTGGACATCTGCTCCTCCACCAGCGCCATCGCCGGCTGGAGCGTGGTGGCCCTGCTGCGCAACCTGGCCTCCCCGGTCTGCTTCTATTAAAGGAGGTGCCTTGTGATGTTTGAAAAGCTGGTTGCCATTGAGCCCGTCAGCCTGATCCCCTCTGCCGAGGAAGAACTGCACGCCTACGCAAAGGAAGTCGTGCTCTACCCCGACATCCCCGCCGACGAGGACGAGATCGTCCGCCGCATCGGGGACGCCGACGCGGTGCTGCTGAGCTACACCTCCCGCATGGGCAAGAGCGTCATTGAGCGCTGCCCGAACATCCGCTACATCGGCATGTGCTGCAGCCTTTACTCCGAGGAAAGCGCCAATGTGGACATCGCCTACGCCCGCACCCGGGGCATCCAGGTGCTGGGCATCCGGGATTACGGCGACCGCGGCGTGGTGGAGTATGTGCTGCACGAGCTGACCGGCCTGCTGCACGGCTTCGGGATGCCCATGCTGCGGGACGAGCCGGTGGAGATCACCGGGCTGAAGGTGGGCATCGTGGGCCTGGGCGTGTCCGGCCGGATGATCGCCGATGCGCTGCAGTTCATGGGTGCGGATATCAGCTATTACAGCCGCAGCCGCAAGCCGGACGCCGAAGCTGCCGGCATGGCCTACAAGCCGCTGGCCCAGCTGCTGGCCGAGAGCGAAGTGGTGTTCACCTGCCTGAACAAGAACGTGCTGCTGCTGGGCCGTGAGGAGTTCGCCCAGCTGGGCGCAGGCAAAGTGTTGTTCAACACCTCCATCGGCCCGGGCTTTGATTCTGCAGCACTGGAAGATTGGCTCACCCTGCCGGGCACCCACTTCTTCTGCGACACCCGCGCCGCCGCCGGGCCTGTCAGCGAGGGGTTCTTTGAAAAAGAGAACGTCCACTGCGCGAATGTCTCCGCAGGCCGCACCAAACAGGCCTTTGTGCTGCTGAGCCAGAAGGTGCTGGCGAACATCCGCACCGCCTTGCACGAGGGCTGAGTCCCCGCCCGGTCCGCCGCAACGATTTTTAACAAGAAAGCCGAATTTCCGCCAAGAAAAGTTGGTCGCGTATTCATTGATTTCGTGCTATACTATGTTAAAAATCATTGCAAAGGTGGGAATAATATGAGTTCCTCGCGAAAACCCTATCTAGATAACATCCGCTGGGCGACTGTCGTCCTTGTTGTGATCTACCATGTGATCTACATGTTCAACGGCGTGTAGCCCTTTGGCGTCATCGGACCGTTTCGGGAGCATCAGTTCCAGGATGGTTTCCTGTATCTGGTCTACCCCTGGTTCATGGCACTGCTGTTCGTTGTGTCGGGCATGAGCGCGCGGTACTGCCTGCAAAGCCACACCACGAAGCAGTTTTTGAAGGACAAAACGCGCAAGCTGCTGGTCCCGTCCACGATCGGCTTGTTCGTGTTCCAGTGGATCCTCGGCCTTTACAACGTAAAAATTGGCGGCGGCGTGGACTTTTCCGCCATCCCGAAGCCGGTGCTGTATCTGATTGCGGTGCTGTCCGGCGTGGGGCCGCTGTGGTACATCCAGATGCTCTGGCTGTTCTCTGTGCTCTTGCTGGCCGTGCGGAAAATGGAAAAAGACCGGTTCTGGAACTTCTGTTCCAAGGCACCGGTCTGGAGCATCGCACTGCTGGTGATCGTTGTTTATGGTTCCGCACAGGTGCTGAACACCCCCGTCGTTACGGTATATCGGTTCGGCATCTACGGGTTCAGCTTCTTCGCCGGGTATTTCCTGTTCTCCCACGATGAAGTCATGGAGCGGCTGTGCAAGTGGTGGTGGATGTTTGATTTGGCGGCGGCTGTACTTGGCATCTCGTACACCCTGCGCTATTTGGGCGAGAACTACGCCGTTGCGCCCGTGCTGAACAATATCCATGCCTGCGCCTACTGCTGGTTTGCCATCCTGGGCATCCTCACGACCATGAAACACTATGCCGACACCGCAAACAGCTTCACCCGCTGGATGGCAAGCCAGTCGTGGGGGCTCTACATCTTCCATTACCTGCCCATTGCAGTGATCGCGTGCGGACTGCGCGAACATGCCCCGAACGCCCCGGAAGTGCTGGTCTACCTGCTCGTGGGCATCGGTGCCTTTGCGGGCGCGTACCTGCTGAATGCACTGATCAGCCGGATCCCCGTTCTGCGCTGGTGCGTTCTCGGGCTGCGAAAGGAGAAAGAACGTGTTCAAGGATAATCTCATCTCGCTCCGCAGGGCAAACGGCCTTTCGCAGGACGAGCTGGCCGAAAAGATCGGCGTGACCCGCCAGACCCTTTCAAAATATGAGACCGGGGAATCGCTGCCGGACATCGAACGGTGCAAACAGCTGGCGGATATTTTCGGCGTTTCCATGGATGATCTGGTGAACTACGAGAAAACCGACCGGGAAAACATGGGGTTGGAAGTGCCGCCCAAAGGCAAACACGTTTTCGGCATGGTAAAGGTGGGCGACAAAGGGCAGATCGTTATCCCTGCCAATGCGCGGAAAATTTTTGACATCCAGCCGGGCGACAATCTGTTGATTTTGGGCGATGAGGAGCAGGGACTTGCCATCCTCAAAGAGAAAAAGTTTCTGGAACAGCTCCGGCTGATGGAGCGGATGCGGCACATGGGATCCGGTGAATGATCGACCGCCGCGGAAATGCTTTCTCAAAAGAAACTGCCATTAAAATCAAGTTCTAAAAATGCCGTGCTGCCTTTGGAAAGCTCCATTGACAGCACGGCATTTTGCAGCTTACCCCCTGATTTTTACAGCTTACCGCTCCCATCATGGTGCATCCGGGCTTTCTATGCTATAGTATTTTCAGAGGGAGGAGGGACGACATGAAATTGACCGTTGAACAAGTCACGACCGAAACGCCAGAAGAAGTGCTGATCCGCTGCCACGACCCCGAAGAACCGTGGGTCAGTGAGGTGCAGAACATTGCCGCTGGGCAGATCACGGTGAATGGCGTTCTGGATGGAAAGATGTGCCGCTTGAAGCTCGGTGACATCTACTATTTTGAAGTGGTAGAGGGAAACTCGTTTCTGTACTGTCAGAAAGAAGTGTTCTCCTGCAAACAGAAGCTCTATGAATTTGAAGCGCTGTGCATCGGCACGATGTTGTTCCGATGCAGCAAGTCCATGATTTTGAATGCCGGAAAAATTGATTACGTTCTCCCTTTCCGGCCGCTTTGAAGCGGTGCTGGACAACGGCGAAAAGGTCATGATTTCCCGGCAATATGTCAGTGCCCTGAAACGGCTGCTGGGGCGATAAGGAGGAGCGTATGAAAAAAATCGAATTCTGGCTGCATCGGTTTGTGTTTGTCTACGGCCTTGTCATGCTCATCACCTTTTTCATGTGCCTGTTGTTCAACCCCACCAGCGAGCTGCCGGTCGTCCGCTTTTTTGGCCGCTGCATCCTGCTGACGCTGGTGAGCATGGGAACGCTGATCGTTTATGCTTCCGGCGAAGAACTGACAAACCGGGCATGGTGGTTCCGCACCATCCTGCACGCGGCTTTCCTGGAAGCGATACTGCTTCCACTCGCCCATAGCTGGGGCTTTTGGTACAATGCGCTGGATGGCGTGATTTACGGCTCGTTTATTCTGGCTGCGAAGATTCTGTGGCATCTGATCGACTTCGGGCAGAGCTTCTACACCGCCACGCAGCTGAATGAACAGATCCGGCAGAGAAAGCTGGAAGAACGCAACAAGGAGGACGCCGCAAATGGCTAAAACCGATTGGATACGATGCCCGAAATGCGGCAGCAAAACCCGCACGATGATTCGGGAGCATACCGTTCTGGAAGATTTTCCGCTGTTCTGCCCCAAATGCAAATATACCTGCGTGATTCGCTTCAAAGACGGAAAAATGGAAGAAACAGTGCCGGAAAAGGCATAAAGTTGGGAGGACGCTTCGATGGAATATATCCGCATTACAAAAGAAAACATCGACAAGGAACACATCTGCTGTGCCATGTCCGACAAGCAGAGCCTTGCCAAAAAAGAATGGCTCAAGCAGCGGTTTGACGAGGGCCTTGTTTTCTACCGCAGCGTAGAGCGCGGCAAGTGCTTTATTGAATACATCCCGGCGGAAAACGCGTGGGTGCCCATTGAAGCAGACAGCTGGCTGTACATCAACTGCCTGTGGGTTTCCGGCTCCATGAAGGGCCACGGATATTCCAACGATCTGCTCTCCGAGTGCATCCGGGATGCCAAGACGCAGGGCCGGAAAGGACTGTGCATCCTGTCCGCCGAGAGCCGGAAGCGGGAGTTTCTGGCAGACCCGAAATTTCTGGCACATCAGGGCTTTGTATCTGCGGATGCTTCAGACTGCGGCATCAACCTGATGGCTCTGCCGCTTATGCCGGATGCCGCGCTGCCAAAGTTCAAATCCTGCGCAAAGTATCCCAAGGTGGACGAGGACGGTTTTGTCCTTTACTACACCGATCAATGCCCCTTTACAGCTTATTGGGTGCCGAAAGTGCAGGAAACGGCGCGGGCACACAACATTCCGCTCAAAGCAGTTCATATCACCGACAAAGAAACTGCGCAGAATACGCCTGCACCCGTCACCACCTACGCACTGTTCCGGGACGGAAAATTTGTGACGCAGGGCATCCAGTCGGACAAGAAATTTTTGAAATTGGCAGCAGAATAATGGAATCAAGCAAGACGCCAGATGCTTAGACGCAGTGCAGCCCATGGAATTGGGGTGTACTGCATTTTTTATTTCGGAGGGTTTTGTATGAAAGAGATTGTTGTATATGTTCACGGAAAAGGCGGTTCGGCGCAAGAGGCCGAGCATTATAAAACCCTATTCTCTGACTGTGAAGTCATTGGTTTCGACTACCACGCACAAGCTCCATGGGAAGCCACGGAGGAATTTCCCGGATTTTTTGCGGCACTGCGGAAACGCGAGGATTCCATCACGCTGGTAGCAAACAGCATTGGTGCGTTTTTCTCTTTGTCCTCACTGGATGAAAAATTGGTGGATACCGCTTATTTTATTTCTCCAGTGGTCGATATGGAACAGCTGATTTGCAACATGATGCAATGGGCTGGCGTCTCCGAATCCGAACTTGCAGAGAAACTGGAAATTCCCACAACATTTGGCGAAACGCTGTCGTGGAAATATCTCTGCTATGTCCGGGAGCATCCGATTTCATGGAAAATCCCTACGTGCATTTTGTATGGGGAAAATGACAATCTGACCTCCAAGGAAACCATAAAGGCCTTTGCGGAAAAAATCAATGCAGAGCTGACCGTTATGCCCGGCGGAGAGCATTGGTTTCATACGAAAGAACAGCTGCAGTTTTTAGACAACTGGATTTTGAAAAATCAGCCCATGCTTTTGGAAAGAAGATCACAATGCCGTTCAGGGATACATTTTAAGCGGTGCAAAGTTTTTTGAACCCGACCCTGACACAATAATACGATATGCCAGACGCAAAGACGCAGAGCAGAACTTGAAAAAATCAAGCTGCCCTGCGTCTTTTGCTTTAGGAAAGGATACTTTTATGAACTTTTTGAAAGCTCTTTTTCCGAAAAGAGAAAAATGGATCGAATTTGATACGCTGTACTCCATCGAGCGGCTGGAACAGCTGCGCTTCTTCATGGTTGAAAACCATATTCCGTATAAAGTGCGGGCTGCACTGCTCCCGGTGCCGCTGAATGCACCGATGCCTTCCTGTGCAGCGTCACGCTCCCTGTGGTATGTTTCCGTGCATCCAGAGGACGTGCACCGAGTAGAATATTATCTTCGCACCGAAAGGAGCTGCTGAGCATGAAAAAATCATCCGTGCGCTTGTTATTGACCGCAGCGGCTCTGCTGCTGATTGCGGGCACCCTTTTCAGATTTGCCCAATCGTGGATCTATGCCGGGCTGATCTGGTCGGGCGCATTTGGCTGCCTGGTCGCCGCTTTGAATTTCAGAGACGCGGAGAATGACGATGAACCTCACGAGGATTGAACTTTGAGTGTGTGCAAAAATTCGAAGAAATCCATCCTATTGCGAAAGTGTACTGTTCTCTATCAGGACAAACAATCTCGAAGTGGGTTGAACGAACCCATGTCCAAAATCCACGACTTTGTTAGATTTTCCCCATAAAACAAATAATCCGAACCCATCTCCTATCGGAAACAAGTTCGGATTATTTTTGTTTGGCAAAGACCGTAATTTTGATAGAAAACCTTAAAGGGGGTGCAACTTCGGTTCAGAGGGGGGTGCAGTTCTCAATTTAGGGGGGTGCATTTATCGTGACGGAGCATGGAACACCTCTCTGCTATTCACTCTCCCACTATAATGCTCAGTGTGGTTCCAATATCTGCATCAATGCAGATCGCCTGCCGATCTATCTCCTGCGGACAAACTGCTTGCCCTTGATTGATACAGGCATAAGTGGCATGGGAGTTCTTCGCCGTCATCTGCCAGAAGGGGTACTTGATGATGACCGGCGTATTGTAGCCTACACCCAGTTCCAGAAAGAGAATGCTCTGCCCACTTCTGGTGCGGAGAAAGTTCTCATACCGCTCCGCTGCTCTGTGCCAGCCTTCGTCTTCCACAAAGGTATCATCGCAGCGGAGATTCATGGTCATAGGCTTGCCACAGTGAGGGCAGACCGGCAGAAGTTCAGATGGTATTTTCATATTTTCCTGCCGCTTGACCATTTCACGGATCACGGCTTCGTTATCGAAAGTCTCCTGACAGCACGGCTCACTGCATTGGAACAGGCCGTAATCTCCTTGCGTATAGAACAGCCGCTTTTTATCAAAGCCAGCCTTCTGAAAACAGTGGTCTACATTGGTTCGGCATATTCGAAGTCTTCACCCTTCAGGAATACATTGACCTTATGCTCTTCTCCATCGCCGATTACATAGACGCGGTCGATAATGACCTTTAGAGTAGAGATCACTTTGCCGACCTCTATGTCGTTATATGTACTCACTGTAATTTCTCCGTTAGCAACTTTCAAAATAGCGATTGATGTCCGCTATAATCTCCCTCTCGCCCTCGCGCCCTTCTTTCAGGAACGTGAACATTGGATAAGCGTGCGGCATACCCTCTTTTATTTTGATCTCATAATCCTTCACCCCGCAGCGGATGAAGGATTTTTCATAATCCGGCGCGATTCCGGCAAAAACCTCATCTCCGCCAAAGTACATGATGATTTTAGGGAAGCCTGTGTAATCGTCCTCATCCGCCTTGCCGAGAATGTACTGCGGAAGATCTCCGTTCGGGTTATAATACTTTACCATCGTCTCAAACATATCCCAGTGGAGGATCGGATCGCGGGAATCAATCCCTCTCATCCGCGTTTTCGCATCCTCGCTCATCAATAGTCCTGACACAGAAACGGGTAGCATCAGTCCCGGCATGGGAAGCTCTGGATATTTTTTAACCATGTGCCGTCCTGCCTGCATCAGGACATCCGCGCCGCCGGAAATTCCAATCCAGACGATGTTCTCCGCAGGAAACCTTTTCAGCATCTTCTCATGCAGTCGAATAGTAAACTCCGTTTCGTCCATAAGATCATAGTCCGGCAGCAGCGGATAAAGCGGTATCCAGAGCTCCGCTCCTGTTCCCTCAATATAATTCCTGATAGACCCCCTATACGGAAGCTGTCATCGCCTCGATCCACCGCCGGGGAAGTACACAACCGCGCAATCCGGCTTGGTTCCGGTCTTTTTTTCCCACGATGACGTGAAATCCGTCCATTATTTCGTCCCGAAACTCAAATCCCTTGATTTTCGGAAGAGATAACTTGAATTTTCGCTGGATGTCATAGGATGCCTGCTTAAACTCCTCATAGGACTCCTCTTTGTGAAGGGAACTGCCCTTCACCACCGTCTTTACGATTGGTTTTAATATACTATATAGAAGGCTCATCCTATATCACCACTTTCATTCATCCAGCGTTAGTCGTTTCTAACCATTATAACACTGTCCTTCAGAAAAAGCAAGACGTTCTCGCATGTTTTTGATGGGACTCGTTTCAATAAAAGCGGCTGCGAAGGTTTTGCTTATAAAATGAAAATGGAGGCAGGAACGGCACTAATTTGACCAGATAAAACCGCCCGCATTGTGGTCAAAACCAAATGAGGTCAGCCCACAAACGAAAAAAATCCAACGATTTCTAACGTGAAATCGTTGGATTTTTGGTCCGAGTGGCGAGAATCGAACTCACGGCCTCTTGAACCCCATTCAAGCGCGCTACCAAAACTGCGCTACACCCGGATATCGTCCTCTGCCTCCCTACCGAAGCATCGGCGACAAGAAATATTATACTCAGATGCAGCGGTTTTGTCAACCGCTTTTTTGAATTTTTTCGTGTTTTTTGAAGAAAAGTCCGATTTATACGCACATACGCCGTTTTATTTGCTCTGTTCCGCGCGCAGAAGCTTGTCCTTTTCCAGCAGCGGCTTCAGGTACTGGCCGGTAAAGCTGCCGGGCACCTCGGCCACCTGCTCAGGGGTGCCCTCGGCCACGATCTCACCGCCGGCGCTGCCGCCCTCGGGGCCGAGATCAATGATGTGGTCGGCACACTTGATGAGATCAAGGTTGTGCTCGATGACGATGACGGTGTTGCCCGCGTCCACCAGCTTCTGCAGCACCTCGATCAGTCGGTGCACATCTGCGATGTGCAGGCCGGTGGTGGGCTCGTCGAGGATATACACCGTCTTGCCGGTGCTGCGGCGGGCCAGCTCATTGGCCAGCTTCACACGCTGGGCTTCGCCACCGGAAAGGGTGGTGGCGCTCTGGCCCAGGGTCACATAGCCAAGGCCCACGTCCAGCAGGGTCTGCAGCTTGCGGGCGATCTTCGGCTGGTTGGCAAAGAAGACCACCGCTTCTTCCACCGTCATGTTCAGCACATCGGAAATGGTCTTTTCCTTATACTTTACCTCCAGCGTTTCCCGGTTGTAGCGCGCACCTTTGCACACTTCGCAGGGCACATACACATCCGGCAGGAAGTGCATCTCGATCTGCAGAATGCCGTTGCCCTCGCAGGCCTCGCAGCGGCCGCCTTTGACGTTGAAGCTGAACCGGCCCGGACCATAGCCGCGCATTTTGGCGTCCTGTGTCTGGGAAAACACGGTACGGATATCATTGAACACACCGGTATAGGTGGCGGGGTTGGAGCGCGGCGTGCGGCCGATGGGCTGCTGGTCGATGCCGATGACCTTATCCACAAACTCCAGCCCTTCTACCCCATCGCACTTGCCCGCGCGGGAGCGTGCACCATTCAGCTCACAGGCAAGGGTCTTATACAGAATTTCATTGATCAGGCTGGACTTGCCGGAGCCGGAAATGCCGGTCACGCAGATGAACTCGCCCAGCGGGAATTTCACGTCGATGTTGCGCAGGTTGTTTTCTCGTGCGCCCTTCACGGTGAGGTAATTGCCGTTGCCGGTGCGGCGGGTCTGCGGCACCTCGATACGCTTGCGGCCGGAAAGGTAATCGCCAGTGATGCTGCGCTTGGCCTTGCAGATGTCCTTGACGGAACCCGCCGCCACGATCTCGCCGCCGTGCACACCCGCACCGGGGCCCACGTCCACGATATAATCCGCACTGCGCATGGTGTCCTCGTCGTGCTCGACAACGATAACCGTGTTGCCCAGGTCGCGGAGATTTTTGAGCGTTGCAATGAGCTTGTCGTTGTCGCGCTGGTGCAGGCCGATGGAGGGCTCATCCAGCACATACAGCACACCGGAAAGGGCGCTGCCGATCTGGGTGGTCAGGCGGATGCGCTGGCTCTCACCGCCGGACAGCGTGCCCGCCGACCGGGCCAGCGTGAGGTAATCCAGACCCACGCTCTGCAAAAACTGCAGGCGGTTCTTGATCTCCTTCATGATCTGGCCGCCGATCTGGCGCTGCTTTTCGGTGAGGTTCGGCTCATTTTCGGCGATGAACTTCAGCTCGTCGCGGATGGACATCTCGCAGAAATCGCTGATGTTCTTATCCCCGATGGTCACGGCCAGCACCACCGGCTTCAGGCGCTTGCCGTGGCAGTCCGGGCACTCCACGCCGGACATGAAGCTGCCGATCTCCTCTTTCATCCACTCGCTGTTGGTCTCGCGGAAACGGCGCTCCAGATTCTCCACGATGCCCTCAAAGGTGTTGTAGTACACACCGCTGCCGAACTCGTTGGTGCGGTGCATCTCGATCTTCTCGCCATTGGTGCCGTAGAGCAGGGCGTTGACGGCTTCGGTGCTCATATCTTTGATGGGCGTATCCAGCGTGAAACCGTACTTTTTCCCAAGGCCTAGGTAGTACATCTCGCTCACAGAGCCTTCTGCATAATACCAGCCGCTGGCCTTGATGGCACCCTCGCGGATGGACAGGTTCCGGTTAGGCAGGATGCGCTCCTCATCCACTCGCATGAAGGTGCCAAGGCCGGTGCACTTTTCGCAGGCACCCAGCGGATTATTAAAGGAGAACAGCCGAGGTGACAGGTCGCTGATGGAGATGCCGTGTTCCGGGCAGGCAAAGTTCTGGCTGAAGGTCATGCACTCGCCGCCGATGACATCCACCTCGGCGATGCCGCCGGTGAGGGCCAGCGCCGTCTCCAGCGAATCCGCCAGACGGCCCCGGATGCCCTTGCGCAGGGCAAGGCGGTCCACGACGATCTCCACCGTGTGCTTGATGTTCTTTTCCAGCTTGATCTCCTCGTCGAGATCGTACATGTTGCCGTCAATTTTCACACGGGCATAGCCGCCGCGGCGGGCGGCATCCAGCTCCTTCTGCTGGGTGCCCTTGCGCTGGCGCACCACCGGGGCCAGCACCTGAAACTTCGTGCCTTCGTCCAGTTTCAGCACTGCATCCACCATCTCGTCCACGGTCTGCTGGCTGATGACCCGCCCGCACACCGGGCAGTGGGGCACGCCCACGCGGGCATACAGCAGGCGCAGGTAATCGTAGATCTCGGTCACGGTGCCCACGGTGGAACGCGGGTTGTGACTGGTGGTCTTCTGGTCGATGGAGATGGCCGGTGAAAGGCCTGTGATCTCGTCCACATCGGGCTTGTCCATGCGGCCCAGGAACATGCGGGCATAGCTGGACAGGCTTTCCACATAGCGGCGCTGACCGTCGGCGTAGATGGTGTCGAAAGCAAGGCTCGACTTGCCCGAACCGGAAAGGCCGGTCATGACGATCAGCTTTTCCCGCGGGAGGGTCAGGCTGACATTTTTCAGGTTGTGCTCGCGGGCACCTTTGATGACGATCTTATCGTTTGCCAAGGTATTTTCTCCCTTTTCGTTGTGTCTGTGAATGGTTCTGTTTGCGCTCCGTCTCGGCGGCAGAGTCCACGGTGGGGTTCTCGCCCCGGCGCAAGCGGTCGATCTGGTCGCGCAGGAAGGCCGCGTGCTCGAACTCCAACAGCTTTGCCGCTTCCTTCATCTCGCGGGTCAGGCGCTCGATGGCGGCTTCCCGCTCCATCTTGCCCATGCGGCGGGTGTTGAGCTTGGCGTTCTCAGCCTTATCGCTGATCTCGATGCTGTCCGCAATGGCTTTAACGATGGTCTTGGGCACGATGCCGTGCTCCTGATTGTAGGCCATCTGAATGGCGCGGCGGCGCTCGGTCTCGGTGATGGCGCGGTCCATGCTGTCGGTGACCACGTCCGCATACATGATAACAAGGCCCTCGGCGTTGCGGGCAGCGCGGCCAATGGTCTGGATGAGGCTGGTCTCGCTGCGCAGGAAACCTTCTTTATCGGCGTCCAGAATGGCCACAAGGCTCACTTCGGGCAGGTCGAGGCCTTCACGCAGAAGGTTGATGCCCACCACCACGTCGATGGAGCCCAGACGCAGGTCCTTGATGATCTCCATGCGCTCGAAGGTATCCACCTCGTGGTGCATATACTTGACCTTGATGCCCTGTTCGGTGAGGTAATCGGTCAGGTCCTCGGCCATCTTTTTGGTCAGAGTGGTCACCAGAACGCGCTCGTGCCGCTCGATGCGGGTGTTGATCTCGCCCAGCAGGTCCACCACCTGCCCTTCCACCGGGCGCACCGAAATGAGCGGGTCCAGAAGGCCGGTAGGCCGGATGACCTGCTGCGCCACCTGGGTACTGTTCTGGCGCTCGTAGTCGCCGGGGGTGGCCGAGACGAAGATCATCTGGTTCAGTTTGGACTCCACTTCCTCGAACTTCAGCGGGCGGTTGTCGAAGGCCGACGGCAGACGGAAGCCGTACTCCACCAGCGTCTTTTTGCGGGCATAGTCGCCGCCGTACATGGCACGCACCTGCGGCAGAGTGACGTGGCTCTCGTCCACGAACAGCAGAAAATCGTCCGGGAAATAATCCAGCAGGGTGGTCGGCATACTGCCCGGCGCGCGGCCGGAGAGCACCGCCGAATAGTTCTCGATGCCCTTGCACATGCCCACCTCGTTGAGCATCTCAATGTCGTAATTGGTGCGCTGGGCAATGCGCTGGGCTTCGATGAGCTTGCCCTCTGCGGTGAACTGCTTCACCTGCGCGTCGCACTCGGCGCGGATCTTTTCCAGCGCGGCGGCCTTTTTCTCGGCGCTGACAATATAGTGGCTGGCCGGGAAGATGGCCACATGCTTCACCACGTTCTGCTTCGCGCCGGTAAGCGGATTGAACTCGGTGATGCGGTCGATCTCGTCCCCGAAGAACTCCACCCGGATGGCAAGCTCGCTCATATAGGCAAGGTAAATGTCCACGATATCGCCGTGCACCCGGAACTTATTGCGCACAAAATTCACGTCGTTGCGCTCATACTGTAGTGTAACCAGCTTCTGGCACAACTCGTCGCGCTCCATCTGCATCCCCGGCCGCAGGCTGATGACCATGCTGCGGTAGTCGATGGGGTCACCCAGCGAGTAGATGCAGGATACCGACGCCACAATGATGACATCCCGCCGCTCGGAAAGGGCCGCCGTGGCCGAGTGGCGCAGGCGGTCGATCTCGTCGTTGATGGCACTGTCCTTTTCAATATAGGTGTCGGTGCTGGGAATATAGGCTTCCGGCTGGTAGTAGTCGTAGTAGCTGACGAAGTACTCCACCGCGTTGTTCGGGAAGAAGGACCGGAACTCGGTGCACAGCTGGGCCGCCAGCGTTTTGTTATGCGCCAGCACCAGTGTGGGCCGGTTGCACTGGGCAATGACGTTGGCCATGGTGAAGGTCTTGCCGCTGCCGGTGACGCCAAGCAGAGTCTGGCAGCGGTCCCCCCGCTCTACGCCCTTTACCAGTGTTTCAATGGCCTGCGGCTGGTCGCCGGTGGGCTGGTAAGAGGATACCAGTTCAAATTTTTCGTCTGCCATCTTCCCTCTCCTCTCCGGCCCTCGCGCAAAGAACCACAATCAGTTGTATTTCACGCTATGATTATAGCACAGAAGTTTTATAATGTAAACAGTTTTTTGTTGTCCGACCCGTCAGGGCCAGAACAGCGTGCCGGTCTTGAAATCGAAGATGGGCAGGCGGTTCGCATCCCGCATGGAGAAATACTCGGTATCTGTCAGGATGAAGTGGTCCAACAGATGAATTTTCACCAGGCCCAGCGCCCGGGCAATGCTGCCGGTGGCGTCCATGTCTTCCATGGAGGGCAGCGCCACGCCGTTGGGGTGGTTGTGGCAGAGCACCACAGCATCGGTTCCGCCTTTGATGGCCGCCGCTACCACATCCTTGATGTCCAGGCTCACCCGGTCGGAGGTGCCTTCCCGCAGCCAGACGGCGGCACGCACCCGCCTGCGGCTGTCCAGACTGACCAGCATGGCGCGCTCGTAGTCCGACCAGGCGAACTTTGCCATCAGGTAGCTGCCCATCTGCTCGGTGGTCTTGATGCAGCGAGTGGTGCTGGTGCGGCTGCGGCCATAGTAGCGGCAGATCTGCGGCAGCAGATGCAGCATCCGGGCACTGGCCGGGCCCACACCCTCCACGGTGCACAGTTCTTCCTCGCTGGCCTCCAGCACGGCGGCAAAATCGCCGAAGCGGTCGATCAGGTCATGGGCGATGCCGTTGGTGTCCTTCTGCGCATTGGTCAGATAGAGGATGTACTCCAGCGCTTCGTGCTCAGCCAGGCTGTCCAACCCGTAGTTCTGCACCCGCTCCCGCATCCGCTGGCGGTGACCCTTGTGCCGTTTTTGTTCTGCCATGACGGTTCTCCTTTTCTGCTTCGTTCCTTATAATAGTACCCATTTTGCCGCCAGAACTCAAGGCTTGCGGGAAAATATATTTTTGCGCGTTGACTTGCAGCAGATGCTGTATTACTATAAAAGTACACTTTATAGATTGAGGAACACTTATGAAACAATATACCGCAACCGCCAACGACGACGGTGTCCGCCTCTCACGCTTTGTGCAGAGCGTGACCCGCGACTTTCCCACCAGCCTGCTGTACAAAAGCTTCCGCAATAAGCGGGTGAAGGTAAACGGCAAAAAAGCTGCGCCGGAGTACCGCCTGCAGGCAGGCGACCTCATTGAGCTGTACATCAACGACGAGTTCTTCCCGCCCGAGGGCGCAAAGCCCGCCGTGCCGAAAGCCGCCCCGAAGAAAAAGCAGAATCAGCCCAAGGTCACTGTCATCTACGAGGATGAAAACATCGCTGTGCTGTACAAACCCACCCACCTTTTGTGCCACAGCGACCGCACCGGCGATGCAAACCTTGTGGATGCCTTCACCCAATATCTGGCCGAAAAGGGCGAGTATGACCCTCACGGCGAGAACCGCTTCAAGCCTGGCGTCTGCAACCGGCTGGACCGCGGCACCGAGGGCCTTGTCATTGCCGCCAAGAGCTACGCCGCCTTGCGGGACATGAACGAGATCATCCGCACCGACCTGCTCAAGAAGGAATACTACACCATCACGGTGGGCATCCCGCAGTCCGGGCGGTTCACCGCGTGGTGGGAGCACGACGAGAAAAACAACAAGGTGAGCATCCACGCCCACCAGTCGCAGGACGAGCGCCGCAAGCAGATCATCACGGACGTGGACGTGCTGCGCACCGCCGGGCCCTTTGCCTTGTGCAAGATCGGGCTCATCACCGGCCGCACCCACCAGATCCGCGCTCACCTGGCCTACCTGGGCCGCCCGGTGCTGGGCGACATCAAGTACGGCAACCGCAAGATGAACGAGCGCACCGGCACCAAAACGCAGGCCCTGTGCGCCGTGCGCATCAGCTTCCTCGATATCCCGGAGGAAAACACCCTGCATTACCTCTCCGGCAAAGTCATCAAGCTGAAGGACCCGCAGATCGTGAAGCAGTTTGATGCGCTGGACAAAAACAAGACCGAACCTGCCAAAGGAGAATAATACCATGGAACTGAACGCCTACTTCAAAAGCATCATCGAGCAGGACCGCGAACATGTGGTCATCTGCGATCTGAACCACACCATCCTTTATATGAACCCCTCGGCCATCCGGGACTACGCCAAATACGGCGGCGCTTCCCTGCTGGGCCGGAACCTGATGCTCTGCCACAACCCGAATTCTGTGGCCGCCATCCAGAAGGTGGTGGACTGGTTTGCCGCCGACAAGAGCCACAACCTCATCTTCACCCACTATGACGCCAAGCACGACCGGGATGTCTATATGGTGGCCCTGCGGGCTGACGACGGCACCCTCATCGGCTACTACGAGAAGCACGAGTCCCGCACGCGGGAGACCATGAAGCGGTACGATATGGAGTAAGATTTCATGCAGAAGATCGACCTTTCCACCTGGCCCCGGGCAGAGCTGTTCCGGTTCTTTTCCGGGGTGTCGCAGCCATTTTACAGCGTCACCTTCCGGGTGGACGTGACGAACCTCCACGCCTACGCGAAGGCCCACGGCATCTCCTTCTATTATGCCCTCGGATATCTGGTGACCGACGCTGTGAATGCCGTGGAGAACTTCCGCTATACCATCCGGGCAGGTGAAGTGTGGCTGCTGGATGAACGCATCCCCAGCCTGACCGACCGGAAACTCAGCAGCGAGCAGTTCCACATCGTCACCCTGCCGAAGACCGGCACGCTGGACGAATTCTGCCGGGCGGCCAAAGCCAAAAGTGACGCGCAGAAAACCTTTCTGGACCAGAGCGGTGAGCTGGATGACCTCATCTACATTTCCTGTACCCCGTGGTTCGACCTGACCGGCTGCACCAACGAGCGGGATTTTGATAAGGACGACAACATCCCCCGCATCACCTGGGGCAAATATGTCCCGGAAAATGGCCGCGAAACACTGGGCATGAGCCTTGAGGTGAACCACCGGTTCATTGATGGGTACCACCTGGGGCTGTTTTACAAACATCTGCAAGCGAATATTGATGCATTATAAACAAAAAAATCTGCCGCACATTGTACGGCAGATTTTTTTGTTATGTGTTACTTTTTATCCTGTTCCTGTGCTTCCTGGGATCCCTGATTTTTGCGCAGCTCTTTGATGCGCTTTTTCTCGCTCTGGACGTGGGGCCAGGGCCAGGTGAAGCCCTCGTTGGCTTTGCACCAGCGGGTGAGCGGGTAGAACGCAAAGGCCAGGCCGAAGATGTAGAGCAGCGCGTACAACAGGGCATCCAGCGTGACAAGGGCATCCAGCGCGCCGATCACCGCTACCACACAGCCCGCCTTCAGAAAGAACAGGCCATTCTGGCGGCAGTATTCCTCAAAGTGTTCGGCCTTGACGGCACGGCGGCCCTGATCGCCCCAGACACGGGGATTTTTCATGACCGAGTAGCCGTAAAAGACCATCATCAGGCCAAGGGTGAGCTGAAAGCCAAAAAACATCGGTGGTACCTCGTGTGTTGTCGGTTAATCCTCAAAGAACGGCTTCATGAAAGGCAGGAAGTCCAGCGTTGCAAAATAGTCACGCGGGGTCTCGGCACGGCGGATCAGGCGATGGCTGCCGTCCTCGCACAGCAGCACTTCGGCGCTGCGCAGCTTGCCGTTGTAGTTGTAGCCCATGGCAGAACCGTGTGCACCGGTGTCGTGGATATAGACGATATCGCCGATGTCGATCTTCGGCAGCATGCGGTCGATGGCAAACTTGTCGTTGTTCTCGCACAGACCGCCCACCACATCGTACATGTGGTCGCAGGGGGCATTCTCCTTGCCCAGCACGGTGATGTGATGGTAAGCGCCGTACATAGCCGGGCGCATCAGGTTGGCCGCGCAGGCGTCCAGACCGATGTACTCCTTATAAATGTGCTTCTCGTGGATGGCAGTGGCCACCAGTGCGCCGTAGGGGCCGGTGGTGAAGCGGCCCATCTCGGTGAAGATGGCCACATCGCCCATGCCTGCGGGGACGAGGATCTCCTCAAATTTCTTGCGCACACCCTCACCGATGGCCATGATGTCGTTCTCGGTCTGCTCGGGGCGGTACGGGATGCCCACGCCGCCGGACAGGTTGATGTAGCCGATGTGCACACCGGTGGCCTTCTGCACACGGACAGCCAGCTGGAACAGGATACCGGCCAGCTCGGGATAGTATTCGTCGGAGATGGTGTTGGAAGCCAGGAAGGCATGGATACCAAAGTTCTTGGCGCCCTTGGCCGCCAGCTTCTTATAGCTCTCGATCATCTGCTCCTCGGTCATGCCGTACTTGGCATCACCGGGCTTGTCCATGACCTGGAAGCCCTCCTCGCTCTCGCCCAGACTGAAGGTGCCGCCCGGGTTATAGCGGCAGAAGATATTCTCGGGCACACCGGCCACACGCTCCAGGAATTCCACCATGGTGGCGTCATCCAAGTTGATGTAAGCGCCCAGCTCATAGGCCTTCTTCATGTCCTCCACCGGGGTCTGGTTGGAGGAGAACATGATGTCGCTGCCGGTGAAGCCGCAGGCCTCGCTGAGCATGAGCTCGGTCAGGGACGAGCAATCCACGCCGCAGCCTTCTTCCTTGAGGATCTGCAGGATGACGGGGTTCGGCAGAGCCTTGACGGCAAAATACTCCTTGAAACCCTTGTTCCAGCTGAACGCCTTGTTGATGCGGCGAGCATTCTCGCGGATGCCTTTTTCGTCGTAAACATGGAAGGGCGTGGGCACATCCTCAATGATCGCCTGCGCCATTTCCTCGGTCAGAAACGGTTTCTTTTCCATAGTTACATCCCTCTCATTTTATATGCACGCGGCCCATTGCCGCATTACAGCTTCAGATTCTGTCGTGTCGGCGTGAAGGTGGGGATCATCTTCGCCAGCTGCTGCACCACGCCTTCATCGTTGTGGGCAGCGGCGGCTTCCAGCGCCTGCAGCTGCTCGTAGAACTGGGCCAGATCGATGGTGCGCGGACTTGCCACGAAGATCTTGTTGTGCTGGGTGCGGCGCATCTTGTCCTGCTCCTCATCCATCATCAATTCTTCGTAGAGCTTCTCGCCCGGGCGCAGGCCCACGATCTTGATCTCCATGTTCACGCCCGGCTCATAGCCGTAAAAGCGGATGAGCTGCTTGGCCAGGTCCATGATCTTGACCGGCTCGCCCATGTCCAGCACATAGATGTTGCCGCTTTCGGCCAGGGCACCCGCCTGCAGCACCAGCTGGGCTGCCTCCGGGATGGTCATGAAGTAGCGCTCGATATTGGGGTCGGTCAGGGTGACGGGGCCGCCCTTTTTGATCTGGGCCTCAAACAGCGGGATAACGCTGCCGTGGCTGCCCAGCACATTGCCGAAGCGCACGGCCACGCACTTCATGTCGGTGTTGCCCGCAAAGGTCTGGATGAGCATCTCGCAGATGCGCTTGGTGCAGCCCATGACGCTGGTTGGGTTGACAGCCTTATCCGTGGACAGCTGTACCAGCCGCTCCACGCCGTGCTCGCTGGCGCTCACCAGCAGGTTCTTGGTGCCCAGCACGTTGTTCTTCACGGCCTCGGCCGGGCTGACTTCCATCAGCGGCACATGCTTGTGGGCCGCCGCATGGAACACCACCGTGGGATGGTAGGTCTCAAAAACTTCGTCCAGACGCTTTTTATCACGGATGGAACCGATGAGCACCGTCACCGGGATATCCCGGCCGTACTTCTGCTGCAGCTCCATGAGCAGCTCATAGGCGCAGTTCTCATAGATATCAAAAATGAGCAGCTTGCCAGGCTTGAAGCGCATCACCTGACGGCACAGCTCACTGCCGATGGAACCGCCGCCGCCGGTCACCAGCACCGTCTTGCCGGTGAGGTAGCCGGAGATCTTGTCGGTATCCAGCGTCACCTCGTCGCGAGAGAGGAAGTCTGCCGGGTTCAGTTCCCGGAAGGCCCCCTGCTGCGGTGCACCGGTGCCCACCAGCTGCGGGTCGCTGAGCACCTGCACCGCACAGTGGGTGCTGACGCACAGGTCGATGACATGGTTCAGGCGGCTTCCCTTCAGGGTGGGGATGGCAATGATGATGCTGTGGATGCCGTAGCGCTTACACAGCTCCGGGATCTCCTCCAGCGTGCCCTTGACCGGCACGCCGTGAATGGTCTGGTTCCGCTTGGCGGGGTCATCGTCCACCGCCACCACCGCGTGGCCGTATTCCTTGTTGGATTTGCACACATTGATGGCCCAGGCACCGGCCTCGCCTGCACCCACGATCATCACGGGGCGGTTGGGGTCCTTAGCCGGGACCCTGCGCAGGCGTTCGCCCAGCGGGTGGTTCAAAAACAACCGCCACGCCAGACGGCTGCCGCCCACCAGCAGAAAGATGAGCACTGCCGCCATGCAGTTGGCGGAATTGAACAGCACGCCGTGGATGCACAGGCGGTTGACCGCATACACGATGCCGGTGGGCACCGCGATCATGCCCGCCAGACGAAGCAGATCGCGCTCGCCGGCGTACTTCCACAGCACCGAATACAGTCCGCCCGCCAGAAAGCAGGCCACATACACCGCCACGATCCAGGGCAGGTTCGCATACAGGATGGCACGGTTGTGGGGCCACCAGGCGGCCTCCACCGCACCATCGGCGCGCAGCAGCAGCGCAAAGTAGAAGCTGAACGCCACGATCAGCGCATCCAGCAGCACCAGCACCGCCCGGCGTGCCAGCACCTGCGGCGTGTTCTTGGTTTTCTCTTTCACGAAAAAGTCCTCTTTTTCCCTCAGCGCAGGCACACTTCCTGCGCCGCTATTTTTGCCGGACCCGGTCCGGCTGCAGGGAGACGATATGCTCCCACTCCTGTATTATACTCACAATTGCACACCGTGTCCAGAAATTTTACGTTTTTCCCGTCCGTGGAAAATGCTGCACAGCTCTTTGCCCAGCCCCAGCGGCCAGGCCGCCAGCAGAAACACGGCTGCCATGCCGCTGCCGCCTGCCGCAAGGACCGCCAGCTGAAGCGGCAGTTCGGCGGTCAGCGGGGCGGCAAGAACGGTCCGCAGGCCCACGCCCGCCGCAGCCGCCAGCACTGCCGCCAGTGCCGGTGCCCCCAGCCAGCGGAAGAACGCGTGGGGCGTCCCGCTGGAAAACAGCAGCCGTCCGGTGTTGGCCGTGCAGGTGTACAGGCTGGAGAGCAGGATCACCGCCAGAAAGCCTTTCATGCCAAAGCGCGGCAGCAAAAGCACCACCCCCGCGATGCGCAGGATGGAGTCCCACACGCTGTAGCGGAAGGCCGCCTTCTGCTCCCCCACCCCCTTCATGGCCCCGTCCACCATGCTTTCCAGATACATCAGCGGCATGGCCGGGGCCAGCGTTTCCAGGTAAAACCCGGCGTCCGCGCTCTGGTACAGCAGCTGTGCCGCCGGGCGGCCCCACACCCAGAACAGTGCCCCGGCCAGCGCGGAGAAGTAGCCGGTGAGCCGCAGCATCCGGTCCAGAAGCGCGTTGAGCCGCTTCGTCTGGCCCAGAATGTGCGCCTGGGTGATCTCCGGCATCAGCAGCACCGAAAGGCTGCCCAGCAGCCCGAAGGGAAAGGTCAGCAGCGGCAGGGCCATGCCTTTCAGTTCACCATACTGCTCCAGTGCCGCGCTGCGCCCGCCCGCCCCGGCCAGATAGACCGCAAGGCAGGCGGGCACCAGCATGTTCTCAGCCGTGTGCAGGGCGCTGGCCAGTGCCCTGCCGCCTTCCACCGGCCACAGGATGTCCCACAGGCGGCGGCCCGGGTCGGCAGGGCGGACGGCCTTCTGCCCGGCAAAGCAGCGCCGGGCTTCCTGCCGGTAAAACAGCAGCATCAACACGGAAGAAACCGCCTCGCTGGCTGCCGTGGAAGCCAGCACCAGCGTGCAGCGCAGCCCCACATCTGCCCCTGCCGTGCGGGTGAGGGCCAGCACCACCAGCGCAATGCGCACCGCCTGCTCGGCCAGCTGGCTGAGCACATTGGGCGTCACCCGCCGCCGGGCCAGAAAAAAGCCGCGCAGCACCGCCGACACCGCCATCCAGGGCATGCCCAGTGCCGAGGCCTGCAGCGCACCGGCGGCGCGTACATCACCCAGCCACCATTTTGCCGCAAGGCCAGCCGTGGCCAGCTGTGCCGCAGCTGCCGCAAACCCCAGCGCCAGCCCGGCCGCCAGCAAGCGCCGCAGCATCCCCCGGGCGCTGCCGCTGTGTTCCGGCGTGCTGAGCTCCTCCGCCATGAGCCGCGTTGCCGCCACCGACACACCCGCCGTGGCCAGCGTGACGAACAGCGAATACACCGCCAGAACCAGCTGATACAGGCCCATGCCCTCGCCGCCCAGCGCGTTTGCCAGCCAGATGCGCAGGCCGAGCCCTGCCAGCCGCAGCACCACATCCGCTCCGGTGAGCAGTGCCGCATTTTTCAAATAGCTCTGCCGCATGGCGCACCTCCTGCCCAGAATGTTCCGGTTCCAACATATGAAACGGCCGCGTGGGATATGCTCTGCAAAAGCAAAGCGGCGCGGCGGGTTGTTTCCCGTACATTTTTATGGTATAGTAAGGGGGCGGCCTTCCCCGGCCGTATACTATCAAGGAGGAAGCACACGGCAAAGGGCCTTTCTTCCCGCCGTGCGCAAAAAGAGAATGAGCGAAGAATGTACCCATGACTGCTCCAGTTGCGGAGCAGCATGTTCTTCCCGCAATGCAGCGCCCCAGCACGACGCCCCGAACCCCAACAGCAGTGTGAAAAAGGTCATCGGCGTGGTGTCCGGCAAGGGCGGCGTCGGCAAAAGCATGACCAGCGCCCTGCTGGCTTGTGCCATGGCCCGCCGCGGTTACCACTGCGGCATCCTGGACGCCGACATCACCGGCCCGTCCATCCCGAAGCTGTTCGGCATCCATGGCCGTGCCATGGCCGACGACAAGGGCTGCTGGCCCATCCAGAGCCGCATGGGCATTGATGTGATGAGCATCAACCTGCTGGTGGAAAACGAGGAAGACCCCGTTGTGTGGCGCGGCCCGGTCATCGCCGGTGCTGTGAAGCAGTTCTGGACCGATGTGGTGTGGAAGGACGTGGACTTCCTGTTCGTGGACATGCCTCCGGGAACCGGTGACGTGCCCCTGACCGTGTTCCAGAGCCTGCCCGTGGACGGCATCGTGGTCGTGGCAAGCCCGCAGGAACTGGTGAGCATGATCGTGGCCAAGGCCGTGAACATGGCTGAGATGATGAAGGTGCCCATGCTGGGCATCGTGGAGAACATGAGCTACATCGTCTGTCCCGACTGCGGCAAGCACATCAATGTGTTCGGCAACAGCCATGTGGACGAGGTGGCTGCAAAGCACGGCCTGCCCGTGCTGGCCAAGTGTCCCATCGACCCCCAGCTGGCTGCGCTTTCCGATGCCGGTATGATCGAGACTTACGGCGGCGAGTATCTGGAAGGTGCTGCTGACGCCTGTGAGAAACTGCTGAAGAAGTAAAAAAACGTTTTCTGCCCTGTGCCTGTGCGGTGCAGGGCTTTTTGTTTGCAGAAAATATGGCTTTCTGCGCCTGCGGAATGCAGCAAAATGGAGAAAAGACGTTCTTTTCCGTATTTCTTTTGTTCTGCCAGCGCTTTAAAAAACAAGGTTCTGTACAGTTTTTTTCTTTTATTTTTCGTTTTGTGAAGCGGTCTCAACTTTTCATCTGTTTTTTTGAAGCATTTTCTGCTTTCTCTCTATTGTCAAACCCACAGAAATGCTTTATAATAATAAAGCGGTCTGCAGCCATAAGCAGACCGGTGTGTAAGAATGGAAATCCGGGATCGTCCCAAAGCGTTTTAGCAGCGCGTCCGCTGTGCGGCGGGCAGGGCGGTTTCGTCTTTTTCAAATTTATAGAGTAATTGGGAAAAGGAGTATTCTATTATGCTGACGAATGAATACCTGAAGCGCGTTTACGAAGGTCTGGAAAAGCGCAATGCCAACGAGCCTGAGTTCCTGCAGGCTGTGCGCGAGGTTCTGGAGAGCATCCAGCCCGTTGTGGAAAAGCACCCCGAGTACGAGAAGGCCGCTCTGATCGAGCGTCTGGTCGAGCCGGAGCGCATCATCACCTTCCGTGTACCCTGGGTTGACGATCAGGGCAAGGTTCAGGTGAACCGCGGCTACCGTGTGCAGTTCAACAGCGCCATCGGCCCCTACAAGGGCGGCCTGCGCTTCCATCCCTCTGTCAACCAGGGCATCCTGAAGTTCCTGGGCTTTGAGCAGACCTTCAAGAACAGCCTGACCACCCTGCCCATGGGCGGCGGCAAGGGCGGCTCTGACTTCGACCCCCACGGCAAGAGCGACATGGAAGTGATGCGCTTCTGCCAGAGCTTCATGACCGAGCTGTACCGCCACATCGGCCAGTTCGTGGACTGCCCCGCCGGTGATATCGGTGTCGGCGGCCGTGAGGTCGGCTATCTGTTCGGCCAGTACAAGCGCCTGACCAACAGCTTCCAGGGCGGCATGCTCACCGGCAAGGGCCTGACCTTCGGCGGCTCTCTGGCCCGCACCGAGGCTACCGGCTACGGCCTGTGCTACTTCACCGCTGAGGCTCTGAAGTGCATGCGCAACGACAGCTTCAAGGGCAAGACCGTGGTCATCTCCGGCTCCGGCAACGTGGCCATCTACGCCTGCGAGAAGGCTACCCAGCTGGGTGCCAAGGTCGTGACCATGTCCGACTCCAACGGCTACGTCTACGATCCCAACGGCATTGATCTGGCTTACGTCAAGGATCTGAAGGAAGTGCGCCGCGGCCGCATCAAGGAGTACGCCGAGACCCACGAGGGTGTAACCTATGTTGCAGATTGCACCAAGGTCTGGACTGTCCCCTGCGACATCGCCCTGCCCTGCGCAACCCAGAACGAGATCAACAAGGAGTCCGCTGAGGCTCTGGTGAAGGGCGGCTGCACTGTCGTGTGCGAGGGCGCCAACATGCCCAGCACCCCGGAGGCCATCGAGGTCTACCTGTCCAACGGCATCCTGTACGGACCTGCAAAGGCTTCCAACGCAGGCGGCGTGGCCACCTCCGGTCTGGAGATGAGCCAGAACTCCGAGCGCCTGAGCTGGAGCTTTGAGGAAGTGGATGCCAAGCTGAAGGGCATCATGGAGGGCATCTTCCACGCTTCCTACGATGCATCTGTGGCTGCCGGTTCCGAGGGTAACCTGATGGTCGGTGCAAACTGCGCTGGCTTCCTGAAGGTTGCTACCGCCATGATGGCACAGGGCATCACCTACTAAGATTTTCTGGTGAGTTAAACCGCGAGGGCCGATCCTGTTATGTGCAGGGTCGGCCCTCGTTTTGTTTGTGCGCTCTGTTTTAATGTAAAAGATAAAAGCAGTCTCCCGCGGTCGGTAAGGCCGTGGGGGACTGTTGCGTTGTGAAGCGTGGGCTACCGTCTGCTTCAACTTCTGCACCTCCGGCACCGACGACGCCAACCACATTTTTGTACCGTTCTCCGACTCCTCTAAAAGCAAAAATCCCGCAGAATCCGGCGAGTCTTCGTCGAATTCTGCGGGTTCTACCGCGTTGCGGTTGGTGGAGGCGATGGGAGTCGAACCCATGTCCGAAAAGAGCTCAGTGTAGGTATCTCCGGGTGCAGGCGATCTACAACATTCCCGCCGCGCCACGCCGATCGTCAGGCTAGCGCTTTGGTAGCTTCATGAGTTCCTGCCGGTCCGCAAAGCTTAGGTCCGTTCAGGTGCTGTGTCTAAAGGACGCCCCGGCCCCACACGACACAAGAGTGGGCGGAACGCGCAGCACTCAGGCTGCGAGCAACTGATAATTATTGTTGTCAGTTAATTTTTTTGGAGGAGTTATAGAGCAGTTCCCCCACTGCTACCCGCTGCCCAGACCTTGCTCCCCCCGTCGAAACCTTTACGCCCCCATAAAAGCACGCCCGAAAGCGTGCGGAAAGCTTTGGTTTTGCGTTGAGACGCAGTCTGAAAGGATCAATAGTATTTGCCGTTGGATTTCATTGCGCGGTCGATGGAGCGCTTGGCGTCGCGCTGTGCGGCGTCGGCACGCTTGTCGTAGAGCTTTTTGCCCTTGCAAAGTCCCACTTCCATCTTGACGCGGCCATGCTTGAAGTAGAGCGAAAGCGGCACAAGGGTGTAGCCCTGCAGCTTGCACTGCTGGTGCAGCCGCCGGATCTCGCTCTTGTGGGCCAGCAGACGCCGCACCCGCATGGGGTCCTGATTGAACATGTTGCCGTGGTCGTAAGGGCTGATGTGCATTCCCTTCACGAGCAGCTCGCCGTCTTCGATATCGACCCAGCTGTCCTTCAGGTTCACGCCGCCGGCACGCAGGCTTTTCACCTCGGTGCCTTTCAGCTCCACGCCGGTCTCCAGCGCTTCCAGCACGAAGTATTCATGGCGCGCTTCACGGTTGGTGGCGATGGTTTTGGTCGCCGGACGCTCTTTGGTGGGTGCCATGGTGCGCGCCTCCTTTCTCCATTCCGGTTCGTTGTATCAGTATACCATGTTTCCTCTGATTTTCAAGAGGATTTTTTGAAAAAACTGTAAATTGTTCCCAGTTTACAGCTCTGCGCGGTCCGAAAGTGCCCGGTAAAGGGTGTTTTCGTCCACGTATTCCAGGTTTCCGCCCACGGGCAGGCCCTGGGCCAGACGGGTGGTCTTGATGCCCAGAGGCTTGATGAGCTTTGCCAGGTACATCGCCGTAGCCTCGCCCTCCACCGTGGGGTTCATGGCCATGATGACCTCTTTCACCTTGTCACCGTGCAGGCGGGCCAGCAGTTCCTTGACGCAGATGTGCTCGGCCGTGACGCCGTTGATGGGGTCCATCAGGCCGTGCAGCACATGGTACAGGCCATTGTACTCGCGGGTGCGCTCAAACACCTGCACATCGCGGGGCTTTTCCACCACGCAGATCACCGAATCGTCCCGCTTTGCGCTGGAACAGATGGGGCAGACGTCCGCCTCGGTGTAGTTCTGGCAGATGCGGCAGCGGTGGATGCGCGTATGGGCGCCCTGAATGGCCTCGGCCAGCTTCTGCGCTTCCTCGTCGGTCATGCTCATCACCTGGTACGCCATGCGGGTGGCATTTTTGGCCCCGATGCCCTTGAATTTGCTGAATTCTTCGATCAGCCGTTCCAGCGGGGCAGCCGTATAACCCATGTTCGTCCCTCCTGCCGAATCAGAGACCCGGGATATTCAGGCCGCCGGTCAGCTTGCCCATCTCGGCTTCGGCCGTCTCGTCCACCTGCTTGACGGTGGCGTTGATGGCAGCCGCCACCATATCTTCCAGCATTTCGATGTCGTCGGGGTCCACAGCCTCGGGCTTGATGGTGATGGACAGCACCTCGTGCTTGCCGTTCATCTTCACGGTGACCATCTCACCAGCAGCGCTGCCGGTGTACTCGGCGGCTTCCAGCTCGGCCTGTTTTGCCTTCATATCGTCCTGCATCTTCTGTGCCTGGCGCATGAGGGCGTTCATATCGGGGCGGCCGTAGCCTGCGGGCATTCTTGCTTTCATAATTGGTTCTCCTTTTATTCGTTACGATTTCTTTTTTCGTTCGGTATCTTCAATGGTCACTTCCAGGCCCAGTTTTTCCAGCGCGTGGAGCGACTGCTCGGCGTTGGAAGTGTGCTTTGCAGTGTTCTTGGGCTCATAAGGGCCGATGGGCACCGCCACGCCGGACACATCCTTGATAAGCTTTTTGATCAGCCGCTGGCTGTCCTTGTTGGCGCGGATGAAATCCCGGAAGGTCTTGCCGCCGTCGATCAGCACGCGGGTGCCGTCGAAGTAGGCTTTGGACTTGCGCAGGTAGGTGTAGAGCATGGGGTCCTTTTCCTGCAGCTGCTGCACCACCTTTTCCCAATACGGGAAGGAGTTGACCCCCTCCTGCGCCACCTTGCGAGGCTTGTTCAGCACCGGGTCTGCCGGGTTTTCCGGCACGGGCACAGGTTCCGGTCTGGCCGCCGGTTCCGGCTCCTGCGGGAGCTGCGCGGGCGGTTCGGCAGATTCTGCGGACGGTGGGCTCTGCGCGGCAGGTTCGTCCCAGGGCGGGGCGGCATCTGCCTGCAGCGGCGGCTCCTCGGGCAGAGGGGGCACATCGTCGGCCGGGGCGGGAGCGGGCTCTGCCTGTGCGGAGGGCTCTTTCACCGGCGCAGCAGCGGGGGCTGCCTGCGTCTGCACCTGAGACGGTTCTGCCTTCGCTGCAGGCTGCACCACCGGCTCTGCCGCAGGCACCGGCTGTGCCGTCTCGGCTGCCGGTACACGGGCAAAGGGCTGCACCGGGGCCGCCGCAAAAGGCTGCGGGGCCGCAGGACGCGGCGCAGGCGCTGCTGCTGTCTGCACGGGTGCAGCCTGATACACCGGCTGCAGCGGCGGCTCAGACAGGCTGAACAGCGCCAGCTCCAGCTCAATGCGCTGGTCGCTGCCGCGGGTCATATGTTCCAGCGCATTGCCCAGCGTGCGGATTGCCCGGATGGCCTCCCGCTGGCCCAGCTGCGGGCCTTTTTCCAGATAAAGCGCTTCTTCTTCCGGAGAGACACCAGAGAGCAGCGCCTGCCCGCCGGGCAGTGCCGCCAGCATCAGGGCGCGGTAATGGGCAATGAGTTCCTCGGTCAGGCGCTTCACATCCACCGACTGCTGGCGCAGCTGGGCCAGCTCGGCCAGCGCCGTGGCACCGTCCTGCGCTTCCAGCGCGTCCGAAATGTGGAACAGGTAGCTGCGGTCGGTGACGCCCGCCATACGGCGCACCACGTCGGCGTCGATCTTTGCCGTGACACCGGCACAGGTGTCCAGAATGGACAGCGCATCGCGCAGGGCACCGTCGGCCAGGCGGGCAATGAGCTCCGCACCGTCCGGGGTCAGTTCCAGCTTTTCCTCTCCCGCAATATATTCCACCCGGCGGGCGATATCCTCCGGCCCGATGCGGGTGAAGTCGTACCGCTGACAGCGGGAAAGAATGGTGGCGGGCACCTTCTGAATTTCGGTCGTGGCCAGAATGAAGATGACATGAGCAGGCGGTTCTTCCAGCGTCTTCAGCAGGGCGTTGAAGGCTGCTGTGGACAGCATGTGCACCTCGTCGATGATGTATACCTTATATTGACAGGCACTGGGGGTGTAGGCGGTTTCGTCGCGCAGGTCGCGGATATCGTCCACGCCGTTGTTGGAAGCCGCGTCCATCTCCACCACATCGAGGATGCTGCCGTTGTCGATGCCCTTGCAAATTTCACATTCGCCGCAGGGGTCGCCGTTGACCGGATGCAGACAGTTGACCGCCTTGGCGAAAATTTTTGCGCAGGTGGTCTTGCCGGTGCCGCGCACGCCGGTGAACAGATAGGCGTGGCCCACGCGGTTTGCCGTGATCTGGTTTTTCAGGGCCGTGACGATGGCACGCTGGCCCACCACGTCCTCAAAGCGCTGGGGTCTCCACTTGCGGTATAAGGCGCGATACATAGTCCTCTCCCCTTTCCGGCAAAATAAAAAGGACAGCGCTTGACGGGGTTTTGTCCCCGCCTTGCGTAACTCGGCATACGGATGCAGGCTGACTGAAACGCACGAACGCACTGCTTAAGGCTGCTTGGTTCCCCACCTGACCTGGTTCACAGCGAATCCATCGTACAGGACCCGCATCCGTATGCCGAACCACGCAGCAGGCGCTGTCCGACACATTCTTCTGAATGCCAGAATATTGTACCATAAATGGGGGCAGATTGCAAGAGGGGCAAAACGATTTGGAATCATCTCCGCTTCGCTCTGATAATAACAGCGGTCATTTTATTTTTATTTTAGCGTAATTCGCGGCCCGCATGCCGCGAATTACGCAGTTTTCACAGAAAAAGCAAGAGCGGAATGACCGCAGCCATTCCGCTCTCAAGGCATTATTTAATTATATGAAGGACCAATCAGGACTGGCAGGCAGTGATCAGGCTCATCTTGTAGACCTCGTCGGCGTTGCAGCCACGGGACAGGTCGTTGATGGGAGCGTTCAGGCCCTGCAGGATGGGGCCGTAGGCAG
>ENA-UOJO01000846-UOJO01000846.1-human-gut-metagenome-genome-assembly--contig:-P57-NODE-846-length-43636-cov-17.533971_pt1 | contig 43636 bp, 46 predicted proteins | sample MGYA00242351_ERZ723898 | MGnify/ENA metagenome assembly ERZ723898 | reverse complement strand
AGCTTGTTTATATTATCAGACTACTCTTACTATGTCAATCCCTTTTTTGAAAATTGATCAATAAATTTTGTTTTCCTGTTCAGTTAAGGCGCAGCAGCTTTGTAAGAAGCCGGTCCGCAGCAGTAGCAAGCGTTTGCAGCAGCGCATCCACGCCTGCTTCGTCCGACGCATTTGCCCCGATATAAAGCTTCAGCTTTGGTTCTGTTCCGGAGGGCCGCACACAAATCCACGGGCCGCACGCAAGAGAATAGCGCAGCACATTGATCCCCTGCATCGAAGCAGGCTCCGTCACGCCATCCGTCATTCGTGTACATGTTCCGGCAAGCAGGTCTTCATATGTTTCCACGGCAATCCCGCCGAACTCCTTTGGGCAATTTGCGCGCAGCGCCGCCATTGCGCCGCGAATGCATTCAATGCCATCCTTGCCCGCAAGCGTGTAGGATTTTACGGATTCCTTGTAATAGCCGTATGTATGGTACATTTCGCAGAGCACATCATAAAGCGTCATGCCCTTTTGTTTGTAATATACACAGGCCTCCGCAACAAGCATTGCCGCACAGATCGCATCTTTGTCCCGGGCGAAGCTCCCCGACAGGAAGCCGTAGCTCTCCTCAAAGCCGAACAGGAATGTCTGCTCGCCGGTGCGTTCACAGCGGTCGATTACTTCGGAAATAAAGCGGAAACCCGTCGGCACATCCTTGCAGGCAACGCCGAACCGCGCGCAGATTGCATCCGCCATGCGCGTACTCACAAGCGATTTTGCAACTATGCCGTTTTCAGGCAGCGTCCCTTTTTCCTTGCGTGCCGAAAGCAGATAATGAAGCAGCAGGCTGCCGATCTGGTTGCCCGTCAGAACATCGAACGCTCCATCCTTTTTGCGCACGGCAACGCCAAGCCGGTCAGAATCCGGATCCGTTGCCAGGATTGCGTCTGCGCCAATCCGATCCGCAAGCGGCACCGCCAGCGTAAACGCATCGGGATCCTCCGGGTTTGGGGCCTTTACGGTTGGAAAAGCAGGATCCGGCTTCTCCTGCTCCGGCACGATATGCGCGGCAACGCCCACGCGCGCAAGCAGCGTGCGCACCGGAACACAGCCGGAACCATGCAGCGGCGTATAAACAAGCTTCAATTCCTTTCCATGTACGCGCATCAGTTCCGGGTATTGCAGCAACGTTTCCGTTGCCGCGTAATACGCTTCATCTATTTCCTCCCCGATCATCATGAGAAGGCCCTTTTCGATCGCTTCGCTTTCCTCCATGCCGCGTAACGCAAAATAATCCGCGCAACGGATCTTGGCAAAAATTTCAGCCGCCTGCGCAGGAGCCGCCTGGCCGCCATGTTCCCAATATACTTTATAGCCATTGTAGTGCGGCGGATTATGGCTCGCCGTGATCACTACGCCTGCAATACAGCCAAGGTGCCGAACCGTAAAGGAAAGCTGCGGCACGGAATGCAGCGTTTTATAAAGATACGCCTTGATTCCGTTCTGCGCAAGCACAAGCGCCGTCTCGCGTGCGAACGCATCGCTCATCCTCCGGGAATCGTACGCGATGGCGACACCGCGCGCAGGCCCATCCGCAAACGTGCGGATGTATTTTGCAAGGCCTTCCGTAGCACGCCGAACCACATGCACGTTCATGCGGTTCGTACCTGCGCCGATGATGCCGCGCAAGCCCGCAGTGCCGAATTCCAGCTCCGTATAAAAGCGTTCCTCAATCTCCTTTTCATTGCCTGCAAGAGCCAACAGCTCTCTCCGCAGCACAGGGTCAAGCTCTTTCTCTCCCAGCCATTGCCGGTATATCGTTTCCGATTGCTTCATACCCATCTTTTCCCTTCCGAAAAACTATTTCTCTTTCTCCGCCACCATTGCATATCCCGCCGGAACCTCGCCCGAAGAAAGCACGGCATCGCGCACCATGCTGTACGTACAGCCGTTGCCTACGATGATATGATCGTGCAGCGTTATGCTCACCGTTTGCAGCGCATCGTATACCGTGCGGGTGGTTTTGACATCTTCGCTTGAGGGCTTTGGGTTGCCGGATGGGTGGTTATGCGTCAGGATTACGCTGTTCGCGCCATGGCGCAGCGCGCATTCCAGCACCAGGCGGGGGTAAAGCACCGTTTCCCCCAACGTGCCGGAAGCGACCTTGTCCGCATGCAGCACGGTGCGCCGTTTGTCCAAAGAAATCACATAGGTTTCTTCATATTTTGCGCCCGCAAGCAGCGCTTGGCAATAACGCGAGGCCGCTTCCGGCGTGTTGAGCGCCGTCCGTTCGGCGCAGAGAGCGCTGCGGCACTGCATAAGCGCGCCCGCAAGCGAAAGCAATACAGCCGTCTGCGGGCCGATCCCCTCCTGCCGCATCAGGTCGTATGGGTTTGCGGCAAGCACCTTATCCAACGATCCATACGCTGCAAGCAGGCTGTGTGCAAGCGGGTTCGTATCGCGCCGCGGGATGGCAAAGGTAAGCAAAAGCTCCAGCAGTTGATGCTCGTGCAGCGCGGATGCGCCATGTTCCAAAAAGGTTTGCCGCAAGCGTTCCCGGTGTCCTTCATGCATGGTTCCACCCCGTCCTCTTCTTTATCCTTTCATGGCTTCCATTGCGTGCGGCGCGAAAACGTGCTTGCGGCCAACCAGCAGCGCTACCCCGCCGCAAAGGAACAGCAGGATAATGCTCAAAATGCCGAGTGATGCGCGGCTGGTAAGCGTATATACAAGCGAATACAACGCCGGGCCGATCACGCAGGAGAATTTGCCGAAGATGTCCAGGAAACCGAAGTATTCATTGGAACGCTCCGGCGGGATGATCTGGCCGAAATACGAACGGGAAAGCGCTTGTATGCCGCCCTGCACCGTGCCGACGAGCGTTGCGAGCACCCAAAAGAGCACCGTGCTCGTGCGTGTTGCCGCCGCCACATCGCCGCCCAAAAGCTCCGCGCGTTCGATGTTGTTGCCCATCAGGAAGCCGATGATGGTGATTGCAAAATACACGCCCACCGCAATCGAGATCATCCGGATGGAGCCGGCTTTCTTTGCAAGGTTCCCGAACAGGATGGAAAACGGCACCGCAACAACCTGCGTCACGAGCAGGGCCAGAATCATGCCGATGGTGCCGAGGCCAAGCGTTGTGCCGTAATTCGTTGCCATGCTGATGATGGTGCTCACGCCGTCAATATAAAAGAAATAGGCGACCATGAAGCACAGGATGCGCTTATCCCTCAAAATCGAGCGGAATGTTTTCGCCATGTTGGAAAACGCGGCGCGCGCAAGCTGCGCCGGCGGCTCTTCCACGCTGTAAACCTGCTCCACATTTTTAAGGAAGGGAATGCTGAACACCGCCCACCAGACAACCACGATCAGGATCGAAATTTTATAAGAAAGCACATTCTGCCCCATCAGCAAAAGAATGACGATGGAAATCACAAACGGGATGGTGCTGCCGCCGATATAGCCCATTGCATAGCCCCAGACAGAAACCTTATCCATGCGCTCCGGCGCCGTCACATCCGTCAGGAACGAGTCATAAAACAGGCATGAGCCAGAGAAGCCGATGCGGGAAATCACAAGGCCCACGAGCATCAGCTGCCAGGAGTCAAACACAGCCATCGCCACCGTAAACACAAGGCCCAGCAACAGGAAGCCTGCAAAAAGCTTTTTCTTCATGCCGCGGAAATCCCCGATCGCCCCGAGCAGCGGCGATAGGAGCGCAACGATGAGGTTCGCCGCTGAAACCGCAAAGCCATAGATTTTATCGCCCGTGTCGGTTGCCGCCATGGCAAAATAAATCGGGAAAATTGCAGCCATGATGTTCGTTGCGTAAACCGAGTTTGCCCAATCGTAAAGAATCCAAGCGCGTTCTGTTTTTGAAAAGCGCCTTTCCCTTGCCCGCATTCGTGTTCTCCCCTTCCACGCTAAGCCTATACCGCCTCGCACTACTTACATTATAAATTACGCGATTTTATCTGTACAGGCATTTTCCGGCATCCCGGAAGGCTTTTCCAAAATTTAACACGCCATCAAATTGAGCATGCATGGAGCCGCGGGGAGGCCATCCCATGCAGTGGGCTCAGGGCGCAGAGGTACGGCAATCCCCCGTAAAGGCCGTGCGTGTTGCCCACAATTCGCAATGGTCGCGGTTTGCATCAATCCCCCGGCAGCACCTTTTATAAAGGGGGCTTAACGGGCAGCTGAAAACCAAAAGGCTCCTTTTTGAAAGGAGCTGTCGCCGCAGGCGGCTGAGGATTGGCCTGCCGATCGCCGCATGCCGCGCTTTATTCCGCTTCGGCAATCATGGCTGCAATGTTGGAAAAGTCAAAACCGGTGCAATGCTCCGCTACGTCAAAGCACGTGTGAAGCCCGTTTGCGCCGTTGGTGTGGATCAAAAGCGCATCCCGCGTCACAGGGTCGAAGCAAACGAAGGACTTGAAGCCGCCGTTGTCGCCCCAATGCCAGAGCACCTCTTGATACAACCCCCAGCCAAGGCCCCATTCCACACCGTGGCCGGCCGGATTGCGCACCGCGCGCACCCGCGAAGCAAACCCGGTTTCCGAAAGGATCTGCGCCAGAAATTTTGGATAATCCGCAATCGTCACATACAGCGAAAACGCGGCGTTTGGCTCAAGCGCAACCGCGTGCTGCGCGCGCCCGCGCTTGGGTTCCGGCGCTCCCGCTTCATCCCAGGTGCGCGCAAGCGTCCGGTTGAGCGGCCCCGTCCACACCATCGCCGCATCCTCCATGCCAAGCGGGCCGAACAGCTCCGTTTGCAGCAGGTCGTCCAGCCTGCGCCCGGTGCGGTGTTCCACAACGGTTTGCAGGCAAGCGTATCCCGTGCCGGAATAGCGGAACCCCTGCCCCGGCGCAAATGCAAGCGGCAGCGGCGCGGCGCCCCAGTTGGGCAGCCCCGTTCCATGGGAAAGCACATGTGCAGCCGTGGCTTGCGCAAAACGCGGATCCTCCGTGGGCAGGCTGCCCGGCAGGGATTCGCACAGCGGCGCATCCAGCCGGAGCACGCCCGCTTCAACAAGCCGCAATACGAGATACGCAAACACGGGCTTCGTCAGCGAAGCCGCCTCGAAATGCGTTCCCATACTCACGGGCAAGTTGCGCACCGAATCCGCAATGCCGAGCGTTTCGGCGCATACCTGTTCCCCTCCGGAAAAGAACGCCATCGCCAGGCCCGGAACCTTGTTTTCTGCCATGGAAGCCTGCGCCGCCTGCGCGGCCGTTATCAGGCGCATTCTTTCAATCTGCATTCCGTCCCCCTCCTTATCCGCGCGCCCGGCGCAATACGGCGCCCGCACGCGCGCCTGTGTGGCGGCCGTTTTCGGCGGTAAGCACGCCGTTGACATACACCTTCAAAATCCCCTCGCAAGCCTGCTGCGGGTTGGTGAAATCCGGCGTATCCCTGAGCGCTTCGAAATCAAACAGCACAAGATCTGCCCACATGCCCTTTTTAATCGTTCCGCGCTCGGAAAGCCTGAGGCGCGCCGCCGGAAGTCCCGTCATCTTATGCACGGCGGTTTCCAGCGAGAAGAGCTTCCTCTCACGGCAATAATGCGCAAGCACACGCACAAACGTGCCGTAATTACGCGGGTGCGGCTTTCCGGGTTCGTCAAGCGGCATCGCCCCGCCGTCCGAGCCGGTCATCACATAGGGTTTGCTCATGATGTGTTCGATGTCCTCCTCGCACATGCCGAAAGAGATTTCGCCCACGCGGTCGTTTTCGGCAATTACGATGTCGATCAGCGCATCCGCAGGCTCCTCTCCCATTCGTTCCGCGATCTCCGGGATGGAGCGCCCTGCCATCCATTGATTCTCCTCCGTAGTGACATAGGAAACGAACAGATCCCCCCAGCGCCCGCGGTGGGAGGCCTCCATCTCATCGCGCACACGCGCGCGCAGCTCCGGGTTTTTCAGGCGTTCCAGCAGCGCGGGAACGCCACCGTCAAACGCCCATTCCGGGATATTGACGGAAAGCGTCGTTGCGGAAGCGCGGTATGGATACTGATCGCAAAACACCTCAAGCCCTTCCCGGCGTGCGCGTTCAATCATGGCCGTCGTGGTGAAGCAGCTCACCTGCCAATCCGGCTTATAGGTAACCTTATGGTGCGAAACCTGAAGCGGCACGCCCGCCTCCCGCGCAATGCGGATGGCTTCCTCCGTGGCCTTTACGACGGTTCTCCCCTCGCCGCGCATATGTGTGGCGTAATAGCCGCCATAGGGCGCCACCGCCTTTGCAGCTTCGATGAGTTCCTCCGTATCCGCATAGCTGCTCGGCGGATAAATCAGCCCCGAGCTTATGCCAAACGCACCGGCTTCCATTGCTTCTGCAATCAGCGCGCGCATCCGCTGAAGCTGCGCGGGCGTCGGCTTTTCCGAACCGTATCCCATCGCGCAGGCGCGCACCGCGCCGTGCCCCACAAGCATGCCCAGGTTCACCGAAGGCGCCGCCGCTTCAACAGCGGAAAGAAACGCGCCCATTCCGGGCCAGCCGTCCTTCTTTCCCTCCGGCGCAGGGCCTGCGGATGCGCCGCAGTTTCCGGCAATCTCCGTCGTCACGCCTTGCAGGATGCGGCTTTCCGCAGCCGGGCAGGCAAGGATGCTGTCGTCGCTGTGGGAATGAATATCAATGAAGCCGGGCGCAAGGTAATGATCCGCTGCATCCACAGTTTCGCGCGCCTCGTCGGAAAGTTTTCCGATTGCGGCGATCTTGCCCCCTTCTACCGCGATGTCTGCGCGGTACCACGGCGCGCCTGTTCCATCCAAAATTCTTGCGTTTCGGATCATCAGATCATACATACGGCAAATGCTCCTTTTCTTCTTTATAAAGTTTTTATTTTTGCTTTTCGGTGTTTCGCTCTACGGTGTGCCTTGTTGTTTATGCTATCACGGATTCTCCCCCGAATCAATATTCCTCCTTTCCTTGTCAGCATTTTATCTCGCATCTTTGCAAAACGCGTGATATAATATGCCGCAAGATGATTAAGACATTGGAAAACAAACGATTTCATAAAGGCATCAGCCCCATTCGGATCCTTCCGCTGGGCTTTTTGTGCGTCGCCCTTCTCGGAGCGCTGCTGCTGATGCTGCCCATCGCTTCCCACGGGGAGCCGCTCAGTTTTTTTGATGCGCTGTTTACCGCAACGTCCGCCTCCTGTGTGACCGGCCTCGTCGTGGTGGACACAGGAACGCATTTTACGCTGTTCGGGCAGATCGTCATCCTTGTGCTCATCCAGCTTGGCGGGCTCGGCTTTATGACGGCTGCAACACTGCTGTTCCGCGCAACGCGCAAGCGCATTTCCCTGCGCAGCCGCATGACGCTTGCCGAGTCCTTCGGAGAAGACAGGCTGCAGGGTGTGATCCGGCTCTGCATGAGTGCTGTGAAGTATACCTTTATCATTGAGGGCTGCGGTGCGGCGCTCCTTTGCCTGCGCTTTGTGCCCGATTTCGGTCCGCGCGGCATCTGGATGGGGATTTTCCACAGCGTGTCCGCCTTCTGCAACGCCGGATTTGATTTGATGGGCAATTTTGCCTCGCTCACCCGCTATGTGGGCGACCCGCTTGTCAACTTCACCATTATGGCGCTTATCATCACCGGCGGGCTTGGTTTTTCCGTAATCGTTGAGCTGCGCGAGCACAAGCGGTTTTCCAAGCTTTCCATGCATGCAAATCTGGTCCTTACAGCCACCGGCGTGCTGTTAATGAGCGGCATGGTGCTGTTTTTGCTGTTTGAAGCGGGGAACCCCGCAACAATGGGCGGCCTTACGCCCCCGCAAAAGCTGCTTGCCGCGCTGTTCCAATCCGTGACCTGCCGCACGGCGGGCTTCAACACGATCCCGCAGGAAACCCTTACGGACGCAAGCAAGTTTCTTTCTTCCATTTTAATGATTATCGGCGGCGGCCCCGCCGGAACGGCAGGCGGCATCAAAGTCACCTCCGTTGCTGTGCTGCTCCTGACTGCGCACGCCTGTATCCGCAACCACCGGGATACCGAGGTGTTCGGCCGGAGGCTTTCCGCCATTTCCGTGCGCCGCGCGCTCTGCCTCGCCCTCATCGCCGTTTTGGTGCTTTTTGCAGCGCTCATCGGCATCACATTCGCAGAGCAGCATGCGCATGCAAACCTTAACTTTCTGGATTTCTTCTTTGAAGCTACCTCCGCGCTCGGCACGGTTGGCCTGACGGCAGGCCTTACTGCCGCTGCCTCCACATTTACGCGCGCAATCCTTTGCGCCCTGATGTACCTTGGGCGCGCAGGGATTATGACCATCGCGCTCGCAATCGGCGGGCGGACGGAGGAACCCGCCATCCGCTATCCGGAGGGCAACATTCTGATCGGCTGACACGAAAGCCGGGAAAGGAACCGTTATTTATGTCCAAACATGCAAAATCATTTGCCGTAATCGGGATTGGCCGCTTTGGGGAAAGCGTAGCCCAAACGCTCTGCACGCTCGGCCACGAGGTCTTGGCCGTTGACCGCGATGAAGCGCGCATTGCCGCCGTTGCAGATCACGTCACACATGCAGTGGTTGCAGATACTACGGATGAGCGCGCGCTCAAGCGCATCGGCGTGCGCAATTTTGACTGCGTCATCATCAGCGTGGGGGACGACATCCGAGCTTCCATCCTTACAACCGTGCTTGCAAAGGAGCAGGGCGCGCAGCTTGTGATTGCCAAAGCATCCGATAAGCTGCATGCACGCCTGTTGGAAAAGACCGGTGCGGACAAGGTCGTGCTGCCGGAGCATGAAGCCGGTGTGCGCCTTGCGCGTTCCCTGGTTTCGGGCAGCATCATCGATTATCTTGACCTTTCCGATAAATACAGCATCAATGAAACGCTCATTCCTGCGCCTTGGGTTGGGAAAACGCTGATCGAGCTGAATGTGCGCAACCGGTTCGGCATTTCCGTGATCGCCATCCGCCGCGGCGAGGAAATTATTGTAACGCTGGATCCCAAAGCGCCGCTTCGTGCGGGCGATGTGCTCGTAATGATCGGTGCGAACGAATCGCTCACGCGCATCGGCCACGGCAACGTATAGCGAATTGCGCAAAACGCAGGGAGCGCCTTGCTCGTCAAGTGTTGTGCGCGCTTCCCGGATCCACTTGGTTTTTTAGCAAGCCGAAAAAGGCCGCCTCGGCCGTTGGGGTTGGCATCGGTTTCACCGTTGCTTCCGGCGTGGGTTCCGCCGGTTCGGCCGTAGGTTCAACTACTTCCGGGCCGTCTGCAAGATAACCCATGCGAAGGAGCACAGGGGTAAGGTTTTCCGTGGTGAGCGCGGCAAACGTGTTTGCGGCCGCCGTTCCAATAGCCATAGATAATTGTTTTTGACTTCAGGCTTCCTGCGGTTGTATCAAGGGGGTTGAGCGATCCATCCTCATAAACAAGCTGGATGGAAACAGAGCAACGATCGCGCTCAGGCGTGTAGCCCCAGTCACCGCTTCCATCGCCTTTAGTCCCCCAGTCAGCGGCATTCACATGCAACTCGCTCTCGCCATTTTCATTGTCGATGTTCACGACTTCCATGTAGTAGGCGATCAGCTGGTTTTTATCGCCCGTATATGTTACGTTGTTGTTATCGCTACCGGTATAAGTAACCGTCGTTTCAGTGCGGTCAACCGTTGTCCACTCCGTGGTGTAAACCTGCCATGCTCCATTCCAATAACGCACCTTTGTAAACGCAGCGCCATTCAAAGTTTCGTCATCGCCATTTTTAACCGTTTGCAGTTCTGTGCCGCTTGTGGAGCTATTCTCCTTGCTGACATCCATAATCTTGGACTGCCAGTATTCCAGCGTTCTGCCTTCCTTGACTGTTGTCGGGGAAACTAAGCCAACGATGGCAACGCCCGCTTCAGAATGGATGCCGGTGTCATCTGCCTTAACCGTAATGGAATTTGTGCTGTCGCTTGAGCTAACCGTTGGCCGCCCGTTTGTAATCCAATATTCCACCGTCAGCGGCGTAACCTGAGTCAAGTCTTCCTCTGCGACGGTAACAGTATAAATCGTATCACCCGCAGTAATCGTCGCCGTACCAATCGCCACCGGGATAATGGTAACGGTGCTTCCATTTACTGCAACTGTTGCAACCTCCGGTTTGGTATTGGTGACATCGGCAGCAACAATTTCGCGGCTCTGTGTAAAAGTCCGACCCTCCACAAGGGTAAGAGGAAGCATTACACTTTCCTGCTTATAATTCACCACGATTTCATAGACGGTCTCACCTATGGTCACATAAGTCGTGCCGGGGTATACGCCGGTGAAGGTGATGTTCGTCTGATCGATTGCCGTATTCTCTTTCAGGGTATAGGCCGCCCCATAAGGGGCAGATGCTTCGGTACTGAGCGTCCATGCAGTGCTTGCAAATTTTAAATAGTAGGTGGTCGGGTACCATAGTAGAATCCCGTGCTCGAGTTATACGACCAGTTGCGATACGTAGTATTACTCGTACTGGTGCTGATGTTCAAAGTATAAGTGTTTCTTCCGCTTCTGCTGCGCAGGTAATAGCTGCCGTCCCGCAATGTGAAATAGTCCCCCGATGTCCCCACTGTCCACACTGTCGCTTCCGTCGGATTTTGTGTGTTTTCAATGCGAGTGCCATTCCGTTTGAGGTAATTGCCATTGCCGTCCGAAATTACGATGGTATTGCCGTTGGCAAGCGAAGTCTTCTTCGCAGCAGTATACCCGCCAGACTGCTGAACATATTCTGCAGTTACCGTCGCAATAGCAGTATCCGGCCCGGAGCCTTCCACAATAGAAACATTGCCGCTCTGCGTTCTGGTCGCAGTACCGCCCACTTCCAGGGTGATGGTCTCATCAGGCACAACCGCTGCCGGATCTACCTCATACAGCCCCATCTCGGAAAAATGCGGCGCAGTGAAGATATATTTATTTGTGGCGGCATCGTGTGTGCCGATGACTGTGGTAATGGCATTGTCGCTGTTCACCACAAACGCCTTTACCTTCGCCGCATCCCAATCCGCAGGCACAGGAATCGCTACCGTGCCTGCGCCGGTATAAGCGCCGCTGGCCGTTTCGGGAGTTAGATTGTAAGCAACAATCCTGCCGGCAACAGCGCCTTCGATCTCACGCGGCGTTTCAACCGGTGTGCAGGTCAGCGTAACCAGGCCGGGCGCAGTAACGGTGATGGCATCGTTTGGAGTATCATCGGGCGTCGTTGTTCCCGTATCACTGTAAACAGTCGCATCCGGAACCGCGGGCACGTTAGTCGTTCCATCCGCATTGAAGCCGCCTTCTATAACATCGGTGCTGATGGTGCTGGCGTCTTTATCCTGCATCCGCGCTGCCATTGCGCGAAGAACCAGACGCGTTTTTTGTGCCACCTCCTGTTCCGTTTCCGCATTGGGATAATCGCACCAAATGCAGAACGTGGAACCCACAGGGTTGCTGATCGTACTGCTCATAAACGCGGTGTTGGAGAACGCAGAAGCCGCAGCATAGCTGTTGGAATCCCACTTGTCATTTTTTCCCACAACATAATAATCACCGTGGGTGTTTGTCATCGGATGCCCCATAGCAGCTAGCTCAGAGGCAGAAGCAGACTGATACCCACTCCAACCGCTGGTCCAGAAGGATACGGTGATATCGGTATCGAGCGTACCGAAGGTAGTGTTGCCGTTAAAATAGAATCCATCGTTAAATGCGACAGTTTTCATTCCGGCGGCCTTCACAAGCGCGTTCAACGAGTTCACATAAGTGATGAACGTGCCGTACTGCCCCGTGCTCACGAGCTGGCCGAAGCCCATGCTTCCCCCGGAATAAATATCATTGGCAAATTCATCCGCACCTATGTTAAAGTATGTGCAGCCCTTGCCCGCAAAGTACGCGATGTATTTCTGCAGCAGCGCTTTCACGAAACCTTGCGCAGTGGAGCTGGTGATGTCAAAAGAGCGAACAGATCCGTTATAGTTGGAACCCGATACCCCGAGCGAATTCATGCAGGATACGATGGCATCCATATGGCCCGGCGTGTTGATGAGCGGAATGATGCTGATTCCAGCAGCTTCAGCGGCGGCAAAGATCTCGTCCATCTCCGCCTCTGTCCACTCATTCTTGCTGCCGGCATTATAGTATGCAACGTTTCCGGACTGAATGCCGGCCTTAACGTCATCGCTCGAGTAGGTAGTTCCGTTTGCCGTCACGGACATATTGTCCAACAGCAAACGCAAGCCATCATTTCCGATAGCTAATTGGAAGTGTGTATAGCCAGCAGCCTGCATCTCCTTAATGAGTGCCAACGCAGGCTTCGTCCAACCCCGGCGGGGGGCAGAATCCGCTTTACCACGTTTTCCAGAAAGCTTTTGTACCGCTCCACCCCATACTGGATGCGGTAACGCTTCATATGATATTGTGCCGCTTCCTCCGGCGTGAACCGCTCATTCCGCCCGACCATGGAAGGGTCGCGCCGGATGGGCGGGAACATATAGGTGTTCACCTCTAAAATCAGCCCACGTTCTTCGGCATAGCGGTTCATGGCTTCCAAATCGCCCGCATTGTACGGCGTAAGCGAACCGTTCAGCTTCACGAGCATACCTGCGGCTTTCAGCGCCTCGATTGCATCATCCACCCGGAAGAATGTGCCGGGTGCGCGGCAAAGCGCGGAATAGGTCGCGTCGCTTGCTCCATAAAGCGTGATGTTAATGCGCGTTGGCGGGTTCTTTGCGAGCCGTGCCACGGCGGCCCGATCAAGCAGCGGGCCGTTTGAATTGATGGAGATCAGAAACCCCATGCGCGCAAGCTGCTCGTACAGCTCCCAAAAATCAGGCCAAAGGAATGGCTCACCCCCGGTGAGCAGCAGATACAGCATCCCTGCATCCCGTGCCTCACCGGCAATCTCCAGCCACCGGGAGAGCGTCATGCCGGGCCGCGAGCAGGCTGCGATTTCCCGTTCCGTCTTGCGCACATAGCACATCCGGCAGTTGAAGTTGCATGCCTGAGAAAGCTCAAACGTGCCGCTCAGCGGAATTCTTGCGGCGCTCGCCTTTTCAAACAGGAACTGCGTAAGAGGCGCTTCATAGCGTACCTCCTTTAAATCCATCCCGGCTGCCCTCCTTTTCCAATTCAGCCTTTTCCAATTCAGCGCGGAGCGTTTTCACAGCCGCTTCATCCGGCGTACACTGCATGCGGTAAACCGGCACCGCCGCTGCAAGCTCACCCAGCAGGGTACAGGCTCGCTCCACATAAGCGGCATTCCATGTATTCAACGTGGTTCCGGCATAAAGCCTGCGGAACGCTTCGCCCAACCCGATGCGGCAGATGTCGCATCGCTCCCCTTGCGAAAGCGCCACAATGGCGCGCACCGGAAGGCTTCGGTTTATGAAGCAGCGGGAGGAACCTGCATATGGAGAGCCATGCGCCGTCCAACCGCGTTCCCCGCGGCTCAGAACCGGCCTGTCTCCATTGATGAGGCACGCATCTTCAAAGCGCTCCCACAGCGCAGCCTGCGTTGATTTTCCAACGCCGCAAGGGCCGGTAAACAGCAGCCCGCCAAAGCGGGATTCAATAAACGATGCGTGCAGGATGAGCCTGTCCTCCGCGAGCAGCAATTCCTCCAACGCAATATGGGAAAAACGATTCTGGCTTTCGCAGAAGAACGCGCCGTCCCCCGCAAGGTATTCCATGCCAACCTCATGCCGCTCCGGCCGGAATCTTGCCCAATGCATACGGGCGGTCGCCTTCTTTGTGGTCATGATAGCGGCGGACAAAGCCCTGCCCCTCCCGGAATACAGAGAAGCTCACATTTTCAAACAACGGGCTCCCCTCCGGTTCCGGCAGGCGTTTCACCTCACGCAGGCGTACCGTTACACAGCGCTCCCCGCTTTCCCCGCAAAACGGCCGGAAGTTGTCCATAACGGAAACCGGCCGCGGCGTCTCAAGCGCGATGGTCACGCCCGCAAGTGTAAATGCTGTGTGCATCAGGAATTCATCAGAACAACCAAACCGCCGCCAGTTGTATAGCAATACTCTTCAGGACGAATTATGGAGCCATTGCAGGCCTTTACTGTCGTGAAAAAATATTCTCCAAATCCCAGTCCTTCGGCACGACACGATTCTTCTCCCAAGGTTAGCTGAAACGTACACCCTCCTGCAATATGCTGCGACAGCTCAAAGCTCTCGTAATAAAGCTCGGAGGCTTTCATTCTTCTTTCCTCCCCGTTTCATGGCAACTCAAAAATATTTGAAATCCGTTTCAAACTTCACGCGAACCCGCTCAGTCGCCTGCACCGATGCGCACAACCGCGGCCTCGCCCAAATAGCAATCCACAGCTGAAACAGTTGCGCTGCCGCCGGCAGGGATATCTCCCGCCGCGTACGCATACGCCGTTCCGCCAAAGTATACGTCCTCAAACACCGTGTGGCAATACACCGTAACTCCCGCAATCGCTTCGGCAGAATTGTTGGTGAGCGTAACCTCGGTCTCCTGCACTGCGGCGGAAAGCCTGTCCGCCATCAGCGGCGTGCTTTGTTCAAACTGCGTTGTGCCGGCAATCGCCGTGCAGAAATTTGAAAGCACATAGGCGCTGTTGTCTTTTGCAAATGCCCAGACGGTCTGCCCGGCCGGAAGGTCCCGCACTTCGAAAGCGAGTTCCTTCCCATCCGCCAATGTAACGGTAAGCCGTGCCTCCGCAAGATGCTCCTCCGAGCGGTTTGTGATCACGAGAGAAGCAATGTCTTCGCCCATTTCGTCCCCGCAGTCCGGGTTGTATCCCGAATATTGAAACAGGGAATCCACCGTAAGTTTCCCTTCTTCCAGCGAATACGGAAAAGCAAGGCTCTGTATGGTCGGCTCCGGTGTTTGCGCCGCATCCCCCGCCGCTTGCGTCGCGTCGGGCTCCACCGTTTCGCCAGGCTTGTCCTGCTCTCCCACAGGCGTACCCACGGGTCGCAAAAGTCCCCAAATTAAAACGGCAAGCAGAACCAGCAGCACCGCAATGACCGCAATCATCAGCACCGTTGTTCTGCCGTGCACCTGTTTTCCGCTCATTCTTTCTCCTCTCCGCAAAGCAGCATGCCAACTTTCTCCATCTGCCCGATAAAAGCACGGACGTCAGCCGTTGCCGTTGCCCGATCCACTTCATATTCCGCTAAAAGCGCTTCCACCAGCTCTTCTTCCGTGCGTTCTTCCTGCAATGTATTCCAAAGCAGCAATCCGCTTTCACTGAGGTTGAGCATCCCGTGGAGCTTTTGGGCGGTTTCCCCAACCGGAATCAAAATATGCTCGCCGGCAATTTCCCGCAGCACAAATTCTCTTGTTGCCTTCAAGTTGCCTCCTTCTGTTGCAAATGCCCACAAACCCCTGCGGCGCAGCCCGTGCAGTCCGCAGTTCCGGCTTCTGAACCCAATAAGGGTATACTCCCACTTCTTACCTATATATTCTCGTTTATCATATCGCCAAATCCGCCAATTTGTCAATCAGAAATCCATCAAAGCATCCTCTTTTTTACCTAATTTATTTATATTTGACGATTTAATATTACATTTTCTTCATTTTCTAACCGTCATATAAAGCAAGACGCCCCATCCCCCCACCATGAAAACATTTGCCTGCATTGACAAGCTTCCCGGCGTCACGTATAATAAATGATACTCAAATGCTTTCGGCTTTCGTTTCGGATCAAACTTGTCCGCATTCATGCCAGCAAAGTGGAGCTTTGCCTCCTAAGCGGAAGCGGTAGGTGGTAGGAAAATTGAATATGTCTCCGTAGCTCAGCAGGATAGAGCGTTCGCCTCCTAAGTGTGAAGTGACCTAACGCCAAATCCGCTGAAAACCTTGAAAATCCATATTTGTCTCCGTAGCTCAGCAGGATAGAGCATTCGCCTCCTAAGCGGCAGTTGGTTCGTTTCCTTTTGAGCCGAAAAATTGAATAGTTTTTGCATAAGCCCCCGTAGCTCACCTGGACAGAGCGTACGCCTCCTAAGCGTAAGGTAGTGAGTTCGAGTCTCGCCGGGGGTGCCAAAAACCCCGCTGCAAGCCCTTTTTCGGGGGTTTGCAGCGTTTATTTTATCATTTCCTCCCGGTGGTCGGCTCTGAACCACCGGGAGCTTTTTATGCGCTGCATGATGTATGTCTGCTAATTGGACTCGAACGGTTTTCGCAAATCTGCTAAGAAAAATCAGCGGTTTGCTAATTTGATTTCCCACGCCTATTTTGTGGGAGTTTGCGCCGCGATTAGGGCGGCCAAGGCGCTTGCCAGCTCCGGTGACTTTTGAAGCTGCTCCACAAGGCTTGCCAGGTCCAAGGTAGCCGCTTCCGGCTGCTTCGGTTCTTCCGATGGACGGACACCGCGCAGATCGGGATTAGCATAGAAGGCGGTCTCGAACTTCTGGGCATTGACCTTTCGGTCCTCGTCCAGAATGTGAGCGTAGATGCTGGTGATCATGTCGATCTCCGCATGGCCTGTATCGCCCTGGGTGGCCTTCAGATCGCCGTGGTTTAGTTTCAGCTTGTAGGTGGTACTGGAATGACGAAGGGAATGAAAGACCACTCTGGGCAGCCCTGCTTCTTCACGGAGCTTTGAAAACTCCTTCAGGATGATGCGATCCTCGCAGGGGCGTCCGTTGGGCAGCGCTACCACCAGATTGAAGTCCTGATACTCGTCTCCCAGGAAACTTCTCAGCTCGTCCTGGGACTTTTTCCATTCCCGCAGAATGTAGGCAAGCGTTTTTGGTAGCCACACCTTGCGGATACTGGACTCGGTTTTGGGCTTTTTCAGGATAATTCTTGTGCTGGTGTTCGGCATGAGCGGGGTAAAAATGTAGTAGATATCCTTCTCACCCAGGGTCTCGATTGCCCGTTTGGATGCCCGCGTCAGCTCCTTATCGACATAGACATAGGCGTTATCCGCCGCAATATCTTCATCGGAGATATGGACATTATCCCAGGTCAAGCCAAGGATTTCACCCATACGCAGGGAGCAGGCAAAGGAAAGATTCATTGCCACATAGAGCTTGCTGTCCGTACACTGATCCAGGGCGGTGCGGATCATATCCGCGTCCCAGATATCCCGCTTCTTGTACTCCGTCTTTGGGAGGATCACGTTATCAAACGGATTTCTCGCAATAATTTCCCACCGTACCGCCTGCTTGAACGCACAGCGGAGGAGCTTGATGATTTTCTCAATGGTCTGGTTGCTGACATAGGTAGTGGTGGCCTTTCGTGTTTTGGTGGATACGGACCTTGTTTTCTGCAAGGTCTGGATGTACCCATCCACCACACGGGGCGTTACCGCCTGTACCTCCATATCACCGATGATCGGGTTGATGTAGTTGGCAATCAGGGCCGTTTGGCTGTCATACATGGAGACGCCCCACTTCTTTTCCCCGTAGAGGGATACGAAGTCATATAGAAACTCGGATATCTTCTGATTGCTCGGAGGAAGGAAGGTTCCGGTGTGCTGCTGATTTTCAATCTCAGCCTTGCGCTTCAGGGCCTCCTTATGGGTACGCCAGGTTTCCCACTTCTGTTTGGTTTCGCCGTTCTCGTCAACATAGTTGTAAACAACGGAATAGTTTTTCTTTCGCTTGATGATAGATGCCATATCGATACTTCCTTTCTTAGATCACAGATCGAGGGTATCAAGCCACTCGTCGAATGACCGCTTAGAAATTCGTATGGCGTTACCAATTCGCACGATTTTGAAGTGCCCTTCTTTTACGAGAATATACGCGGAGGTCCTTCCAATGCCCAGGATTTGAGCAATATCGTCCACCGTATATGTTCTGCGTTCAGGGGTTTCCTTCTTCGTGCCGTTCCATGTTTGAGACATGAGAACCCCCTTTCAGTATGAAAGGAACAGCACGAATTTGATTAGGTGTAAGTTCTTCCGCCATCATTTTACCGCGCTGTTCCGTGTTTGTCTGCTGCTAATGAAAAAGTTTACGATTTATCCGTAAACAGAAAAAACAATGATTTATCGAAAACTGAAAGAGGCAATACGGACGGCTGCTGGCACAGCTCCACGGGAGTTTCACCCCGGCCCATGCTGATGGGTGCGGCGCACAATGCTTTGCGGGCGTTCAATGCGCGAGTATCTTTAACCCTGCCCATGCGTCGTCGCCCACAAGCTGCCACGCTCGTTTTGCGGCCTGGTTCTGATCGCTCGCCTGTTTAGTAGGGGTCCCGTCCTGCGGACTTGCAACAGGGTCATGGCGCACCGGCCGTATGGCTCGGCACAGACAGGAATGTATCCGTCTGCCTTATACTGCGCCGGAGGCCTCCCACCGGGCTTTCTTTTTCAAAGTGCAGCCTCAGCCCAGGGGAAACGGAAACAGGGAAAGGGTAAGCTGTTTCCGCTGCCGGGGCCGGTTTAGTCAGTTCATGCTGACGATAGAATGGATGAGCTTGATCTCCAGTCGGCGCTTCATGTACTCGTCCACCCGGACACGGGGCTGGCCGTCGGGATCGTAGAGCGTCCTGGTACAGAGCTTGTTGATATAGCCCTCGTAGTACCTCAGTACGCTATCCACGGCCTGGGCGTCACCGTTACGGGCGGCGTCGATCACCGAAAGAGGAAGAAGCTCTTTTCCTTTGTATTTAGGCTGCTTCATTCGCGTTAACCTCCCTTCGGCATAAGCGCCATCAATTTGATCCGAAGCTCGCTGAGCGTTTTTGTCCGTCGCCGCTGTACGGCGCTGCGTGACATTCCCACAAGGCGGCCGATTTCCTGATCCGGCAGTTCCAGAACACAGTGCAGGATTAAAATGCTCTGCTCCTGGGAGGACAAACCGGCAAAGGCATCAGCCACAAGCTCGTTGTCGATATGTAGGTCATACCCATGGGACGAGAAAGTAAATCTGTCGCTGGGATAACGGTCAATCGTGTAGAGCTTGTCCATCTCGGCCTGCGAAAGATCGCTGAACGACAGTTCCCTGTCCCGGCGTCTCTGCATTTCCCGGAGATAGTCGATTGCCTCATGGTAGAGTACCAGCTTGCAATAGGCATCGAACTGGCACCGCTCGCCATAGTCATTACGGGGGATCACATCCATCTTTTCACCCCCTTTCCTGGGGGAATAAGGCGGGTTTCTCCCTTTCCGCTAACAAGGCGAACGCAAAGCCGCTCGCTGCCCGCTAAAAGCCTCCTTTTTTGATTTTTTTGAAAAAATTTTTTCTTGTGCCCTGTAAACCAGCAAAAAGCGCCCGGCTGGTCAAAGACCAATCGGGCGCGCAAGGACACAGAACAGCAGGATGCTACACAGTATAGTACACACTCAACACCGGACTTACCCGGAGGGGGAGCTACGCTTTTTTTAGCTGGTGGAGATTATGGGTGCTATGTAGCAAGGCAAAGAAAATCACGGCGGCATCCTCCTATGTGCCGCCGCGTACTTACACAGTGTTAGGGTCGTCGAAGATTTCTGACGAGCAAAAAGAAACGGCGGCTCTGATACTCAAAGCCGCCACGGATACGTTCATTTGGGCGTAAAAAATTGTCTGTCCAGCAGCGGCTTTTTTCTTTTTCTGCCGCTGGGCAGATTGAGTACAGATATGAAGCTATTTCCCTTTATCCGAAAGTGCGCTTGATCTTGTCAAGCTCGTTTCTGTTTTCTACCCAATTCTCTACATAGCCACAATCACAACAGACATAACGAGCCACAGGAATTCGTTCAACTGTCACAGTTTTTGTAATACAAATACCAAACGAATATAAAAGTGACGCATAATAAAACCTCCTATCAATCAAATATGGTAAATAGTTCCTACAAGTAAATCATACAGCGATGTCCATAATCGGTAGAGTTTTGACCGTGAGCATACAACTTATCTTTGCTTCTTACACTTCAAAAAAATCAGTCCCCAAAGAATCAAGCTGACTAAACACAGGATTGCTTTGTTTGTTATCCAAATGCCGTTTTGATCTTCGGCAAAGCGTATAAACAAATAAATGTATTGTATTCCTGGGAAGCGCAATAAACTACGCACCATTAAGGAAATTAGCCAGAACACACCGCAGACAAGCGTTGCAATATGTTCCTGTGAATGACAAACTCCAACGAAAGCACTTATCGAGGATAAGAAAAATGCAGTAGGAAAATATATCAAGAATACTTCCCATATAGGCATTTCACCCCGGATCAATGTCACTGCGGTTAAAGCCACAACCGCAAAAACACATACAGTTCCCGTGATTGCGACATAGCGTGTAATGACCCACCCAAACAGAGATTTGCTTTGCGCCGCAATCACATCATAGTTTTCATCGGCTCTTGTCTTGCCCCATTCTCCCACAGCGATTGCAGTAAAAAACGGAAAAATCACTTCAAAACCAAGGCTGCTCAAATTCAGTAAATCTCCGCCAAACCATGCAAGAAAAATAAATGCCACAACAAAAACTGCTGAAATCAAATACAGGTTGCTTCCTGCGATTTTTAATTCACTTTTTAATCTGCCTATCATTCCGACCTCCAAAATTTACGCTTAAGCAGTAGGAGCATCCACGAAACAGTACCGCAGCCCAAAAGGAAGACTAAATTAGCATATATACTTCCTGCATCAAGTGGTGTCCATTTCGGGTGCTGCCAAATCATACGACACAGATTGCCGGAAGTAATCATATAAAATGGTGCTGCTCCGGAAGTTCCGACATAAGAAGCATTAAATACAAATAATATTGCTGCTAACAAGTAGAATAGCCGTATATCCAACATCGCAGGAAATGCTACGGAGCAAAAACCGATGAATACACTTATCGGTATTAGCGATATTATTGTTGCTTTCAAAAGAAGTGTGGTGCAGTCTGTGACATTGATTTCAAAAGGAGCTGCAACGCAATAAACAATCAAATTAACTGTAACAAAGGCGAATAGTACAGTGAGCGTATATGTGAAAGCTGCCAGCAGTTTCCCAGCTACATACTGCCCTCTGCTCACAGGGGATGACGCAATAAGATTTTTAACGCCGCTTTTTTTATCAAGAGAAAATCTGTTTGAAAGCAAAAACATCAAACCAAAAGCAACAATCAAAGTATCGAAGCTGATTGTGCGATACACAAAGTAAGCAGGCTGCGTCAAAAATTCTAAACGCGCGAGATTGCTTATAGATGGGAAATTATCCAAAAGGGCAACTAAAGTTCCAATCAAAAGTACACCCAAAGTTGCAAATCGCTTCATTAGCATTTTATATTCATAATGAATGATAGACAAAATTTTACGCATGAGATTTCCCTCCCATACAATAGACATAGGCATCTTCCAAAGTGGCTGAAACAGATGGAATATCTGGAAATGCTATGTTTTCGTCCATAATTCTCGCTATTAGTCCATTGCTTTCATAAGTGGTAGACAAAACAATCGATTCTTTTTGTAAATCAAGGAGCTGTTCCTCACGATCTAGCCGAAGAATTTTCACTTTTCCTGCAACATGGCTCATAAGAGCATCAGGTGTACCAGAGTAGAATAGATGCCCTTTGCGTAGCACCGCTAATTCTTCGCAAATCTGGTAAACATCTTCAACGATATGTGTGGAAAGCAAAACTGTTTTTCCATCCTTTGCAAAACGGGATAGGACACCACGAAAACGAACCCGTTCCTCTGGATCAAGACCAGCCGTAGGTTCATCAACAATCAGTATTTGTGGATCACCTACAAGCGCTTGTGCAATTCCCACTCTGCGCTTCATGCCGCCGGAGAGCTGCCCGATTTTCCTTTTTGAATATTCCAACATTTCAACCTGTTTCAGTGCGTATTTAACAGCATTTTTGTCAGAAATTCCCTTTAGCTCAGCCATATAATTGACAAAATCAAATACAGATAAAGATGGGTACATAGAAAGTTCCTGTGGCAAATATCCAATACGGCTTCGGACTTGTTCTCCCTCTTTCTGGGTATCATATCCGCAAACATGAATTGTTCCGGCAGACTGTTCCAGTATTGTTACAATGGCTTTCATTAAGGTACTTTTTCCTGCACCATTATGTCCCAACAACCCAAATACACCGCCTTTTACAGAAAAGGTGATGTCCTCTAAAGCTGTCACTCCGCTTTTGTAATGTTTTGAGAGATGTTTGATTTCGATACTATTCATTGTTTACCTCCATCGAACTACACTTGTAGTTTTATAAGACAAAAAATATTATTCTTCCACATAGCTATATTCCGTATCCGTGTCATAAGCAGGATAAGGATAGAAGTGTCCACGGCTCAACATCATAGAGAACAGAATCACTATTGCGAGCAGCAGCACCAGAACGACTGTCATAATTACTTTTTTCGTCTTTTTAGGTTTACTCATAATCAGCTCGATGCGCCGCTTGGTCAGAAGAAAACCAAGGGCACTAAAGCCATGTCCTTCATTGCCTGTATGAATGGTAGTCAATTCCAGAAGACGGATCATCGCATTTGCATATCCTGTATCGGTTATTTCTTTTTCCAGTGATGCCAAAGCGTTACGGTCGCAATCCACTTCACAATGTACGGCAAAATCCTTTTTTGCAATCCAAGCTAAGGGATTAAACCAATTCAGGATGCAGATGTAATCATAAATGCGTCCCAAAAGGATGTGTCCACGTTTGATATGCGTTACCTCATGGCAAATTACCGTTGTAAGCTCCATATCGGTGAGCTGCTTGATAATTGTCTCGTTCAAAATGATCGCAGGATGCAAAACACCAGCTACACAAGCGGGGTCATCTAATGTGCCGAAGTATACAAGAGGTACTTCCTTCAAATCGGCAAGTTTACAGCGGTGAGTACAAATTGCAGTTATGCGTTCATCGTCACAAACACGATAGTTTCGGATTGCCCGGTGAGCGAGAATTATCCGTATAATATCAAAAAGAATAAAAAAGATTGTCCCACAAAACCATACGGTACAGATGATATAATAAAAGTCACGCCATGCGTGTTCTTCCGGGGGAATCAGATACAGGCCCGGAGCAAGCAGAGGTATGATATACGCAGCCATTCCGCAGATACTAAACCATAACGGCATAGTAAAGCGCAGCACTCTGTTTGCCAAAAGGGACAGTATTGTAAATGCTCCACCGATAACTGACACAAACAGTATAATGTTAAATACATCACCGATGATCTGCATTTGATTTCTCCTGTTCGATGATGAACTCCTTTAGTTCACTCAATTCATCTACTGATAAACTGCCGCTTCTTACGAAGCCCTTTACCATTTGAGAAAGGGAGCCATCATATACACGGCTCAAAAAGGTTTTGCTTTCCGCAAGTTGGCAGTCACTTTCCGATACTGCCGGATAATACAAATATCCTTTACCATGGCGCTCTGTTGCCAATGCGCCTTTTTTTACAAGCCGGGCAAGATAGGTCTGGATTGTCGTGGTACTCCAGCCGGTATGCTTTAGACTACCCAATATATCTTGCAGAGTTTTAGGCGGCTCGTTCCAGATGATTTTCATTACAGCCCACTCTGATTCAGAGATTGAAATGTTTGTTTTCATAGTTCCTCCTTTGATTGATAGCTTGTAGTTCTATAATACCGCAAAAACTACACAATGTCAATCATTTCAAAAAAACTTTGTGGGCTTGCCTTTTGACCGGTGGTATGTAAGCTGCCGCTCACAGAATAAAAAGATTATTTTGTATGGAATATGAATTATAAAGTGTTGATAGTCTACATATAGTGTCATTCCAAAAACATACTATGAAATATAGAATGTAAGAGGGTGATATTATATGGCTAAAATTGAAGACTGTCCTGGGTTTGAAACCTTTGGCTCCGATGTGAAGGCCGCAAGGGAAGCTCTGAATATCTCCCGCAGGGCATTGGCAGAACAGGTCAGCATTGATCCTCGTTATCTTGCCAATATCGAATTGGAGCAGACAGTTCCCAGCGTGCCCGTGGTTCTGCAACTGATTCGGATTTGCAAGTTGCCGGTCGAGCGGTACTTCAATCCCTCTCTGGTCGCAGAGAACACCGAACAGCGCCAGCGGGTCAACCACAAATTGCAGCTCTGCCCGGAAAAATATCTTCCAATTATCGAGGCAACCATTGACGGAGCGATCAAACTGGACGAATAGAGGCCGCTTTACAGAAGATGTAAAGTGGCTTCTATTTTTTTGCGTCTTTTTCTGCTCTTTTGTGGGTATTTTCAAGTGTCCGTAACGCTTTATAAGTAGGGAAAAGAAACGATAGCAAGCACAGCAAGTGTAGCCACACTTGCGGATTTTTCTCATTTTCAGGTCCCTTGCCCGAAAATCAAAAATCGCTTGCTGGGATATCCCAGACCCTTATAAAGAAACGGAGGTACACGCTATGGCGAACAGGAAACGCCCCATCGTTCTCCGCTGCCCGGTGACAGCGGAGGAACGGGCATTGATTGAACAGAAGATGGCCCAGCTCCCCACACAGCGGATCGGCGCCTACCTTCGCAAGATGGCGATTGACGGATATATCATCTACACCGACACAGCGGATATCAAGGCGTTCACCGCGGAGCTGTCTGCCATCGGCCGCAATATCAACCAGATTGCAAAGAAGCTCAACGCCGGAGGTCCCGCGTATCAGGCCGACATGGACGAAATACGGGAAAGGCTGGATCAGATATGGCAGTTACAAAGACGCATCCTATCAAATCAACGCTAAAGGCGGCCATCGACTATATCTGTAACCCGGCTAAGACAGACGGGAAACTGCTGGTATCCTCCTATGGCTACACCGCCGAAACAGCGGATATTGAGTTTGCCTGGACTCGCAGCCACTCCATCGACAAGGGGACGAACCTGGGCCGCCATCTGATACAAGCCTTTGAGCCCGGTGAGGTCTCGCCGGAAAAGGCCCATGAGATCGGGATGCAGCTTGCAAAGGAGATTTTGGGCGGCAAGTATGAGTTTGTCCTTACCACCCACATAGACAAGGATCACGTCCATAACCACTTGATTTTCAATGCGGTCAGCTTTGCGGATCACAGGCATTACCACTCCAACAAGCGGAGCTACCATGAGATACGCCGTGCCAGCGACCGGCTCTGCAAGGAACACGGTCTGTCCGTGGTGATCCCCGGACAGAACAAGGGCAAGAGCTACATTGAGCATACGGCGACACAGGCCGGGACCAGCTACAAGGCAAAGCTGAAAGCGGCCATTGATCGGCTTATCCCTGCCTCCGCAGATTTTGAAGATTTGCTCCGCCGCCTGCAGCAAGAGGGGTATGAGATAAAGCGGGGAAAATATGTGTCCTGCCGGGCTTCGGATCAGGAGCGGTTTACCCGAATGAAAACCCTGGGTGTGGACTACACGGAGGACGCTATCACTGCCCGGATCGCCGGAGGTCCCAGACCTTCCAGGCAGCCAAAGCAGCGTGACGACCGTATCCGCCTGCTGTACGATCTCCAATCCAAGCAAGGCGGGCTCCAGCACTGGGCGAAGCTGCAAAACCTGAAACTGGCCGCAAAGACTTTCTCCTGGCTGGAAGAACACGGGATAGATAACTATGCCGACCTTGAAAGCAAGGCGGCCGCTGTCATGGAGAAAAGGGATACTGCCCATACCTCCATTAAAGAAATAGAGGTAAGAACAGCGGAGCTGTCCCTTGTGATGAAGCATGCCGCCACCTACCGGCAGTTAAAGCCGGTCTATGACCGATACCGGCAATCCAGGGACAAGGAAAAGTTTTTGCGGGGTCACGAAAGCGAGATCATCTTATTCGAGGCCGCCGCCAGGGAGCTAAAGAGGATGGGCGCTGTTCCGCTGCCATCCACGGAGAGCATGAAAACGGAACTGGCCGCGCTCGCTGGAAAGAAGGATACCCTGCTTGCCGAATACCGTACCGCCCGCAGCCAGGCCCATGAGTATGAGACCATCAGGAAAAATGTGGATGCCCTGCTATCTGTACCGAAGGAACAGGAACAGCAGAGGCGGCATGAGCTGGAATAACGGAAGGAGGTCAATCTTTATGACAAGAGGTGAAGCACTCAAAGATTTCTGTATCAAAAGCATACTGCCCGTGGCCGTGACAATGCTGCTGTTTTGCATTTTCAAATCCGCTTGCACGAAGGACGGGATCACCGATTATGTGTGGCTATGGATACTTTGTGGCCTGCCCTTTGGACTCCATCGAATGTGCCTCTGGCTCATACCGGGTGGCCGTTCCTTCGGAGGAAATATCGCGCTGTTCGTTTTCAATTTCATCATCGGCGGTGTGATAGGAGGTTTTGTCCTGGTATGGCGGCTGATCGTGGCTGTGTGGTATGTGCCGCTGACCGCATACCGGATGATTATCGGATAACACATCTTGATTTGCGAAGAATGGAGACCACAATATGTAGTGTATCAAAGTTGCTTTGCTTGTAAAGATATGGTATAATAATCGAAAACAACCAGACTTCAGGATCGACTTTAAGTAGTCGAAATGAAATGCGGAGGCATATATGGCAAAGAAAGTCAAGAAAATGATTAAGATAGTCTATTTTGATGAGGGATCAGCAACAGATTTTATTTATGTTTTAGAAGGCGGAAAGAACACCGATAAGAAAGAGCATATTGTATCAAAGGCGACCGAAATTGCGGTTGGCGCTGAAGCAGAAGCTAAGAAATCTGCGGGAATACTTTCAATTATTTCTGCCAAAGTGGGTGCCGCTGCTAATGCTGATTTTTCCAGAGAAGGTAGCACCATAATTACAAAAGCGATTGAAAATACGATTCTTACTGACTATTTGGATTATGCCGCAAAAGCTGGGAAACCGTACGTCAGGATTTTCAGTGATTGTAAACCGTATCCGTATCCTGAGTCATTTGCTTATTTCAAAATGTTAACTCCATATCTGAAAATGACGAATGGTCAAATTGAGGTGTCAGATGGCCTGTCCCTAAATCTGGCGCTTATGGATGAAGCACTGGATAGCGGCAGAGGCTATTATGAGCTAATGGCCGATTGCGCTGGAGAAACGGTAGTATTGCGATTTAATATAAAGGCTTTTCGCAATAATTACTTCATATCAGACTTGGTGAAGATGAATTTGGATTACCATGCAGTAGAAGTTGGGACAGTCAGCATTGATAGCCTAACGATGCAATCGGAATTTGGAGATAAGCGAGAAAAAGAAATCAGCGGGTTTGATTTAATAGGCCGTGATTCGTCTATAAGTTCAGACGAGATTAAGGTTTATGATGTGATTTTAGCTGGGGTGTGTAGATGAATGTAAAGATTTTTTATGGCGGATCGTCTGGCTTTAGAAAGATTCTGCCATCAAGCACCAATTATATGCCCATCGTAGACCTTGCGATCTTAGATGATTCAAGAAACCGTAAAGTAAAGGTGGATGTACAAGGTAACAGGGTTGAAGAAGAGGAAGAAATACTACACTTTGACGATGTTGTTGCTTTTTCTGATGATTATCCATCACTAACAGAGGGGACAATAGAAAGCTTTACAAATTTTGTGCTGCGGTACGATATCGACAACCTGTATCTGCAAAACCCGCCGGATAGCATTGCCAGACATATCCAAGAACTCTCGTGTGTGAACTGCAAGATAGATAGTCAGGATTACAAGGTTATCGATATTGACCTACTTCGAAATATTAAGAGTGGATTTTCAGAAGCCGTTATCGGACAGGACCTTGCACAAAGGCAAATATTAGCCGCACTGTATAATGTTGCGAAGCGCCGATATAACAAGCCTTGCGTTATACTACTATATGGAAGTACCGGAATAGGAAAAACAGAAAGTGCGAAATTCATTGCAGCGACATTAGGAGAAGAACTGTTTAGAAAGCAGTTTTCCATGCTCCATAGCGAAGAATTTAGCTCCTATATTTTTGGCGGCAAACATAATCAGAATAGTTTAGCTAAAGAATTGTTAGAGCGAGAATCAAACATCATTTTGTTCGATGAATTTGATAAACCTCACCCTGTATTTCATAGTGCCTTTTATCAACTGTTCGATGAAGGTATTTATGTTGATAGGAACTTTACCGTCAAGATGAAAGATTCAGTCATTATTTGCACATCAAACTATATGTCTGAAAAAGAAATCAGGGCTGCTCTTGGAGAACCTATCTTTTCAAGATTTGATGCCGTTATTAAGTTCGAAAAGCTGAGCAAAGATGCCATTCAAAAAATCGTGGAAAATGAATTTGAGCGGCAGTATTCTATTTTGGATGAAACCGAAAAAGGAATCATAGATAGCTATCAGATAAGGGAAAAGATTTATGCTTTGGTTGAACAGTTGGATAACGCAAGACAAATTAGACGAATTATTAGAGAAGCATTTAGTGCAGCTCTAATACGAGAATTGCTTTAATCTACGAAACAGGCAGGAACCCAGCCCTCGGACAGGCAAATTGACTACGCTTCTTGTTATGGTATGTGGGTAAACAGTCACATGGAGGTGCATTATGAAACCTAAATTTATGATAAAGTATGGAAAGAAAGAACATCTGCAGCAGCTTGTAGATGGAAAAATTAGGTTTGCTCCGTCGCAAACCTATGTCCGTCTTGAGGAAGCTCAGCATAATAAGGGACAAGGGGATCTCTTAGAAGGGAAAATGAAAATAAAAATGCAGAGCGCAAGGCTACATAGCATCGAAACAAATGAGCTAATTAGAGAGTTGCCCGCTGGCACCATGGTAGTTTCTCTGCAGGATGTCAACAACATGCCAGTATTTTGCATTTCCCAATATGATGAGCGCCAAATCTCAGATTATACAGACGAATTGCACTATACGATCACACTGTCTGACGAGAAAATAGGATGCATTCAGAATGATTTTCCAGAGGCCAGCCATGCACTCATAATTCTGGAACCGGACAAATTTATAAACGAGGTCAGAAACATTGATGGACATAGATTTGTTAGCGATAGCATTCGCTATTATGACTATGATATAAACCCACTACAGATGTATATGTTTCTTGCCACAGGAGAAGAAACTGTGCAAACAAACACTGTAATGTCAATGACCTATGATAATCGATACCGCAACTTACTCTGTAAGGACATTTCTTTCTCTCAGCAAGACGAATATCGTTTTATAGAAATAAATGAATTGATTACCGATCCAGTATTCTATTCGTTTTTGTTTACGTCAAGGTATTTGATCGTTCCCATAGAACAGCTCAAGAAGCCGCTAATCATTGGCAACTAAACTAAAAAATAACGGGAGTACAGCCCTCGGACAAACCGAAAAGCTGTACTCCCGTTTTGTGTTTATTGGAAGTGTGCAAAACCGAACTTTTTTCCTTCATATCAGCAAGGGCATAGCCGCAAGGGAAATCATAAAGGCTTCCTTTGGAAACGCCGATACAGGAGATTATTTTGCCGTTTTTCCACCCTTATCCCCGCAGTTTTTGGAGCGTTTGGAAAGATAGTGGGGACAGGCAACCAAAACCGCCCGGAAACTCTGCTTGCACCCGTGAGCGCAGCCAAGACAGGTTTTGTTATACTGCCGCCTGCCGTTCTCCCCCAGAAAGAAGGACCATTCCAGACGCCATTTCTTGCTCCGGCTCATAGGTCGCCATGCTCCGGGACGTCACGGCCGGGGCGTTTCACTTCCGGGGGCTTGCGCTCCGCACATTCCCGTTTCGCGTCCTCCAGCCGCTCCCGAATGGAGGCCTTTTTCTCCGGCTCGTCACGGCGACCGTTGTTGATTACACCATCGATCATGCCGTAGTCGTCCTCCACGGTCATTTCTGCGGTGCGTAATGGATTGTCCCTTTCCTGCATATCCGCATTGACCACCGCAAAGGCTCTGGTGCCGTTGCCCATGATATGAAATTTTCCATCATCGGAATTGTGGTGGATACCATACCCGGCGGCCTCCATCTGCTCCCGTGAAAGGTCGGTCAGGTGGAAGCTGCCCCGCGGGGTCTGGACTCTATCGCCGGTCAGGTGCTCGTCCGGCTGCTCCGGGTGCTGCATCAGCAAAGCACGGTCTTCATCGACGGAGGTATCCTGTTCGGGGTCATATCCGGTCTCACGTTCATACTCGGCGATCCTGCCGGGGAGAACATCATCCCCGGTCTGGGCCATTTCTTCCAACTTCTGCCGGAGGGCAGCGGTCTTTCCCTCCAGGAGAAGGTCGGCAATGACTTCCTTCTGTTCATGGGGCTCCGGGTGCTGGGCCGCGTACTGCGGATCGTGCTGCCGGAAAAACTCGTCCAGGTCAAAGGCAAGGTCGGTAGCCATATCCAGCTTGTCGCTTTCGGACAGTTCCATATCCTCGTCCTGGAAGTTCATCACACGGTATTCCTCCGGGATGTTCTCCCGGTCACCATCGTAAACCTCATAGAACCGGCTCCCGGTATCACGGACATAGCCGAACTCGGTGAACTCGCCGCCTTCCTCCATGGCAACATCCCGACCGTAGGCCTCATAGTCGATGTAGTTACGCAGATGGTCGGGCACCTGCATGGCCTCCAGCTCGTCGATGTAATACCGGCCAAGATCATCATGGTCCTCAATATCCGGGTACACATCGTAGCAATCCAGGTTTTCCGTCAGGTTGATAAGGTCCTGGATACTGCCCGTATGTTCGCCCATCTCCATAGCGGCCAGGAATTGGTTATACTCGCTCCGGTCCATATCATCCAGCTTCGCCGCCAGATAGTTCAGCTCGTCCAGGTTGGCGTATTCACCCAGCTTGTCATAGAGGCCGCCCACATAGCAGTCATAGTCGGTGATGAACCATTCCTCATAGGGGTTGCCGAAATCATCCTCCGAACCGATCCCGATACGCTCAAACACCTTTTTCAGCTCGTCGGCGGTGGTGGGAAACTTCACCCACTCGCCCACAAGCTCGCCCTCGTTGTACTTGCCCAGGTTGGTGATAAAGGCAGCAAACGGATAATCCTTGTCATACTCAAAATGCGGCATAGATCGTCACCTCCTTAAAGCTCCGGCTCAGACTTCCCCTTGTTCTGGGGCTGCGTCTGCCTGCCGGCACATTCTTTTTTGCCCTGTTCCAGCCGGTCCCGGATGGAAGTCTTTTTCTCCGGTTCCCGGTGCTCCTTCTCCAAAGTGCGGTCATGCTGCCACGGATCGCCGGACAGGGAAATGTATCCGTGTTCCGTGAAATGCCCCTGTTCCTCCTTCATGGCGTGCTGGCCGAAGGGGACGGGATCAATGGCGTCCATAAGCTCCGGGGGAAGGAGCATATCCATGTGCTGGGCGATATATCGCCAGCCCAGATCGTTCAGATCGTGGATGTTCGGCTCAAACACGAAATAGTCAATGTTTGCCGCAAACTCCTGGAACTGCTCCGGCTCCGTCAGACGGAAGGGCGACGCCTGCACCGCATCCAACAGCTCCCGGTCCTCCGGGGAAAGGGCGGCAACCGCCGCCCTCACTTCTGGTAAACTGTAAAGCTCTTTATTTCCTGCCATTGGCACCTTCCTTTCTTTTTGGAAACTCCAGCTTGAAATTGATGAACTTGCCGCCCATATCGTCCAGGATCACCGCCGCGTCATAGGTCGCGCCCTTCTTTTCAGACCACATCCCACGGACAGAAGTACGGCCCTTTTTCAGAAGGTCGGAGGCCATCTTTTTTGTCAGTTCCTTCTTCCGGCTCGTCCAGAAACGGTCATTTTTCCAGAGGACGAAGGTACAGGAGCGGTCGGAACAGGCAAAGTTTTTCTTGCCCTCATACACCGGCTTGCTGCAGCGGGGACAGTTGCCGATCACTTCCTTCTCCGGGGCGAACAGCTTTTGCCCGTCCTCGGAGATATGGGAATAGGTCTGGACCAGCTCCCGCGTCATGGAGCGGATACCTTCCATGAACTCACCCGGATCAGCTTCACCCTTCGCCACAGCAGAAAGGCGCTGCTCCCATTCAGCGGTGAGCATGGGAGAGGTCAGGGCCTCCGGCAATACTGTGACCAGGTTGATACCGGCTTTTGTGGGGATCAGGTTCTTGCCCTTTCGTTCCACGAAACCGGCTGCCACCAGCTTTTCGATGATGGCCGCCCTGGTCGCAGGTGTGCCCAGGCCCTTGCGCTCGGCATCCTCCGGGATATCCTCTTTGCCCGCGTTCTCCATAGCCGACAGAAGGGTATCCTCCGTGTAGGGCTTCGGGGGTGAAGTGAAATGCTCACTGATCGTTGCCTCCACCTTCTCAAAGGCCAGTCCCTCGGTGAAATCAGGCAGCACACCGCCACTTTCGGTATCCTCCGGCTTTTCCTTCAGGGAGGAACGGAAGATGCGCTCGATCTCCCGCCAACCCTCGGCCAGAATACGCTTGCCCTTCGCCGTGAAGGTATGACCGCCGCAATCGAAGGTGGCCGTGACGGTCTCATACTCATAGGGGCTTGCCGATGCACACAGCAGCTTGCAGCACACCAACAGGAGCAAATTGCGCTCGCCCACAGGCAGGGCCTTGATATCCGCCTTTTCGATCTCCATTGTGGGGATGATAGCGTGATGGTCGGATACATCCTTGTCCGAAACCATGAACTCCACCAGGGGGAAGAAACTGCTGCACCTGTCAAAGGGCGGCACCTTCGCCGCCAGATGAATCACACAGGAGGCCGTTTCTGCCATGTCAGCGGTGAGATACCGGCTATCCGTTCTCGGATAGGTCAGCAGCTTCTTTTCGTAGAGGCTCTGGGCGTAGTCAAGAGTCTGCTTTGCCGTGTACCCGAAAATGCGGTTTGCCTCCCGCTGCAAGGTGGTCAGGTCATAGAGTTTCGGGGGCTGTTCCTTCTTTTTCTCACGGATAATGGAAGTACACACGGCCCGTCCGTTCTGGCAAGCGGCCTGCACCTGCTTTGCCTGTGCCAGATCGGTGAACTTCTCCGAAACCACTTCGGCTCCATCCACCTGCAGGCGTACATGGTGGTATTTCTCTTTCTTAAAGAGCATGATCTTCCCGTCACGCTCCACCAGCATTGCCAGGGTCGGCGTCTGGACGCGCCCCACATTCAGGGTGCAGTGGTAGAGGACGGAGAAAAGGCGGGTAGCATTGATCCCCACCAGCCAATCCGCTTTCTGTCTGCAAAGGGCAGACTGATACAGGGGGTCATACTCCGCGCCGGGGCGAAGGTCACTCATGCCCTCACGGATCGCCATATCCTCCATAGAGGAAATCCAGAGGCGTTCAATGGGTTTCGTGCATCCGGCCATTTCATACACCAGCCGGAAGATCAGCTCCCCTTCGCGTCCAGCGTCACAGGCATTGACAACCGTATCCACATCCGGGCGGTTCATAAGGGTACGGAGGTTTTCAAAGGCGTCCTCCTTGCCGGGCGCCAGCACATAACGGAAAGGCTCCGGCAAAATGGGAAGGTCGTCATAACGCCATTTCTTGAAACGCTCGTCATATCCCGCTGCGTCCATAGGGGATACTAGGTGGCCCACACACCAGGAAACGATCAGGCCGTTTCCCTGAAAACAGCCATCGGCCCCGGATTTAGCACCCAGGGCCGACGCGATACTTTTTGCTACACTCGGTTTTTCTGCGATAATCAGCTTCATTTTTCCTCCTAATAATTGTTTTTCTGTACCGCCTCCTTTATACTTGAAAGCACAATAGCAAAATAAAAGGAGGCACTTTCCCATGAATGAAAAAGTCACAAAGTTTCCTATTACCTACTCTGAGCGAAGAAAGAACATGGTTGGACCACTCTGTGTCGAATGTCAGGTATCTGGACGCTACCTTCGCTTCCATGAAAAATCGGATATTGTGCAAGCAGGTGAATTTATCACGGTTGATGTAATGGCCATGCAGATAGAAGATGATAAACCCTCCAAGAAAATCTGTGAGTTAATCATTACAAGAGAAGATCTTATGAATGCCTTGAAGCATGTTTCTCCTAACGAATAAAGCAGCTTGAGTTGATTTGTTTTCAATCGTTTCCGTTTGATTCCTCGTCCTCGGTGAGATATTCTTCTTCATCCTCCAGGTCGAAATCATCCAAATCAGAAGGGACTTTCTTGCCCTGCTTCGGTTTCAGAACCAGGAAATAGAAGGCCGCGCCGCCGCCTGCTGCCAGGAACAGCACCACCGCCAGGACCGCACCGGCCCCGCCTTTCTTTTCCTCCACAGGTTCCTCCGGCTCGTCAGGGGTTACGGGTTCGGGTTCCTCGCCCACGCACTCGCTCATATTGGTCATGCAGACCTCACAGGCGGTATTCACGGCCCCGGCCTGGCATTTGTCGGTACAGGAGCAGACGATAGGCTTTTCCACCGCTTCGCCATCCTCTGTCAGCGCCATAAGGTCGGCCTCGTCCACCTGGTTCAAGAAATGCACCGTTTCCTCGCCCTTGTCGTCACGGTCGATGATAAGATAGAACACATTGCCGTTTTTGCTTTCCACCGTGATAAACTGCTTGCCGCTTGCGGTGGCGCTGCCAATATCGTCAATGAGCGACAGGTTCCCGTCCGGGGAGAGGGCGGCGCCCACATCATCGGGGAGTGCGCCGCCAAACATCCCAAGCAGCGCCTCCAGTTCTTCAGGAGCAAGGGAGAAAGAAAAGCCGCCGCCATCGGCTCCCGTTTCCGCGTCGCTTACGGTCATATAGTCCGAATGGACGTAGCCGATGCGCTCCGGCAGGATGATCTTCAGCCAGTCGCCATCCTCGCCAACCACTTCCACCGTTGTACCGTTGGGAAGTTGGGTAAAGGCGGTATGGTCAAGCCCCGCCCCGGTTCGGACATTCAGCCGGCCGCCGTTTGTGGTGACGGTCCCAGTCTGACCGGGTTCCCCATCATCTGCGCCGTTCGTGTCGATCTGAATACCGTCCTCGGTAATGGAGAACGTCACCTTTGCTCCTGCCAGCCAGGAAAGAAGGTCTGCGATTTCACCCTCGGTCGGCTCGGCGGTATCTTCGCCAGCCTCCGGCTCCGCCGTATCATCGGCCGCCGCTTCGGTGGTCTCCAAAGGGGGCTCATAGTAGCCCTCGCCGCCGCCCGCAAAGGCGGTAACGGAAAAGGCGGTGGTACACAGCACCACCGCCAGCAAAGAGGTCAAAAGCCGGAACAATCCCTTATTCTTCATCCTCATGCACCTCCGTTTCCTCCGGCTCTGCGCCGCTGTCTGCCGCCATCATATCCTCCGGCAGCGTGATCAGGCCGCTGGCGTAGGCCTTCAGGAAGGCGGTCAGCTCCTTGTTGTCCATCTTCACAGCCTTTACCATGCGGACGATCTCCAGGTTTTCTTCCTCCGCAAGCTGCGCCTCCAAAGTGCGGAGGCGCTTCTGCTGCTCGGCGATCTTCTCCTTCGTTTTCTCAATATCCTTGCGGATCTTCTCAACAGTTGCCATGTTCACAAAACTCCTTTCCATATCGTTCTTTCCATGAATAGTTGCGGCCCAGGCCCTTGACGGTTTTAAGATTAGGCCGGGCGTTATCCTCCAGGGCGATAGCACGCCGGAACAAATCCGGGTGCCGCTCCCTCAGATCGATGATCTCCTCTGCCCTCATGCTGGGGCAGAAAAAACAGGAGGATTTACCGGGTTGGGGCAATCCTGCCGCCCCGATCTCCCGGATGCAATCCTCCCGGTCCCATCCCCATTCCATCAGGGGATACCATTTGCTGTATTTAGGGTCTGCCAGGTCACGCAGAAAAACCTTGTCGCTGCGGTAACTTTCCCCTGCGTCATAGCCGATGAACTTGACCACCTTTTTGCCGCTGTCCCAGACCTTGCGGCATCCCGGATGGCTGTTGCAGAACTTTTCCTGCGGCCCGATCTTATGTTTCAGGGAACAGCGTTTGAAGCCATAGGCGATAGAAGGAAGGGTGCCGCTTTGCAGACATTCATCCTCCAGCGTCAGGCGATTTCCGTCACGGGTGGTCTTATATACCCGTGTGATCGTCGGCATCCCGCGGTCCTTCAGCCATAGGTCCATGACGTTCAGATAGGCGTAGGTATGGGGATGCTCGCCGCCCGTATCCGCAAACAGGATCAGGTCCACGGGGATACGGTGCTTGTGCAGCCCCACAAGTAAGGCGGTGCTGTTGGCCCCGCCGCCATAGGAAACAATATTGAACTTCTCACCTCCATCAATCATAGGGCGGCCTGCCAAATGCGTAAAAATGGGACTGCCAGTAGCTTGTATTGATATCCGCATACTGGATTGGGTCCCCGCAGTGCAGCATTTTCCCGCCGCCCACATAGATACCCACATGGGATACCCCCGGTGTATCGTAAGTGCCTACAAAAAAGATCAGGTCGCCCGGCCTCGCGTTTGCGGAGGATACCGGGGTGGAAATGTTGTATAGCCCCTGGGCTCCCAGCCTGCCCGTATTGCAGACGCCGCTTTCAGTCAGCGCCCAGGACACGAACCCCGAACAGTCAAAGGAAGTGTTGGGGTTGCTGCCGCCCCATACATAGGGATACCCGATATATTTCTCCGCCTCGGTGATAAGCGCCGCAAAGTTTTCATCCTCCAAGGCAGCGGCCGGGATATCATAGGTGGCCGGAGGGGTGGTGTACTTTGCCACATAGGACGATGAAGGGAATAAATCCTCACGGTTTCCCAGGGTTGACATATAGGTGGCGTACAGGGACAGGGTTTCTTCGCCCATGATATACACCGGCACATGGGAAAGGTTGAAGTTTTCCAGCTTCACGTTGCAGATGTAATAGTCATAGGGCACCTGGTAGGTATCGGTATGGGTATTGCCTTCCTCGTCCGTCCAGGTATCCGTTTCCGTTCGGTAGCGCACCTCCACCTCCACAGTCTCGGTCAGGATGTACTGTTTTTCAAAGAGCATTTCAAGCTCCGCCTGTACTTCGTCAATGGTGAATATCCCTTCATGGAAGGCCGACAGGATGGAGAGCAGCACATAGGGGTCATGCTCGATCTCGTCCAGATCAAATCGGTATTCATCGTATCCGGGGTGCAGGGACTCATAATTGTCCAGCTCGTATTGAAGCTCCGCCTCCATGGCAAGGTAGGCATTTTCCGCCGCCAGCATATCCGCATCCTCAGAGAGATAGGAGGAAGTGAACACGCTGCCCACACCGCTGCCCGCCATCATGGAACAGGAGGATATCCCGCCGAACAGCAGGGCGACGCAGGCGCCGATCCCCACCACCAGCAGAATGACCTTGCTGTGCTTCTTGACGAACAGGACCGTTTCCTTTGCCGCCTCCTTCGCCTTGACAGCGGCGCTTTTTGCGGTAGCGGCGGTGTTCTTCGCTGTTTTCTCCGCGTTTCGTATCTCTTTGGCATAATTCCTCTGGATACGCTTCTTTTGGAGATACCGGGACACGGGGTTGGAGGCCGCCAGCGCCGGATTGTCATGGAGCGCCTTTTGGTAGAGGAAATCCGCATTGGCCCGGACCGCTGCCTGTTCCGCCTTCGCTGCGTCACGCCAGGGCTTCATGCGGTGGTTTCGGATGGCTGCCCTGGTTTTGCTCCCGGCATAGGCCGCACCCTGTTCCGCCAGTTCCTCACCCTTATGGCCGGCCTCCACGCCCACATTTTCCTGCTCCACCTTGTGGACCTCGTTATGGGCGGCAAGCCCGATCTCCTGAATGGGACGGGAAAGGGGGTTCTGCCGCAGCTTGCCGTTTGGCCGCTTCTCCATTTCCTCAAAGGCAAGCCGGGTCCTGCCACGGCCAGCCGCTTCATCAAATACGCGCTCGGTTTTCAGAACCTTCCTTGTGGGGATGGCATCCTTCGCCGCGTCCAGCTTATCCGCCGCCCTGTCAGAGTGCCGGATGTATTTCTGTAAATGGGGATCAACCCTTTCCTCGTCGGTGAATTGCAGACGGGAGGAAGGGCGCTGCCTTGCAGCCGATCCTTCCCGGATGGTCTCCGTCTCCGCCTTTGCCTGCGTCTTTGCGGACCGTCTTGCTCCCGCCTGGGAGATGCGCCCCACCGCGCCCTCCGCCGTGGCGACAGGTTCCTTCCCGCCGGAGAGGTCGGTTTCCGGCTCCCTATCGCTGATACTCGTTACCTCGCCCGTGGCAAGGTTTTCCGCCACGGCGCCGTCACGGGTCATTTTCTGCGCCACCTTATCGGTTGCTTTCAGTTCCTTCATAGGCAGTCACCATCCTTTCCATAGGGACAGATACTTGTGCAGGTCCCATTTTCGATCATGGCGATATAGCGGAAGATGGGATAGGCCTGGGGAGGACAGACAGCGTTGCCCAGGGTTTTCAGCCGCAGGGCCCGCCCGTCCATACGTTCCGTCATGCGGGGGACTCCATCGGGCTCCCTTGCCCAGAGGATACGTCCGTCCATCCTTTCGGGAAGCCCATGAGCCATTCCACCCAATCCGGGTTGAGCGCCGCCGTATCCGATACCGGCTGTTCCAGGGCGATCATCTGCGCCGACAGGTTCCCGTCCTTCTTCTTCGGATCGAAAGCCGAAGGTTTCAAAGTCGAGCGGAACCCGTCCGACGCCACGGGGGTCAGGTAGAACACCGCCGCCGACAGCGGGAGGCTCCAGATCGTGCCGTTTTTGTTCTTCTTTCGGAAAATCCCATTGTCGGACAGGAACACATCCAGGTTTCGCGCGTCCCTGCCGGTGTTGTTGTCGGAGGCAAGGGGCGTGGGAAACATCAGCCGCGATGATAAAAGTTCGCTGGCGCTCATGCCATGCGCCGACGCCGCAAGCCGGAAATACGAATGGGAGAACAGCGTATCCCGCTTTTGCCAGGTCAAAGATCGTTTTGTCGAGCCCCATATTGATGAAGCCAGCAACATTTTCCCCAAGCACCCAACGGGGCCGCAGCTCGGTAATAACTCGGCACATTTCCGGCCATAAGTAGCGTTCATCCTCAAACCCTTTCCGCTTTCCGGCTGTTGAGAATGGCTGGCAGGGAAATCCGCCTGATATGACGGTGACTGTTTCAAGTCCTGTTTTCTCAAAAAACGCCTCCTTCGTAAAAGTAGTGATATCCCGGAACCTGGGAACATCCGGCCACCGCGCGGAGAGGACAGCGTGCGGGAAATCCGCCCACTCGCACTGGCAGACGGTCTCGAACCCGGCCGCCTCCGCCGCCAGGTCCAGACCGCCGATGCCGGAAAACAGGCTCACATGGGTCAGGTTACTCATGGTTTTCATTGTGACGGAAAGGCTCAAAGGCGCTGTCCAGCTCCGCAAGCACCGCCTCCATATCCGCCGTGACCGCCTTGCTCTTTGCGATCAGGCCCTCCATCACTTCAAAGAAGGAAAACCCTTCCTCGTCCCCGGCATCCTCTGTATCCTCGTCGGGGTCGTCCTCGCCGTAGTCCAGAAGCTCCAGCTTCTTGATCCCGTCCAGGTCGCCGGGATCGCCATAGACCAGATATCGGCCGGGGATGTCCCAGGTCTCAAACAGTTCCTCCGCCTGGCCGCCGAAGATGGCTGCCGCCTCCTTCAGATGGAAGAAGTCCTCCAGGGTCTCCGCGCGTTTCATCTGGAAAGCAAGCTGACGGATGAAGCCATACAGAAGGATGCGCTCATTCACGGTGGCCTCGTAGCTTTCCTCGGTAATCATGTAGATTTTTTCCTTATTCATGTTCAGGTTCTCCTTTCATAACCTCACCGGGTTTTGTGGTCATAATGCTGTAAAGCTCGTTATCCTGCGGGAAGTTGTCCATGAAGGGCAGGATCACGTTGCCGAAAAAGATTAGCCCCTGTCCGGGGCCGGAATTGCTGATGTGCGCTGCCTGCTGGTTGGAGATATTCAGGCGCTCGCAAAGTATTTTTCTGTCACCGCTGGCCTGGTTCAGAAGATAGATGAAATCGCTGTTTTCAAAGATATTCTCGATCTCGGCGGAGGCGAGAAGGTCCTTGATGTTCTGGGTGATCCCCGTGGGGATACCGCCCCATTTACGAAAGCGTTTCCAAATCTCCACGCTCCAGGAACCCACCTCGCCCCGCAGCAGAAGGTGAAACTCATCCACATAGTATCTTGTGGCCTTGCCCTCGCTGCGGTTCACCGTGACACGGTTCCACACCTGATCCTGGATGACCAGCATCCCCAGGTTCTTGAGCTGCTTGCCAAGTTCCTTGATATCAAAACACACAAGACGGTTATTGATATCCACGTTGGTACGATGGTTAAAGACATTCAGGCTGCCATGCACATACAGCTCCAGGGCGGCGGCGATCCGCTGGGCCTCCGGTTCCGGCTGCCGCTTGATCTCGTCGTAGAGGTCGCCCAGGATGGGGACATTCTCCGGCTTCGGATCGGCAAGGTACGGACGGTACACGGTCCGTACAGCACGGTCGATCAGCGTCTTTTCCACCGGCTCCAGACCGTTGCGTCCGCCCGCCGCCAGCTCACAGAAGGACAGGATAAAATCGGATTTCAGGGCCAGGGGGTTATCGTCCTCGGAGTAGTTCAGGCTCATATCCATGGGGTTCACATACTGGCTGCTGGTTGGCGATATCTTAATGACCTGCCCGCCCAGGCGGTGGACCAGGGGGAAGTATTCCGCCTCCGGGTCGCAGATGATGATATCATCCGTTGTCACCAGGAACACGTTGAGGATTTCTCTTTTGGCCGAGAAACTTTTGCCGCTGCCCGGCGTGCCAAGGATCAGGCCGTTAGGTGTTTTGAGCTGCTTTCGGTCCGCCAGGATCATGTTGCCGGAAGTGGCGTTCAGCCCGTAGTACAATGCCTCACCGCCCTGGAAAAGCTCCTGGGAGATAAAGGGCACAAAGATGGATACGGAGGAAGTGGTAAGGCCACGCTGTATCTTTATCTGATTGACACCCAGGGGCAGCGCCGACACAAGGCCCTGCTCCTGCTGGAAGTCCAGGCGGGTGAGCTGGCAGTTATATTTCTGCGCCACACTGGAAGCCCGGAACACGTCGTTATCCAGCTTTTGCTTCGTATCCGCGATATTCACCACAAGGAAGGTCAGAAGGAACATTCTTTCATTCCTGCTCTGCAGGTCACGGAGGATGTTCTTTGCCTCGCCCGCGTAGGTCGCCAGGTCGGAGGGGAGAATATCCATGTCAAACCCCTCACGGGCGGCACGCTTCTGGGCGTCGATCTTCATACTGTCCAAATCCGTGATCTTGCGCTTGACCGTCTTGATCGCCTCATTTTGGTCCATGCTGCGGATATGAAGGCTCACAAGAATGGTGCTGTCCGTATCCAGCAGGTCCGCCAGGAGGCGGTCGTTCATTTCCGGGGCTGTGATCTGCAGGAAAGACACCGCGCCGAACTTGCCGCCCATCCGGAAACGCCTTGACTCCCCGAAGCGGAAGGAGGACGGACAGATAAAGTCTTTCACATGGAGGCCGGAAGGGGCGAGCCAGTCCCATTCAAAACGGAAACGGTCCCCGTCCGGGTGGAGGACGCCATGCAGCACCTCCAGCCATTCCTTGCCGTCCAGCTCTTTTGCTAGGGCACCCATGGCCTTGAAATGGTTGAGGGCATCCAGCACGATCCGGGAAAATCTTGCCCTTGCGGTCTTTTGGTTGTCCGCCTCAATGGTCAGCACAAGGAACTTTGTCTTTACCATGCCGTTGTTGCCATGCTCCAACTGCCTGCGGAGCATATCCGTGTAAAGGGCGCGTACCCCGTCGAACCTGTCACCCTGGGCGGCGATCTCAATTCTTTTGCGGAAATCCTCCTTATTCACCCTGCGGCATATAAGGGACAGCTCCATGCCGATAGAAGCGTCATGGGCGTTATACATATCGCAGAGGGCTTCAAAGATGGCGGTTTGCCCGTCCGGCTGGGCGAGCTGGTAATTCACATCCTCAAACTCGATGCACCGGCTCCAGCTCTTATCGTCCAACTTGCACAGCCCGTCCGGGTATATCTGCCGGAAGGGTAAGGTATCCTGTGCCGAATGGGGTTTCCCGTCGCCCCTGGCGGCCTCCATGATCTTCTTGATCTCCCGTTTTTCAGCGGGCATCAGCTTTCGCCTTGCCTTTGCCGGGGCCGCCTCTTTTTGAGGTTTTGCTTTTCTGAACAATCTTTCTCACCTCCTTCTCCACCTGGTTCTGCCGCTCGATGACGGCATAGAAATTGTTTGTCTGATATGGCCGCTCCTTCGGCCGGATAAACATGGTCTGGACGATCTGCCCCGCGATCACTTCAAGGGGCTGTCCGTGCCGTTCATACATGGCGAGAAGGAAAAAGGGCAGCATCACCACGATCATACAGAGGGTGGCGGCACTGGAACTGATGGCGCTTTTGAGCAAAAAGAAAAGCGGTACTCCAATGAGTGCCGCCGCGCCGAAACAAATGAGCTGCCGTTTGGTCAGGCCAAACATGACTTTGGATTTTACTTTCGTAAGGTCTTTGGGGATAGTTACATACGCCAATCTATCAAGCCTCCTTTAATGGGCGCCGAAAAGGGATTTAGAGAGACTTCCGGTTTTGAACAATGCGAAACACAACAGGACCGTGTAGCCCATGCAGCTCCAGATGGCCCCGGAGATATCGCCGCTTGTGGCAATGCTCTGGACCAGGACCGAATAGATACCCACGCACACCATGATAAGGAAGGCTTGGAATGCAAGGGCGAACAGGGATTTTAGGTAGTTCTGCCCGGTGGAGCTCCAGTCCCGGTTGGTCATGGTAGCAAGGGGGATTGGTCCTATGGAGGTGGTCAGGTACACTTCGATCATGCGTCCGTAAATGACCAGCATGATACAGATGGAAAGGGCGTTCATGGTAAGCCCCACGAAAAGGGACTGGAACCACAGGCCGAACAATTCACCTGTTGAAAGCGCCTCCACCTGGGCCTCCAGGTCGGTTATCACACCGTTCACGTCGATGGCGGTATCCCCGATGATAACGCCTGCGCTGCTGCTCACAACGCTCTGGCCCACATCGAAGATCGCCATGACGATATTCCAGGTATTCGTTACGATCAGCACGGCGCAGAAGGTTTTGAATATCCACTTGAAAAACATCCAGGTATCCACATCGTGCATATTGTTTTTCTCTGTTACGAGCTGGATCAGCTCATAGCACATCACAAAGGTCAGGATAACCCCGGCGATCGGGACGATCACCGTTTCAGAGAGACCCTGGATCATGGAAAAGACGCCGCTGTTCCATGCCAGCGGCGTCATTCCCACTTCACCGGCGATCTCGCCTACTTTGGTATTCACCGTATCGAACATGCCCGACAGGTTTCCTGTGATACCATCGACGAGCAGCCCGCGCAGCCACTCGTCCAGTTTGTCGAGTATGCCGCCCATAAGCGATCACGCCCTGCGGATTAACCGAACAGACCGGAGAGCAGAGGGACAAGGGTGATGCCGATGAGGGCAACACCACCGCCCGCCATGAGCTGTTTCATACCCAAATAGGTGTAGGAAACCGGCTCGATGGCGGGCGGCGGCGTGTCAAGAAATATCTATGGAGTTTTTTAAGAACCGCCCCGGCGGGGCAGGTCAGGCTGTGACCTGCTCCACCTCCGGGATGGGTTTGAGATTAAAATGAATTTCGATAGAAATGTGTCTTGTCTTATCGCTGTCTATACTCTCATGGACAACGATTTCTTTAATCAGGCGGTTGAGGGTGGCAGCGTCCAGTTCCGTGATGTCGGCATATTCCTGAATGGCTTCCACCCACTGGCGGGCGTCACACGCAAGCCGGATTTCATCGGCCAGCTTCTTCCGGCCTTCCTCAACCTTTGCTTTCAACTCGGCCTGTTCCTTCTGCGTCTTTTCCATCAGCAGATTGAAGTTCGCTTCGCTGATACGTCCGGCAACCATGTCCTCATACAGCCGCAGAACCATCTTTTCCAGAACGTCAATGCGTTCCTCGTCTTTGGCAAGGGAGCGTTCCAACGCTTCCCGCTGGCCTTTCTGCT
>ENA-UOJO01000842-UOJO01000842.1-human-gut-metagenome-genome-assembly--contig:-P57-NODE-842-length-43719-cov-7.986350_pt1 | contig 43719 bp, 45 predicted proteins | sample MGYA00242351_ERZ723898 | MGnify/ENA metagenome assembly ERZ723898 | reverse complement strand
AAAGGTAGGCTATTAAACCTAGGCGGCTTTGACGGATTTGATATCCAAGTCTTCGGCGCGTCCAGATTTTTCGCCCTCAGCGTCATCTTTGGTAGCATATTTACGGTGGTTGATTTTACCAGTAAATGATTTACCAGCGATAGCCTTGAGTACTTCTTGGAAAGTACCGCGAGGCGCGTCGGGAGAAATGTGAGCGGCTAATGCGCGCAATCTGCCCATAGCCTTGTAGTATTTCTCGCCGTCGTAGCTTGGCAAAGATACGTTGTGGAAATATAATCTACCGATTAATTTATCTTCCTCGGCTACAACACCGTCTTCGTCAGGCATTACGTTGACTACTTCTTCAACTTTGCATTTAATGCTAACGTTCGGGATTTTAACATCTTCGTTAGTTTCGGGATTCTTGCGATTTACTACGCTAACTTTGATTTCGTCAGCGATGAATTTGTACGTTCCGCGAGGAAGTAGGCTAAAGCCACCTTCGTTTTCTTCGATATCGGATACGTCAACTTCCATAAAGTCGGCTAAGCCAAGACCATTTTCGCCGTAGTCCATTACGCTATCAGATTCAATGCTAATTCCGAGGTTTTCTAAATCGTTCATAATTAAATTCCTTTCATATTAAATTCATTAGTTCATAAAATTCATTAGTTCATATTGTGTTAGTTCATAATAATAATATTGTGATATTCTATATAACATAGTTACATTATTTATGCAACTATAAAATTAATAGGCTATTAAGATTTCTTCAGGAAATTTGCGGCGGGCTTAATTACATTAGCCGATTTGTCTGAAGTCGCGGTAGCTACGGGTTTTGCTTCGCCAGTAGCCTCGCTGATTTCTTTCCATAGCCTATTAAATTCTTCGGGCGATGTATCTGCTGGCACATCAATCCAAGCACGCAAGGTATTGGCTTTGTTAACGCCAGCGGTAGTCACGATTTTTTCAAATGATAAATCGTCGAATGACCATTCTTTGGGTTCTACGTATCGGCTACCACAATCCAACTCGTCAGAAGTCTTAGTCGATATTCTTGTGCCTGAGCCTAATTTGTAGAAATACAACATATCCGAAAAGGATTTATTGAGCGTTTCGCCGTGCGGGTTTGATACGCTAAGCGGTTGGATTCGGTTACTAACTACTATCTCCTTGCCGAATTTGTCCTTACGCTTTTTCTCGTAGGTCTTGACGTGTCCGACTAAAACCACAGTGCAGTTCATAGTCATTAGGCTATTGATAAATCCAGTAGCTAGTCTGCCCATCCAGCCGTAGCCGTCCCATTCGGTTTTGTCCGCCGCGGTGATATCGATACCATTTTCTTTGGCGTACTGCATTCCTAGGCTACTACATATTTGAGTGTACGAGTCTAAGATTAACACGTCGTTCGGGGTAAATAGCCGAGGGTTGCACATAATGCAATCGTGGTTAGCTGGTCTAGCCTTGACTTGCTTCTTGTCCTCGACGTCCCAAATGAATGGGCGATTACGCATAAGACAGCCAACAAACCAACCGGCTACTGCCTCGTTGGGGCGGTCGCTAATGTCCAGATAATTCAATCGCTCTTGTTGTTCTTGTGTCAACACGTTGGCTAATACCGAAACGGATTTGTCGCAATCGACGTAAATCGCGTTCATATTTGTAGTAGCCGATAGACCAGCCCACGTTGTCTTTCGTGTTTTGCCGTAGCCGTAAATAAATATCTTCGGCACAGTACCTTGGGCTAATGCTTGTTTAACGTTCATTATTGTAATCTCCTAACTCTTTTGTTTTTGATATAAGTGTAAATAAAATTGTCGGGCTTATCTAGTTGCCACTTGTCTAAGATATCGGCTACCGTATGCCAAGCCATTTTGTAATGTTCGTCCGAATACGCACTAGATAATTTGTATTGCCGTTTCAATCGTGAGTAGGCTACATCAAACATTGACTCGCCTTTACGGGACTTGAGCGGTTTAAATATCGTAGCCGGTTTCAAATCCATTTCCTTAGCCATTTGGTAAATCAAATATAAGTGAAAATAGAATTTTACCAATTTAGGTTCGCGTGATAAATCAAACGTTTCAACGAACGAATCGCTTATCAAAGCGTTGCCCAACAAAAGGTCAATAGCCGAGGACTCCATCATCGGCACTTGGTTAGTCGTTTGCAAATCTACCATTTTTAATTAACTCCTCCAGCGAAATATCTACGGTTATTAGTGGGTCAAAAGGTTTTGGTTCGTCTTGCTCGCCCTCAAAGAATAGGCTACGCATTATGAATCGGCTATTACGTTGCTTGCACAAATCAAAGTATTTGCACTTACGTCCGTAGGCTATGCAGGAAGAACCGCCATTCCTTGGGAAGAATCCCTCGTGCGTGTTGTAGGCTAAGTTAGTCAACGTCCCTTTCATTTCCATAGCCCAATCGGCTAAGTCCTCTTCGGTTTTGTAGAACGTAAACAAACGCGCCTTTGGTTCGGTTACCGATATATTTGATATGTAATAGCCAACACGTAGGCTACCGATTGGTAGACCTAGAATCTTGTTAAGCATTAAAGAATACGGCACGCATTGCGACGAGTATTCAAACTTAGCCGACTGGTCTTCGAAGCGGTCTGTCGTGGTTTTAATATCAATAACCAAGAATTCGCCAAGCTCTTTGTCGTAGACTACCAAGTCGATGTAGCCTACATAATAGAGCGGGATTGTTTTGTAAATCGACGGGTCGCCTATCTTTGTTATCATCAATTCGGGGCATTCGGCGAATCGAATTTTAAACGGCAACTCTACGCACGGTATATTATTTCCGTCGGCGTCTTGGACGTAGGCTAATTCGTAGCGGTTGACGTCAAACCGTTCCATCATTTCCAATAAGGTAGCATAGCAACCTTCGGCGGAGCGGTCTTTCATTGGGCTAATGCCGTGTTCCCACGGATACGATTGCATCATCTTCCAGATAGCCGAGTCTTTATTTCGGCTAATTAAATATTCTTGGAAGCCTTCGTGCAATGCCGTTCCGCAACGAGTAGCCGATGACTCTTCGTACTTGGGATTGTTATACAACTTACTAAATTCAAATCGGCGAGGGCAAGAATTATAGGTTTGCAGAGTCGAATGTGATAGCCTAACCTCGTCCACTGGATAGACGTTTGGGAAGTCATTCACTTCGGCTAATGATTTTAAAATCGTCATATTCCTAGTCCCTCAAATAAATCTGAGCTAAGTAGGTCTTTGGTGTTTTCCATAGCGCGGTTCTTAGCCGACTCAGATTTTGACTTGTTGATTTTCTTAGTGAACGCAACGGTGTTGTATGATTGTCGTAGCGCGCGTACCATTATATGAATATCGCTATCGCAAATCTTGGCGGCTATATGTGGGTATTTTTGCAACTCTGTCATAATGAACGTGAGTTGTGTGCGAACTTCGTCGGCGTTGTCAATGGATTTCTCTAGCGATAATACGGCTTTGTGTACCGCTTCGGTAGCCGAGTCATCGAACTTGTCGGGTTGTTCGGAATTCTGGAATTCCCTAGCCAATTCGTCTAGGTCGACTACTTCGTGCAACGATTCTTTGTAAGAAACGGGAGCATCGGCTATCAAGGCTAAAGCAGAATCGCTGATGTCAATCGAGTCGGCTACTGGGGAAGATTCGGTTAATGATTTAACCACGGGTTTAACTACGGTCGTGGACGTAGGCTTAGCCACTGGCTTGTCGATTGGCTTTAGGCTATTGACCGATGCGATGGGTTTTATTGACGATACTTTAATGGAATTGCTAAGGGAGGGTACTACGCCTACAACCTGCTCGGATTTTGTTAGGCTATTATCTTCAGTAGCCGAATTTAATTTAGCGGGCATCTTAAAATTATATGACATTAGATTAAGTCCTCGATTAATGACATTGATTCTTGTTTGTAATTACCTAGCCGAGTTAATTCGATTAGGTAGTTGTGGAACGGCGGAACGGTTCCTTCGTCGTTCAGAATTTCTAGCCTAGTAACAACCAAGCGGAATTGCTTGTAGTCGTGTTTCCTATCTCGGAGCTTAGCACGAGAACGCGATAACCGCATCCGCACGGCTTGGACTAAGTTGTCCACAAATGCTTTGTTTGTGTTTTGCAGGATGAAAGTAGCCGATGATTTTGAGCCGTCCCACTCTTTGGTTTTTATCAAAAACAAAGTCAATAGCATAAGTGAGTTTAGGTTGTCGCCTGATAAAATCGGCTGGTCATATTCGGCTAATTTCATTAATTCATCTTTGGATATTTCGTCGAGTTTAGCCATTAGGTAAATCCTCTTCATTGGTTATTAAAAAATTTATTGAGATGATATGTAGGCGATTCATTTTCAAATTGCTATACATACGAACGAAGTTATCAAACGATTCCGTTTTCCATCGGCTAACAACGTGACCGAGCGGAGATTGATAGACTATCTCTATCTCTTTCGCTTTCGTTTGAATTGATTCAATTAACAAAGTGGTTGCCATTTTGAGAGCCTCATATGTGTGAATAGCCTAGTAATTGTGTCGCCGTTGCCGTACGCGACTAACGTAACGGTCTTGCGCGAGATGAAATCTTTGCCAAATATTTTGGCTGTGAAGTTGTCGGCATCTTCGCGATAGAAAAAGATTCGGCTACAAACTTTGTTCGGTCTAAACCAACGACGCTTATACCAAGTTACGACGTACGCTTCGTAAATCATATATTGGTATGTGGGTTCAATAGATAAGACGATTGTGTTGTTGTAGGCTACTGATACCTGAGCGGTTATATCCCCGTGAGCGTTGGTAGCGTATTCCTTGGCAACTTGTTCAATTTGTAACGGCGATTCATAAATGGTAGTCGATATTGATTTCTGGTACGGTGGTGTTACGGTTATGGTATATAGTCGGCGTTCGCTTAATTGTTCGGCTATTTGTGATTCGTTAGTCATCTGTTATCCTTTCATTATCATTATGTTATAAGGTTATTATAAATAATAAAATAAAGCAAGAGTAAAGTTATGAGCTACTGAAAATAATTTGGCAAGGCTATTCGCCACGGTCTTTAAATTCGTCAATAGCCGATTCGCTTGGCTCGATGTCCTTGCGTAAACCGCAATAAACTGCTTCGCGAAGTGAGCCTTTCGTGAGGGCAAGGTATTCGATTTCCACGAGGATTAGCCTACGGTGGCATTCGCCAGAGAGTAAATAGAGTTCGTTGCGCTCAGCGTCGGTAAAGCCAGTGCCTACACGGGAGCGCGTTCCGTTTGAATCGGCTACCACAATTGCGCCAGTAGTGCCAAAGCATTTGCCGTCGCCCTCAACGATTTCGGCTAAGCGAAATGTTCCGCGCCGTTTGAATTTGATTTTCAGCCATTCGGTAGTGCGGTGGTTAGTAGCCGATTCGTAAGGGTCTTTGACAATCAAGCCTTCGCTACCGCAGGCTTGGTGTTCGGCGATTAAAGATTTCAGGGCGTCAACTCCGTAGACGAAATACGATTCGTCGATTCTACGGAATGTGGTTGCGTTTTCGTAGCCTAGGTAGGCTAAGTAATTATAATACTGGGTCTTGTCGACTTGGTGCAAGGGAGATAGCCGTTGCGATAAATAATACATATTGTAAATGTGGAAGTGCAGTTGGCGCGATTCATCATCAGTAGCCGAGCGGTTTGCCAAGCCGTTCACAATACGGAACGGTGCATTAGGTACGCGTAATTGCAATTCGCCGTCCAAGGATAAGTAGTCGTAATCACGGTGGAAGATGTTGTCAATAGCCGATGACCAATTAAAGAGCGATTCCATTTCGCTCACGATGTGGTCAATGGAATGTAGGCGATTGCCGTTACGCGTATACGCCCACGCACGGATAGAACGGCGAGTGCGGTTTAACGCGAGAATGATTTGACAACGAATGCCGTCGAGTTTTTGTTCGGCTACCAATGGGTAGGTCAGTTGTTCTAGCTTATGCTCCCAATCTTTGAGGGGTTTAGCGAGTTTGAATCCGAAGCAGTCATCGCGGTTAGATACCAAGATTTTCTCTGGCAGAACTAGGTCGCCGTTCGCGTCGTAATGGTATGATGACGGAGTAGCCGATGGGGTTGAGGGCGTCGATAATTGATTCGGGCGAGTAATGTTTAGCGAGAGTGAGAGTTTAATGATATTGTGCATTAGGCTAATCTTTCAAAACGGGGTTTAGGTTTGGTTATCGAATATATGCAATAGATACCGCGAGGTTTAATTGATAGCCGAGTTACTTTATCGAAGCGCATTCCATTTAGCAGAGTAATGTATTTCGAGTTGGAGTCTTGGGCTACCAAAGATGATAGCCGTTCTCCAGTGTTGACGTTTTCGTAGAAACATTTTGACCCGAGATAGGTTACTAGGCTACGTCGTTCGCGATTGTAGGCGCAAGGCGGTGTGCGGTCATAGCAACCCATATCTTGCAGGGCGGTTGGGTGGTTAGTTGCCATTGTGGTTACTCCTTAGGTAAGTAGTTATACAAGTCATAGCATATAGACGAGTCTAAAGAGGTCAAAGATTGGTTGCTCATATTAAACTCCTTGCGGTACTAATACGTTGTTGTCATCGTCGCCAGTAGCTTTGGCTGACTTAGCTTGGGCTTCGGCTAACGAAAAGTTCTTGGCTTTTTCTTCGATAGTTGCGCCCTCGATTACTTGTCGGCGAAGTGCCTTTGAAATGCCTCTAGCCGAGTAGTCGTTATACACGAGGAACAAGGTTTCGCGAGCGCGGGTCACGGCGGTGTAAAGCCATTCGCGAGATAATAATGAATTGGACGCTGAGTGGCAGACTACTATCACGTTGCGGTATTCGCTACCTTGCGCCTTGTGGCAAGTGATTGCGTAGGCTAGGAATAAACCGCGCAAAGCACCGACCGACGAGATTGTGATAGTCGATTCAGTGTCCGAGCCGATAGGTGTGTAGGCTACCGTAATTGAGTGGCTAGCTTGTTGTTCAACTTCTTGCTTAGCCGAGTCGTTTGAGGTCGCGCTTTCGACTAGTTCGTCCAAATCGATTTGTGCGGCGTGCGCTTGGATTTCCGCTAGCCTAGCTGAGTTGTCGCGGAGTTCGGCGTTAGCGTTGCTAACCTCTCGGCTAATCTCAGCGAAGCCAGTGTAGCTAGCGTTCAGTTGAATGTCCTTGATATAGCCGGTCATTCCGTTTAGAATACCTGAGGCGTAGTCGTTTGATGTAAACATCACTTTGTCGCCGATAGCGAGGAACTTTGTTTCAATGCCTGCGCGAATGAACGTACGCGGGGCGGGATTGAAGATTTCGGCTAACTTGCGGTTTAGCGATTCCTGCCCAAGTAGCCCAGTATTTTGCGGGACGATTATTTGGTCGCACGCTGGGTCGTAGCGAGAGTTGCGATAGAGAAGATTCACTAATGATAAAACGGATTTGTAGCCGTTTATCTCGGTGTTCTTCTTGTCGTAGTAGTCGAACGGCAATTTACGGGAGCGTACGCGTTCGCGTTCATCGTTTGACAGCGAACCAATGTCGACTAGTTTGAAGTTCGGTTTCGCTGGGTCGGCTACTGGCATTTTGCCCGCGATTATTCGGTGGGCGTTCGCGATGATTGGATTGTCCAAGGCTTGGCGGTGGATTTTCGTCAACGTGGACGTTTTCCATTTCGGCGAAGCGAGGGCGTAGCCTAATACGGATTTACCAATCACGGCGGGTAGTTGGTTAATATCGCCGATGAGAATGATTTTTAGGCTAGGCTTTTGCACGAGGGCTTTCCATAGGTTATTCCATAACTCCACGCCTACCATACCCGATTCGTCTATCACGATAATATCGTGAGGCAAGGGGTTGAGTTCGTCGCGACGTGGCAAAAAGATTTTACGTTGCTTAGCCTTACCGTTTTCGTCGACGTAGTCCTCAAAGACGGGAGCGTATTCTAAGAGGTTGTGAATTGTCATACAGCCAGTTTGTAGGCTACTAGGTACTGACTTGCGCAACTGCTCGACGGCTTTACCCGTGAAGGACACGAACGCGATGTTGTAGCCGTCTAAGGTTTTGTTGTTGCAACGCGTGTACGTCATTGGTTTGATTAGGCTAAGAGATTGCAATCGGCTAATTACTTCCTTGACGACCGTGGTTTTACCGCTACCAGCCGCACCGATTAGGCAATTAAATTGGTTTTCGATGATGTTGTTGATAGCCGATAATTGCGATTCGTCCCACTGGAAAAGCGACGTAGTCGCAGGCGATGACGATTGGTTAGTAGTACTAGCTGATTGCGCGGGTTGCGCCGGTTGCGCCGTAGTCGCAGTGTCCGCTGACGTGGTAGCCGCTGACGTGGTCGTCGTTGTCGCTACTCGAATTTTGTTCGGCAATTTAAACGTAAATTGTCTAATCGGCGTAATGGCTGGCTTGCTGGCTACCGATTGCGTTTGCACCTTGGCGTGCACTTCTTCCTTGTCGTAGGCTACGTTCAGATTGTTCATCAATTTCATAGTCTGGCGTTCTTTGTCGGCTACGTTTCCGAAACGGCTAGATTCTTTTATCTGCGATATCGCAACGCGGACGTTGTTTCGCGAGATTGCCAACTGGCGTTCAGTAGCCGATTGACCACGCACGGCGAGCAACGTTGCTAATGGTTTAGTAGGCGTTGGTGTTGCCACTGGTTCGCTCGCTTGGCGTATCGGCTCGTTAGGCGTAGGGGCTACTTGCTCTCTTGACGTTTCACTAGACGTTTCGCCTTGCGTTAGTCGTGCATTATGTGCATTGTCCGCTGACGCTGACGCTGACGTTGCGTTAACGCCGTTCGCGCCGTTCGCGCTTGCCTTCCGTTCGGCTATCTCTTCAGCGCGCGCCTTAGTCATAGGCGACAATTTGAATTTCAATTTAATTTCCATTTAATTCTCCAATCGTGAGATTTACGTTGTTTAATTTTTCGGCTACTAACGAGGCAACGGCGTTGATGTCCGCTGGCTTTCCGTCGGACTCCAAGAATTTGAAATAGCCTACTAAGTCAAAAGCGCACTCGCTTACGAACGCGCACTTCTCGTTTTCGTAAATCAAATTCAAACATTCAATTAGGTATTTTCGGCGTAAATACGCTTGCGTTGGATAGATTATTCTAACCTCGTGCGCGAAAAATTCGGCGTAGTGAATCTCTGAGATAGTGAGAAATGCGCGCACGCTAAGCGATAGCTCGGCTACTACCTCGTCAACCGCGCTATAAAATAGCGACAATCTCGTTACGGTCATAGGCGATAACGCGGTCAATAATTCCCTATCGTTGTTGAACAATGATTTTAAAATTAGTTTGATTCGATTGTGGTAGGCTACTAGCTGGCGGTCGGTGTCCTCGAAGCGCGGTCTGGCTGGTTGGTAGGCTACTAAATTGTCGTTGGTCATTTTCGTGAATCCTTTATTTTATTACAATCTTACGCGATAAATTAATTTTGGTTAATTGGGAGAATTGAGGCGCGTCGGCGGTAGTCGAGATTTTAATCTTAGAGCCGTTAATCGTGATTAAACCCTTGTTGATTTTTTCGGCTAATGGCAAATGCTTGCGGGATTCTAATTCGCGGGCGAATGAATTACGTTGCGCGATAAACAACTCGCCTACTAAATTATTGAGGAAATTCACGGAATCTTTTGTCCGTTTCATCTCGCGAAAGATTTTAATTGCGTTAGCTTTTTCGGCGTACACGTCGTGTTCGCGTTTGCGGTGGGCTTGGCGAATCAATTCAATATCTTTCAGCGATAAATCCTGCTCGCGGGAGATAGCGTAGCGCAGTTTGAATTTATCGACTAAGAAAGACACAATGTCCTCGAGGGAGTCGGCTAACGTGTGGTTTACAATCAAATCGTGGATTTTGTCAAATGATGATAGGCTATTATTTTTCAAACGCTCAATCGTGGACAAGCCAACCAGCGACAAGAGCAAAACCAATTTATCGTTTATGCGGTTTAATTCGGCTATTGACAATTCGACGGCGTCCAACGATTCGGCGAATCTTAGAAAATCGCAAAGAAACAAAAATTTACCCTCTTCCGTGAAGCGAAAATCGGATTTATTTTTATATGGCAAGTAGTCGACCGACGTTTCCATTAACGATTTGATAGAATAAAACATAAAATCGCGGGGAGCGTTTTGGCGGTGGTAGTCTAACGCCTCCGTGTCGGTGTAAACCCAATCGGCTAAACAAGGCGAATTGTAAACAAATAATTTTTCAATTCTTTCGCAAGTCTTTGGCAAGTCTAAACCGCTTATTTGATAGAGATTATAAATCTCCGTGTCGCTTATGCGCCCTAGTAGCCTACCAGTTTTCGGACAGCGTTTTTGCGAAATATCATAATCGTAATTGCTTAGTAGGCTATTGCGAACGGCTTGCGCAACCTTGAGTTGTAAACTTTCTTCATTTTCAATCATTAGTTGAATCTCCCTTTTTGATGAATTAATCAATTAATTACTCTAATAATATAGACGATTTTATAAATAAAGCAACAAAAAAGTGAATAGGCTACTAAAATAAATAACATATCGCTAACGCTAACAATAACATAACCCTTAACATAACAGTCGGCGTTTTGGGCTTCCACCTCGTTATTGTTATGTTATGTTATTAATTGGTAGCCTACCAGCCTCCGTCGCGGTGGTATGAATACCATTCTAGCCTAGTCAGCGTTCACGTTCGTTTACCTAGTTGTCGTAGACGCCTTTGAGGCTCGTATACACTCGCGCTAACGCTTGCGACGACGTAGTCGCTTGTCGATAGACCTAGATGGCGACTCATTGCGCGCGATTCCAAAAATTTAGTAGCCTACTGAATTTATTCCTAGCCCTTATTTAGCATACCTCTGCACCTTGCGGTCGCACGATAGCCTAGTCCTAGCCGATTACGCGCTATGCGGTGCGCACTTGGTAGGCGGGTCGCGGTGGTCGCGGTGGTCGCTAGACGATAGCCTATTAGTCAATAACATAACTATAACATAACTATAACACGGTTTTGCCCGATTTGGCCGGTTGTTATGTTATGCGTTATGTTATGCGTTATGTTATACCATAGTCGCCGATTAGCGGACACCAGCGCACACGTGCCAGCGATAGCGATAGCGATTCGCTAGAGCCGCGGGCAAGCACGATTTAGCCGATTTCAGCCTCCGAAAATCGGATGATTTGGGCGATTCTCGCGGACACGAAAAACCGCCTCACGATAGCGCGGGCGGTCGGTTAGGGTTGGTTAGGGTTGGTAAATGGTTGGTTAGTCAGCTATATAAACCAATTAATCGCTAGGTTCATTTTAATCTTTCGCAAGCCTGCGCGCAAATATTCGCGCTCGTCCGCGGTAGCCGATATTTTATAATCGCGCTCAAAAATAGCCTGCAAACTATACAAAACCCAATCGGGCAATAAAACGCCGTCGAATAAATCGCGTTCGGCGGTTGCCAAAAATTCGGCGGACAATTCGCGCGGTTGATAAACGTTTGTGTGATTTTTTCTAAAAAACATTTTTACAATCTCCCTTATTATTGTGATAATAAAAAAGGGCTAGACAGTTGTTAGCCGTCTAACCCTTGAAAAATTAAGCCAGTAAATCGTCAACGTTGAACAAGTCGCCGTCATTGTCGTCGTTTTCGCTTTCGTCTGCGATTTCGGTTTGTAAACGGGTAGCCAACATTTGGTCAACTAAAACAGTTGATTCGCCTAAGGAATCCAATTTCTTGCGTACGTTTTCCAAAATACCGCCCAAAATGGTGTCGCCCGTTTCAGGATTAACCATAAACGAAAATACTTGTTTAGCCAATGCCTCACACTTAAACGCCTCGATAAGAGTTTTTTGTGTGATAACAGTTTTCGCGGTCGGGAATTTTTTGAATTTCTCGCGCAAAGCTGGTACAAGGTCGGCGATAAGTTTCTTAAATGCTTCGCTACCAGTTGAAGCGCGCTGAGTCGATAAAAAGTCTTCAATCGATTTGGGCGCGGTGTAAACGCGTTTGTTGGCTACTGCGTTGCGTACATTGTCGCGGACTTTTTTGGTAACTACCGACATATAGGCTTGTTTTAAAAAGTCTTTACCGATTTGAGAATTTATCGCAACGTCGAAAGTCGGTACAACGGCTAACACGCTATAAACGATTCGCGCTGTTTCGCCTCTGCCGTCCATAATCGGAAAGATAATCAACTGATGACTTTCAGGATCGCCCAAGTTTAAGATCGTTTCTTGTTCGCCGTTTTCGTTTTCAACGGTTTGGACAATCGCGGAAGCGTCCACCAATTCAACGGGCGGGTTAGCCTGTGTGCAGGCGTCCTGCAATTTGCCAATCACGTCGGCGATTTTCTCCTTATCGTTTAAATCCAAAACCATAGATTCGGCTAAGATAGATTTTTGATTTGTCATTTTATAACCTTTCAATTTACTAAGTTAATGCTATTAATAACGTTAGTCCACCCGACTAACAAGTAAATCATTAGCACATTATTATTTAATAGTCAACAACTAATTTTAATTTTATTCAATAAAATTACAAAATAATTTATTAGCCTAACTCCCGCTCGTTCGGTGTCGCAAATTTCAGGGGGGTAGGCTAACCCCCCAAATCGAAGCCCGCCACCCCCGCTATAAATACTTACCCTCACAAATTTTTCTCAAAAATTCCCGCGCAACGTACATCGGCAAGTAGGCTAGTGCAGGCACTGTGAAAAAGTTGGTAGGCGATTACGTCACGTATTGCCAAATAAGGGATATTGTGTTAATTAATAAATTAATGATTAGGAAAGGAACTAACGAAATGACCGCGAACGAAATTGCATCGGCTATTGACAGCGACTTGAGGTCGGCTATTGAAGAGAGCACGCCCACCGAGGAGGAACGCCAAGAACTCGATAGCCTACTGGATTTGTTCATCAAATACAAAAATGCAGGCGCACCCAAGTCGGCTATTAAAGAAGCGATGGGCTTGTCCGAAGACGAATACGTCAAACTGAACAGCCGCGAGGAAGTCAAATCGGCTATCATCAGCGCCGAGTCTAAGCGATTGGAAACATCGTCGATTATGGACGAAGGATGGGACGTCATCGAAAATACGGCTATGGGAATTGTGCTGGAGGCGGTCAAGTATTCTAAAGACCCAGAGTACTCGCTTAGAGCCGCCGCCGTGGCTAATAAGGCTATCAGACGTAGACGCGAAGACGCTAAATTAGCCTACCAAAATCAGGGCGCGGGAGAATATCAAGCCGTCAATAATATAGCCGTTCTGAGTCTGCCCAAAATAATCGTCAACTCGATTAAGAACCAGTCGGCTACTGACTTGGAAAAGCAAATCGAAATGCAACTATCAGCCGTCGAAACGCAGAAGTATGTGGACGTGGCTGACGTGCCGACCACCAATAGGCTACTAAATGTAGACAGTACTAGCGGAATGGAAACCGCCAAGCTACTGGATACTGGCGAAAAGACCCAATTAGACTACTTAATGGAAGGACTGCTCGATGGAAAATTTGCAAATAGGTAACGCTGGCGACGAGCCGATTGAGCAAGTAGCCGTAAATGCGCAAGATATGATTGAACGCCTCCGTTACGATTATAGGCTATTTCTTGCGCTTTACTTAGGCGACTTGATGGAAATACCCTCGCCGGAGTTTCACATTACGCTGTTCTCGCGAATGGTTTCGTTGGAAGTGCCAAAATCAGTCTACGCCATTCCGCGTGGTTTCGCTAAGACAACCGTGGCGCGTGCAGTATGCGACCATATATTTATTTACTCAGATATTTGCAACGTGTTCTACGTCAGTAATACCTTAGCCGGTGCCGTCCCGTCCGTTCGCGCTATTGCCAAATTTCTGAAGTCACCTAACTTCGAAGCCATTTACGGTCACGTTGAGTTCACTATCGAGCAAGACGGTAAAGGTATCTACGCGTTCAAAATGCCGAACGGCAAGGAGTGCTACCTGCAAGCGGTGGGCGCCAACCAACAAGTTCGTGGTACTAACATCGGTGGTCGCCGTATTGAGTTAGCCATTGTAGACGACTTGGAGAACCGCAAAGACAATTTAAACGACGAGTTATACAAGTCGCTCAAGGCTTGGTTCTATTCAGACTTTATTAAAGCGCTAGACCGCAAACACGGTAAAGTGATTCAAATCGGAAACATCGTCGCCCACAATAGCCTAGTGTACGAACACTGCCAGTCGCCGTATTGGCACTCGATGCACTTCTCGGCTATCAAATCAGACGGCACTCCGCTATGGGAAGATATGTGGTCGCTCGAGGCGTTAATAGCCGACTTCAAAGAATACCAACAAATGGGACAGACGTCACAATGGTTCGGCGAAATGATGAACATCATCGTTCCCGAGTCAGCGGCTTTGATAAACGCCAATGAGATAGTCTACAGACCCAAGCCCGCTATCGGACAAATAGCCTACGGATTCATAACCGTTGACCCTGCTATCAGCGAAAACCAGAAAACGGCGCACGGCTGTGCTGTCGCGGTTCACGGCTTCTTCGATAACAAGTGGCAGATTGTAGACTACTTCGTGAACATCGGCGTTGACCCTATTAGGCTATATGGTGAAATATATAGGCTAGCGTCTTTGTGGGGCGTTACCTACGTCGGTATCGAAAACGAAGGCTACCAAGCGTCGTTGAAGTACGTCTTTGAATATATGCAGAAGCGCGAAGATTGCGTTCACAAATTGACGTTCGTTCAAATGCCGACGGGCAAGAAGCACAAATATACGCGTATCGCCACTTGGGCTGGTTATTTGAAGCGCGGGGAATACACTCTCACTACTGGTGATATTTTATCGACTAACCAATTAGTAATGTATGACCCGACTAGTAACCGCAACACGGACGACTTGATAGACGTGGAGGCGTACGGCGTTTATATGATTAACAATTATTTATCGGCTATTGTGGCTAGCGCCCAGACCACTCATAGCCTACTGAGTAACCTATCGCAGGTTATCGAAATGGACGTAAACTAAGGAGGAAATAGCATAATGCCAACAATTAACCAACCGAGCGAGGCAGAATTGCGCGACTTGACTAAGCCAGTCGGTTCGCAAGATGTTAGGCTAACACCGCTCATCAAACTCAAAAATAAAGACTACGAGTCTTTAAAAAAGTATTTAGTGGATAGAATCCAGTATTCGTGGAATTACACCAAGTCCCGCGCCGATACGTACGATAAAATCGACACGCAATTATTAGGCTGTATTTATTTAAGTGCCGAAGATAAGAAGCGCGCTAATAGCAACCAGAAAGGTAAGTCGGCTAAGGTCACTGACATTAACTTGGCTATCGGTCAAGCCCAAATCGATACTTGCGTCACGTCCTTACTTAACTTATTGGTGCCGACTGGCGATATGTACGAAGCGTATACAGTAGCCGATAAGCAATATCTGGCGCAAGGTTTAGCCGAGGAAATGGCAGACCACGCCGAGAAGTTTGGTCACGTCGTAGAAATCCATAAGGCGTTGAACGACTGTTTGAAATATAACCTCTGCGGTTTAGTAGTCGAATGGGTCGACGTCTTGGGAAACAAAATCGGCAATGACAGCCTTGGCGGTTTTGCGTCTACACCGACTACCGTTTACTCAGGCAATAGGCTACAGCATTTGGATATGCGTAACACGTTTTATCCACCGCACGTATCGCCAGAAGACCTTAACGCCCAAGGACAGTACGTAGGCTACGTAGAGAAAGTCGACAACTTCCGAATCAACGAATTAATCGATGAAGCGGAAATTTACGGACAGTATTTGAAGTCCACCGACCTCGTGACCAACTCGATAGTAGACTACCACTCCAAGCCCGATTTGCAAAATCCGACTACTCAGAGCAAGTACAAAAACTCTGACGGCTCCACCAACTTTGACGCGCTGTTCGCCAGTAATGTTTCTACAATTGGTAGCCTATCAAATATGATAACGATGTACTGCAAATTGCGTCCTGCCGAATTCGGATTGTCTGAATCTTGGGGAGTGTCGGTTTGGAAGTTTAGGCTACTGAACGACGAAATCGTCTACGCTAAGGAGCTCAACAACGCCCACGGCTGTCTGCCAGTAGTTATGTCTAGCGCTTCGCTTGACGGCTTGGACGACGAATCGCCGAGTTTCGCCGAACTGCTAGTCCCGCTACAAAATTTCTGCTCATACTTGCTAAACGTCAAACAGCGTGCCTATCGTAAACAACTATACGGTATTAACTTTTATAGCCGTGACCACGTCGATATGCGTGAGGCGTTGAACAAAGGCGACACCGAAAACTTGTGGGTGCCAGTAGACGGAGCGGCTAACCAAGCGATAGCCTCATTCGTTCAGCACTATAACGACGCGCCTGATACGTCAACCGTAATGACCGACTTGTCGAACGCCAAGACCATTATGCAAGACTTGTTGCCGACCGATTCTCGTAGCCTACTTGCAAACCTTAGCCGAGTCTCTCAATGGCAGGCTCAAAAGACGGTTAGCGAAACCGACAAGCGCACCATCAAACTTGGTAGGCTACTTAACGTCACCCTGCTTAGCCCACTGAAAAGTATGCAGGTCTACAATATCTTACAATATAAAGACGTCATTACCGTCTTGCAGGATAACGGCGAGTACCAAGAAATCCCAGTCAAAGACCTTCGCGAAACACAAATCGAACTGGGCATTAGCTCGGCGCTTCGTGGTATTGACAAAGACATTTTAGCCGGTAAGTTCCAAGAGATGCTTGGCATATTAGTTCAGATGCCTCACATTACGTCTGAGTTTGATATGACCAAAGCCTTAGACTACTGGTCTTCGCTCGTGGGAGCCGATATTGACCTATCGCAATTCCGCGTTAAGTCCGAATTCGACAAACTCACACCAGAGCAAAAGCAAGCTGCGTTCCAGCTTCTTATGCAGGCTACGGCTACTGCGCAAGCCCAATCCACCGTCAACTCGGCTATCAAATCAATGCCGCCCGTAACGGAGATGGACAATGCGTAACTTAGCCTTAGCGATTAAAGCACGCGTTTCGCCTGATATAGCCGCTTTGGTACGTCCAGTATTAGAGGAGTCGATTGCCTTAGTCGAGTCCTCTATGCTGAACCTAAACAAAGACACTATGTCCGACGCTGACTTCTTAGCCGAATACAATTCGCTGTCAATTCAGCGAAAAACCATAAAACAACTATTACAATTAATGGAGGAATAAAATGTCAGAACCTACTTATGGTAACCCGATTTCATACGAACACTTGCCTACTTACGCCGAAATTCAAAGTAGGCTACAAAACCAAGGTGGCGATTCAAGCGAACCGGATACCAATAGCGAAAATAACTCAGGCGATAACATTGACTTAACAAACCCGTTTGATAACTCTTCTAATATAAAAGGGCGACAACAGGCTAACTCAGCTAATCAGCCTGACGCGAACGCTAATAACTCGGCTAATGACAAACAACCGTCGTTAGACGATATCGTTAATGCCAAGTCGTTCGGCGAAATTTCCGACGATTTGATTAACAAAGCTATTAACGGCGAGCCCGAGGATTTCAAAGCGTCTTTGACGGCTATGTCGCGTAGCATTTACAAGACCGCTATCCAAGATGCCAACGCTTTGATGGAAGCTAAATTATCTAAATTTAAAAGCGAAATGAAAGCGTCGATTGAATCCGACAAAAAGGCTGATAGCCTAGTAGCAACTATGAAGTCCAACCTCGAGTTCACTAAAGACCCTGCGATTGAGCCAGTAGCGAGACAAGTCCTCGCGGGCTACATTCGTAGAGGTATGAGCGTCGATGAGGCTATGGGAGCTACTAGACAATATTTCAGCAACCTGTCTAAGTCGTTCACTGATTCGACTAAGAAGCCAGAACAGAATAACCAAAATAGCCGAGTCCTTACTGGCGAGGACGCACTTAACAAGCTATTCTCATAAGGAGTTACTTAATGTTAACTGGAATCTTTACATCAAATTCCGGCATTAACGGCGAAGCCGTACAATCCTTTAGTAACAAAATCTATACTTCAGGTTTTGTAGGCACTGCGCCTATGCTGGCATTGTCCTCTGGTATGCGTAAATCTAAACTCAATTCAATCATTACTCACTGGTTTGAAGACGCCGAGGAGGTTTATCGTACTACCATCACTAACAACGCAGCAACTGGAACGACTATCGTCATCTCTGGCGGTATTCCGATTCTGCCTAACACCGTTGTTCGCGTAGAAACCACCGGTGAGTATATGCTCGTTACCGCTGTAGCTGGCAATAGCTTGACCGTTGTTCGTGGTTTCGCTAACACCCAAGTTCAATCCATCGACGGTTCGTCTACCGCAGTTGGTTTGCAAATCATCGCCCAAGCTCACAAGGAAGGTTCTGACGCGCCTACCGCTATGAAGAAAGTAGGCTACCCAGTAATGAACTACTCACAAATCTTCCGTAACACCTGGTCAAATACCCGTACGGCTAAACAAATCGATTGGCATACGGGCAATCGCGTAGAAAAGAACAAACGTGATTGTATCACTAAGCACGCTCAAGATATCGAAAACGCTCTTATCTTCGGTAAGAAATCTTTGTTCAACATCGACGGTAGCCAAGCTCACACTATGGAAGGCTTAGTCGGACACATTAAAACCAATGTAGCCGCTCAAGCTGGTGGCGGTTTGTCTTTCGACGATTTCGAAGCTTTCATAGCCGAAGTATTTGCTCACAACATCGAGGGCGAGCCTAACGAACGATTGGCATTTTGCGGTAACACCGTTATTCGCGTAATGAACCAGTTGGCTAGAAAGACTGGTCAGTTGAATATTGTAGTCGGACAAAATGACTTCGGTACCGAGATTAACACAATCAAGACCTCTTTCGGTACACTTAAGCTACTGACTCACCCGCTGTTCAACCAGTCGCCGGTCTGGTCACAAAACTTGGTAGTCTTCCACCCAGGGGCTTGCGAGTTGAAGTATATGGAAGACGCTGCTGTCGAAGAGATTAGTGGCGACGGTCGTGACGGCGATGCTGGCGTTATCACTTCAGAACTCACTATGGAATACCATTGCGAGAAAACTGCTGGCTTGATGACTGGCATTAGCAAAATCGCGGCTTAGTCTTCGTAGGCTAACTCAATAAACCCAACCCAGAATAGGTAGTCTAACATTGTCCTAGGCTACCTATTCTTTTATGAAAGTGTAAGATATGGCAAAATACTCAGTTATTTCACAATATCCGTCGTTTCGCTTTCGTGTAGATGACGAATGGATTCAGCTACAAAATGGATACGCTTCCGTTGAAGTAGCCGATGACAAAGCCAAGGCGTTCGAAGAAGCGTTTCGCAATAATCCCGCTTTGACTCCATTCGCACGAATTGTCAAAGACGAAAAAGCGGCTAAGCAGTTTAGCGACGTAGTAGCCCAGACTAACAATAGCCAAGCAACCTCGTTAGGCGCAGTGGCAAGCAACAATCTTCTCGCTCCCAAAGACCCAGTCTTGGAGGCTATGAAGGAAGTAGCTTCCCCGAACCCTGACGTTAACGTTGATGACTCGGCTAACGACGAGCAAAACGACGAGCAAGATGATAAACAAGATGCTCAGCAACCCGCTCAACCTAACCAACCCGCTCAACCCAACCAACCAAAAATCACATTAAAGGTAAAATAAGATGTTCAGCGAGCTAGTTGATAAAATCATTAGGCGAACTAATCGCCCCGACTTCAAGCTAGATATCATAGCCTACGTCAATGAAACTATGCGCGCTGTACAGAACGAACACTTATACACCAGAGATTTGGTCGAGGATAAAGTCATTAGCCCAGAGGATTTAGTAGTCTACGAACCCCGTAGTGTCTACGTTTGGAAACGCCCAAAACGGTTCCGCCAATTAAGGTCAGTAGCCTATACAGACCCGACTGGCACTCTGCTAATGACTTATCCACCGAATATCCCTCCGTCCGAAGTACAAAAGAATCAGGACTATTACTACTATGGTTCAGGCGATTCGATTGTGTTTTACGACATACGAGGGCTCCATCAGATTCACGTAGCCTATTACCAAAATTTCCGCGCTCTTGAATATTACGAAGAAGGCTCCCGCCCCGCCGTATTCGACTACGATACCTATACTTGGAAGTATTTGCTGAACGGCAACTACGTTGATACCCTCAACGATGAGGTAGCCGAAATGGAGGCTCGCGAAAAAGTTGGCAACTGGCTACTTAAAGATTATGATGGTCTGGTTTGTAGTGGAACGATTACCAAAGTGTTCAGCGTGCTAAACGACCCTAGAAATAAAGTAGAATACTCAAACTTTCAAACCGCACTTAAATCGCTAAGGAGTATTGAGCAGTATGAATCAACAGGCTACAATGTATTCAAAGGGTAAAGATTGGTTGCAGTACACCACCACTGGATTTATTAAATATATCTTGCTACCAGCTCTGCTTATATACGCCAATAATATGCTAGAAACCATATATAAGGGACAGGACAAATTAGCTAAAAAGCAGGAAAACTTGGTAGATAAGGTAAGCGGATTGCAACTTAGCCTAGTAGAATATAAGACGGCTCACGGTAAAGACCGCGAACTATTTGAGTTTAGGCTAAATATGCTGGAGAACCAATGTGACAAACTATATAACGAAGTTTATTCCAAACCTTCCCGTAAATGGGACGCCAGAAAAAACGCTAGCCGAGTGGTCAAATAGGCTACTAGCCAATAACTTAATCCTCATCGAAATCATAAAAGACCAAGAGCAGAGAATAGCCGCTTTGGAATCCAAGGTGGCTACTTTATCTCCGCCAAACCCATAAGGAGAAACTAAATGGAAGAAACATTAACGACTATTCTTGAGTACGCTACTATGGTAGTAGCCGGCTGCTCAGGTATCTCAACGTTCTTACCGACTACCAAAGATAAAGTGCTCTGGGACAAGGTAAGCAAAATATTAACTATCGCACCAACGTTTATCAAACCCGTGTCTGCCGTTTATGGGGCAGTAGTCGGAATCATCAATATCCTTGGCTGTAACTTCGGTAAAGCCAAAAACTTGATTGGTAACGAAACTTGCGACTCCAAAAAGGAGTAGCCTAATGATAACAAAAGAATTTGAAAAAATAATTCTTGATTCGGTTTTGAAGAACGACCAGTCTGGCGTATCGGAATTTTACATAGGCTTGTGAAATAACGAGTCTGTTAGCCGAGAAACCACAATGGCTGAGATAGCCGAAATAACTGGCGACGGCTATGCCCGAATCAAAATCAATCGCGACTCTAGTGGCTGGCAGAGTTTTGTGGAACAGCCTGACTGCTTATCGGCTAGGTCGGTTGAGCAGGTATTTAACCCTACTGGCGATTGGACACCCTTTAGCCGAGTATTCTTAACGACGGTAGCCAGTGGAACTTCTGGCAAGTTGCTCGCGGTTACTACTGCGCTGGCGTCCCCAGTCGTATTAACCAACGGCAACAAATATCCAGTAGCCTTTGAGCTATTTTTAAAATAGGAGATAAAATAGATGCCTAGTATTGTATCATACACCATCGGGGCGTACACCCCGTCGTACGACGCTAAGCAACTAAAAGACTATTCAGTAGTCGATGGTATGAATTTTATGCCCACTATTCAAGGCTATAAATCAGAGTTCGGGACTAGCCCAGTGACAACCCGTCCGTTAAGCCGCTCGCTACTGGTAGGAGCCCAGACATTTTCGATAGGCGAAACTTCGTTGGTCTTGTGCAATAACTATGGCATTCTATTTTATGACCCCGAATCAGAATCGTTCGCCTACCAAGTACGCCAAGATGACCCATTGGATAGCTACTATCCTTGGTCTAGTGCTTACGTAGGCGGCGATTACTATTTCTGCCATAAAGGATTTGGCGTCTATCGATATCGCCCGACCGATAATTCTTGGCTAAAGCTTAGCGAAAACGTTCCGACTAACCCAGTTTCAATCTGCTCGTCAGATGGTCGTCTGGTTGTTTTAGGCGAATCGACTTATGCGTGGTCGGCTATCGGTGATGGGACGGACTTGGCTACTAGCCTAACAACTGGGGCTGGGTTTCAAGCGTTGTCAATCGCAGGCGGTGGAAGCGCATTAGCCGTCAAAACCTACTCGAACGGCTTCTTGGTTTATACTACCTCAGGTATCGTGCGAGCCGAAAGTATATCATCCGTCAACCCGTTTTACCATAAGGCCTTAGCCGCTGGCGACTATGCTCCCGTGGCTCCTAAGGCTATCGTCGAAATAGGTAATAGCACACACGTGTTTTTAACCCGCACGGGTTTGTTCGCTACTAGTGGCGAGTTCCCCGAAGCGTTCGAGCCTGAATTCTCTAAGTGGCTCACGGGCACGTTGCTACGCTATTTGCTTAGTAGTAAGTACAACCTGCCTATCGCCCTCACGTATTCTACCGTTCATCGTTGGATTATCATCTCATATTCTGAATATTCTATTGTTCCGTCGCCGTACTCAATGGCGTTCGTTTACGATATTGGGCTACAAAAATGGGGACGGCTAGACCAGCCTCACTACTTCGTTGGTGTAGGGTATATACCCAAAGGCGACTCCAAAGGTTATAGGCTACTGACTGCTATGAGCGACAATCTCTTGCGCGTCTTTGATAAAGATTACGGCATTAGCCTAGCCGTAGATACACAAAAGCAAAATAACTTTCCTACCGTATGCCCGTCTAACTATGCTATAATTGGAACCACCGAGCAGACAGTAGGACAGCAGGTTCGAGTTTTTACTGCTAGTGCCAAAATTGACACGTACGATTTCACGGCACTGCCTAAGCAGGAGATAGGCTATTACGTATATGACGCGGTCTATTCATCGCCTCAGCCCGATTTAACCTATCCGGCTATTAAACCACCGAGCGGTCAGGCTATCTTAATCGATATGATGGACTACATAGCCAATGATATTGATATGATGAACACCGTCGACTACGACATTGATATGCTAGACGATGGTCACGTAGAGAACAATTTGGTAGCCTACGCAGTTATGGACGTCCAATATCATACGTATGCAGATTCGCGCCTCACGCCTCAACTCTCGCTACTGCCATCTAAACTGGTAACTGGTTTGTACCACGTAGATGCCTTCGACGATATCAATCAGGCTACCGTGGTTACCGGCTTCGCTCAAATCCACGATACTTGGGTAGGCGAAGACACGGTAATCGATATGGAAGTGGTAGCCGATATTCTCATCGATATGGAATTAGCCGACGACGAAATCATTGATATGGGCATATTGTCGATATCCAAACCGAACTTCAAAACAACGTTGCGGTCTTCATCAGATGGCTACGGAAACCTAAACTATCACGAGTATGTAATAGACCCCAATACCGTGGTAGGCAATCGTTATAATTATAACGCCTACTCTACTGGGCTATATCACGGCTTCTCGGTAGAAACGGTAGGCGCTGGGGACTTCTATCACTTAAAACAAGTTCAACTCAATCTCATTCAAGGAGGACTTATTTATGACCGAACGTAGAAAATTTGTTGGTCAAGATAGCCGAGCTGAGGCAGTTCAATTCATTGGGCTAGATAGGGAAATCACGGTGGACGTTCAGACTAAGACTCTGCGTGTCCACGACGGTATAACCCCTGGCGGTTCGGAACTTGCTACGGCTAACTTGGCAAACGTTTCCGAAGATAGCGTTTTGGCAAAGTGTACGGCTAAGGAGGATAAGAAGAACAAGGTCACTAGCTTATCAGTTGCGTCGACCGATATCGAATATCCTTCCGCTAGATGTATGTACACGACTACCAAAGCTTTGCAAGACCGTACTAAAAATTTGGAAGACAACAAGGCTAACAAGGATTTGAGCAACCTTACCGACGAGGCTAAGAACCAGTTGTATAACAACAGCGCGCCTGACTGGGCTAAAGCCATAGATATTGGTTCCGGCTATGTAGCTCCCAGCAAGGGAATGTTTGTAGCTAATGGCACTTTGTGGTATGCTAGCGGGTTTGTAAGCATAAATGGTCGTACTATTGTATCACAAACCGCAGGAGGTCCGTATGCTACTTTATCAATTACTGGTTCATGGCGAGTAGACAAAGGAGATAAAATAGAATTCGGCGGAATAGGCACACACTTATTTGTGCCAGATAAAGGAGTATAGGCTAATGGGTGTTGAAAGAAGACAATTTATAGGCTACGAAACAAGTAGCGAGTGCGACAATTTCGCGGGTAAAGCTCGTGAGATTTCAATCAACTTGCAAACCAAGGCTGTTCGCGTACACGACGGCTCAAAGATGGGCGGCTACGAACAAGCCCGCGCTGATTTAACTAACGTCAGCAAATCTGATATGGATACGGCTATCAAGCCTTCATTGGACACGCTGGTTCCGGCTATTGCAACCGCAACGGTTCAACCAGAGATTCAACGTATTGACGAGGCATTGTCGCTAGCCGATACCAAAATCACACAAAACGAGAGTAATATCACTTCGTTAAGGAACGCCAAGGCAGACAAGTCGACTACCTTAGCTGGGTACGGTATCACCAATGCCTACACCAAAGACGAGGCTAATAGCCTAATGTATAGCAAAACGGAAACTGATGGGCTATTAGACTTACGAGTTCCCAAGACTATGATAGAGCAAGACCTGACCAGTAGCTCAGAGAAAATCCCTTCGTCTAAAGCTGTTATGGACGAGATTGATGCACGCGTTAGTGGCGCTAATACCGACTTGTCCAACTTGTCTGCAGTAGGCGAAAAGAAATTTACCGATAGGAAATTGGTAGCCTATGAAAATGCTAGGACAGTTGAATGTAATGGAGCAACAACTGTTGTTTTACAAGATACTGATGAGATAATTATGTTAACGATAACCAATAATAGTACTATTACTTTTGATACAACACAGCTAACGTATCCTAAAAACTTGTTTACTTTACAGTTTCAGTATTATTTTCCTAACGGAGCGAAAACTATTTCTTACACTAATAGAATAATCTACATTAATGATAATGTTCCTGACTTTAGCGATGGAAAAAGGCATTGGATTGTTATTAGACAAAGTAGAGATATAACTAGCGGAACGGTTATGATGTCAGACGCTGGCACGGAGGGTTAGGCTATGGGAATACCTTGTTCATTAGACCCTTTAGGCTCTGGAAATTCCGAGCCGTTCAAAAAAGGAACAATCTTGGTTACCGTAGATAACCCTTCGGCTAGCACAGTTAGCGAGATAGATATGCCGGCTAAAGGCGTTTTACAACTCTGGCTGGTTAGCGGAGGCAATAGCTATAAGTGGTGCTATATTGGTTGTAACTCCGCTGCCTCTGGTGCTGGGTTTATCGGCAAATTATATTTTAAGCAAAAGTGCCACTTAAGGCTAACGGTTGGCGGCCAGTGTGAAGACAGCAAGCTGGAAGTGGCCGTTTGGGGCGATAAGTCCGTATGGTATGGTTTGGTTGTTGCAACGTCGAGTAAAGACAACTGGTCGGCTGACCCGCGTTGGGACGAAGGACAGATTACGGTCAACCGCGACAGCACCTTTAACACTTACTTTGACGTTGAGCTTGAGGCAAACGGCAACAACGGCGGTGGCGGTTACGGCGCTTCAGTTTGGAACGGCTATGGTTCTGGCGGTAAAAACGGCTACGGACAATTACAATATATAAGGAGCAGACAATGACGTACGGAAAACTAATTAACAACAAAGTAGTCTACGCTCCGTACTACCTTAAGAAAGGCGATACGGATATCTTAGGCTATAACTATGAAGGCAACTCGGCTATGTTACTGGCTGACGGATACAAGCCCGTTGAAGAAACAACAGCTCCGTCAGGGATGAAACAGCCTAGAAAAGTTTATGTTGAGGAAGCTAATAGAATTCTAGCGACTTGGGAGGACGACTATGTTGTACCTACTGATGCTGAAATATCGGCTACTCGTGCTGCATTATATGCTGTCGATTCTGATAAGGTGTTTGCGTCTTACCAGCAAGGTGTAGCACCTTTTCAAGACTATGTCGATGCTAAGGCTCAGATTGGTTTTGATAACAAGAAGTCTACACAAACTGGTATGACTTTAGACGACTTCAAGCACAAGGTTAGCCGAGAGTACGAATTGTTCAAACAATCTAGTATGGTAATCAAAAATACTACGTTCGACTACAAAGAGAGTAGCGGTACCGATGATTTAGTTGTTAGCAATGCTGACATTTCTTTAATTCGCCCGACTACTGGCGTCAATGTAATATTACCTGCTATAGCCAAAACTCAGATTGTTAAAATAGATAACGTGTCTGATGACACCGTAAACATTAGCTCGGCTAACAACGAGTTTATTGATGGGGTTGGTAGTCCATACACGCTTCAGAGCAAAGACACTATCGAATTTATTGCAGATGTTTCCACAAAATCTTGGGATACTTATACTGCACCTTTAGAGCTTGAGAGCGGCATAAATATTGAAGTGGAAATTAGCCCATCTGCTAGTAGGAATAATGCTACTAACCTTAAATTTGGTAAGGGATTCATAGGCTACACAGACCCTGATAAGAATGGCGTAGTTTTGGAAGTGCAAGACAATGATAATAGACCACCGTCATTATATGCAAGTTTAGCTGTTCCCGAAAAAGTCGTAGGCAGAGGTTCATCGGCTATTCATAGAGGAGTTATCTGGTTTGACAACGTCATCTCGGCTATTCGTACTAATGTGATGGACTTGAGAAAAGCCGATAAGTCTTATGGTATTCAGGAATACGATAATAAAGACCCTAACGTAACTGGCGGACAGCCGTATCTTGTTATCTTTAGACCATCATTTAGAGGCAAAGCACCGGCTAATGGTTTTATTCAAGTCGCGCTGTTTGATACTACAACTGGATTGCCCGCTCTCGATATGAATGGTAATCCGTTATCAGTCTACAAAACGTACAAAGAAGGGGATAGATTAGGCTATCTTCGCGTTTCGGGTATTATCAAAGCAAAGGCTTTACAATACTTACAAGCTAAAGTTATTGATAACTTCCCTAAAACAGAAACGCTTATGCTTAATGATTACACAGACGGCAATAGCTGCTTGGTTATCACGGCTCTTGCTGGTGGTAGCCTATCTGATGCGTTGACGAAATACGAATTAGACACTGGCGAGAACTTGCTTATCTCTAAACATTATCTTGGCGAGATTTATGATGTAGCCTACTTGTTGCATACAGATATCGCTAAGACGGTTGGCGAAGCTGAGCAAGGCGAAACAGATGCAGACGGTTCTCACTTATATAATAAATATAAGATGAATATTGAAGTATCTGGTGGCAAGCTGATATTCTCTTCTACGGCTACTGACTTATGTTTCTTTAACTGGGGTTTTATTGTTCCCGCCGAGATTACTAGGCTAATGCGTGGTAAAAGTGTTACGCTTGAAGGCGCTGCTCGTACTCCTGATAGTGCTATTAATTATCAAATGGTTAAGTGGATAGGCGACCCAGACCAATACACAACAAAGATTATTACAGACAATGTAAATGCCGTTGATGTGTTTGAGGCTAATTGGGAATCTGTTGACAAAGCGTTTGTAGCCGAGAGCCAAACAAGAGTAGCAACGTCTAAGCAGTTTGTTGTGCCTGACGACGCTAACAATATTGCTTTTATTGTTTCTCCGACAGAAGCCCAAAACCCTATGCTTATCGAGATTGATAAGTTTGTTATAACCGTTGATGAGCCTAGCTATGAATATATCATTAAGGGGTTTAGTACGATAGACGAGCGACAAATGTACAACCAAAATGATATAGCTAAGTTTTATAGCCCTCTCCCTGCTGGGTACGAAAGTTACCGTTTTAGCGGTAATAATAAGCCCGCAAAATTGCCAGTAGGCGAATTAAAATCTGGGGACATTCCTGCGGATTTGCAAAAATGGGCAGTAGCCGAAGGATTTGATTACGGCAACGAGAGAGATTTAATCTTCTACGACGATGCAAACGTTACAGTTAACGCTGTTGTAAACTTGTGGGCTGATAAGCTAGAGCCTATTTACTTCTATCTTACCAATAATGGCAAAGAGATAGCTGGTAGCCGAGTTACTTATACACCACAAGTAGCCCACGAGCATCAAGCCGTCATTCCTACAATGTCTGCTAAGATTCAAAATGGCGACGTTTTAGGTTGGGGATTTGAAACAACTTCGCCTAGCGGAGCCTATCTTATGACAGACGATGCTAAATATCCTATGGCTGAATTAACAATTAGCACTAAAGGAGCAGTATAATGACTAGCGAAAATAAAAATCAAAAAGTAAAAATAGGCGTAGTTGCCGCGATTAGCGCTCTGCTATTCCGCATTCGTGGCGGTCTGTGGGACGTTTGGGAAAACAAAATATGGTACCCGATTTTCATAGGCTTGCTGTATTGGATGGTAGCCTACGAAACCTACGTGGGTGACTCTTGGTGCTACTTGGTTCTCGGATTCGTAGCCGCGTATACTGCACAGCAGATGTGTGGGTGGGGAGCATACCGAGGAGCATTAGTCGCAGGGGCTGCCCCAGCGGAGGAAGTAGCCGTAATCGATTGGCTGTTAGCTAAGTCAGAATGGCTACTTAGTCACCCGCGATGGTGGGGATTCGCCGGATGCTCCCTGCGCGGGTTTATGTCCTCCATACTATTCGGATTGTTGTCCCAGTCGCTGATTGTCGGCTTGAGTGGTTTAGCCGTAGGACTTTGTTACGGCATTCCTACGTTAGCCTTATGGTATACTCGCTGGCATAATACCAAAGCCGCTTGGAATATCGGCGAGTATTTTGAGGGCGCGTTATACGCGGTAGCGATTTTGTACTACTCAAATCTGTAGGCTACTAAATTTCTGAGCAGGCTATTGTCGCCATCTATTGACTTTAGCCTGCTTTTTTGTTTATAATTTAAGTGTAATATTACAACTACTAAAGGAGGATATCCTATGGTATTAGGATTCGGATTAGGAGCAAGCGGTAGCAAGTCAAAGACCAATAATGCTTTGTCCTCTACCAGCTACTCACAACAATTTTCAGACGAGGTGCTAGCCGCCCTCGAAGGTGCGTTCCTAGGCGCTATGGGTGATTATTCAGAATTAAGCGGCTACTCAAAACAATTAGCCGATGAGGTTATGATGGGCGATTCCTACGACGTCCAGCCAATCATTGACGAGAATACCCGTCGCACAGAGCAAGCCGTAGGGCAATCGTTTCAGTCGCTGGCAAGACAGGCGGGCTCAGATGCTAATAGCCTAGTTGCCGCTGCTCAATCACAGGCTTCCGCCGATGCATACAGTGCCTTGGCTAAGACTTCAGCTGAGCTAGAAATGGAAGCCCAAAGCAAGAAGATAGCCGATTTAGGCAATGCACTAGAAACCGCTGGTCAGGCTCAATCTGGTATTCTTGGTTTAGGTACTCTGCTAAAAGGCGGAAGAACTAAGTCGTCTAACTTCGGTACTGGTACATCTAGTACGTCGACTATAAACTGGGAGTCTAAGTTTGAAGGCTCAACTGGCGCACCAGCCAAATAGGAGAACCTAAATGGTAATGAGAAACAGAAATAGCGAAGAAGATAAACGCGTCGCTGATGCGGTAGCCGGAGGACCTAGTGGTGGTGATAGCGCTAGTGGCTATCGAGAGAAGCCCAACCCAGACGCTAACGCCTATCGAGGTCAAGTAGGCTACGAGGTTGCGGACGCGTTAGTCAACCAAGCCTCGTTCCAGCAAGCGGTGGATTTAGCCGACACGTATCAAAATAGCGTGATTAATAAAATCTCCAAGCAGGGTTTGGAACGCGAATTGGAATTGACCGAGAGTCAGATTCAGGCTACTAACAACCTCCAGCAGGCATTAGATGACCAAACTAAATACTATGCCCAGCCGGGAATTGTTAGGCTATTCGGTCAAATCTTTGACGGTACGTTGAGTGACGAATACCACTCGGCTAGAGTATCCAACGCGGCTACTAAGGTGGCATCAATCGAACAGCAAAAGCAAATCAACAAAGATTATACGCTGGCTCGCGCTAAAGATGCGATAGGCTACAACGTTGCGGCTGAGCCAATGATTGATAAAGCCCGCGCCATAATGAAGTCGGCTACTGAGCAAAAGCTCGCCAAAGACAATCTGGCATTAGACCGCGAACGATTGGCTATCGGCCGTGAAAAGAATAGGCTAAAAGCCCAAGAGCTGGCTCAAAAGCGTAGCTCACCCGAATCACTCAAGAAACAAGTTGAGTTGGCTAACTACCAAGTTCAGGCTTTGACCGATGAGGCTAAAGCCGCAGAGTTCTTGAAAAACCGTAAGGCTATTGAGTCCATCAACCTTGGTGCGTTGAAAACACCTGACGTCGACTTGGGCTTCCAGCTACTGGAGTCATCGGCTAACCAGCCTACGCTGTACAAAAACGCTATGCTAAGCAAGGGATTGGAAACCCTCACGAATGGCGTTAAGCGTCAGGTAGATATGTTGCCGAATCAAATAGATAAAGATATGGTTACTACCCGTATCGAGAACCAAGGAGTGCTTCGTCAAGAAGACGTTAGTATGGCTTCCAACTACTACTATGCTAACATAGGTCAGCGCTCGGCTACAGCCTCCATCGAGGGCAACATTTTGGAACAGTCTAAAATGCCCGTCACGAATTTAGTCAAAGACTATTACGACTCATTGAGTTCTTCCGACAAGAATATGATAGCCTCAGAGAGTGGAGTTTCGGGTGACTTAACGGCTACCCAGATGCTGGCGCTGTTAGGCTCTTCGATGAACAAGACCGATTCGGCGGTTAAGAAATTAATCCCGTACAATGACTTGTTGGCTAAGGCTTTGAACGAACCCCGCAAGGTAGTCGATAGCGCAGGTAACGAAGTCGTGCTACCAAGTCCGAAGCGCGAATATGCCAATAGCCTAGCACTTGATTACGGCAAATTCTATTTTAACAAAATTGCTGAATCGCTTGGTAATTCTCCCGTCGCCGCTGACATTCGCACGATTGGTAATTCCAATAATAGCAACAATGCTAAATTGAGTCAGGCGATTAATAGCCTAATAGCCAACGGAGCGGATTACAATAGCGTATCTTCCCTCGTGTCTGGTTACGCTGACCAAGCTACCGTATCGTTTTGGGCTTCCAATTATAAGTCTAACGCCGCTTCGTACGATAACCAAGCTATGGCTATGATGCCACTTTTGGGCTTCGACGGAATCGTAGTCGACCTCACGAACAAGCTTCGCGACGGGAAATCCCAATCGTTCTATGATAGGCTACTGGCTGAAGCTCGGGCATCTATCAACGCAAGACAAACTGAACTTAACAACTTAGTAAAGGCTCAACAAAATGGCACAAGAAAATAACTACATTAGTGCCTTTGGTGACGACGAAGAGTGGGTTACTTCCGAGGAGGTTGTAGCCTACTCTCCCACTGAGGACACATCAAATAGCCTAAAGGCAGTCTCAGACGTACTTCCACAAGGCGCGCAAACTGAGGTAGCCGAGGAGGTTGACTCGGCTACACCGTCCGACGACACCGTAGGCGACTTGGCATTTAAATCGGCATTGACCGCATACAATGTCATTTCGCCTATTAAATTAAACGAGGACTTGGCTACCAAGATATCTACGCTAGCTGCGGTCTCGCTATCAGAATTCGGACGCGGAGCCTACAACTTAGCGGCTGACATTTCGTCATTTGCGGCTAACACCTACAATAGCCTAATGCGTGACGAGGGCGAACCACAAAGCGAGAAGGTAGACTTAGCCGAGAAATACAAATTCCCTACCAACCAAGACATCGTTAAATTCACGGGCATCAGCGCTTTGAACGACGAGTACGCTAGACATCAGGTAGGCTACGACATTGGTGGCGGTATTGCCAGTGTAGCTACTGGAGCCGGAATCGGTACCAAGATGTTTACCGTAGGCAGTAGGCTATACAATACTTTGCGTGCTAGCGGAGTAAGTGAGAACGCGTTAGGCTACGTATTTGCCAACACGGCTAAGGTAGAGCAAGCGGTTTCCGAAACGCTGAGTTACTCACGCTATCTGGCAAGCCAAGGCGTTAACGTTAGCCGAGTAGCTGAAATAACCAATAGGCTAGGCAAGACCGGCTGGCAAGCTATGAAAGAATATTTCAAAGTAGGCGTGGCTTCTGAGGCGGTTGCCGCTTCGTTGAACTACTCCAATGACGTGATTTACAATCCGTATCGCTCAACCAGCCAAAAGTTAGTTGAAGACATTGGGCTTCCCGTTTTGGTATCGGCTATCCCAGGGGCTATTACCTATGCTACTATGCGACACGGGATTAACCGCGCCGTACGTGATTCGGCTAAAGTCAAGAAGAGTTTCTTAGCCTCCAAGTTTGGCGACGACTACTCCGAAATAGCCGACAAAAATTTATCGGCTATCAACCGTGCGAACGTTGCCACTATGGACTCCTACCAAATAAACGAGTTGCGGAATCTGCGTGACTCGGCTATCCAAGATATGTCGGCTAAGAAACGGAGTGGCGATTTGACGGTAGCCGATGAATCATTCGACGACGTCTATGCTTCGTTCAATGACGAAATCAAAGCGTTGGAGAATCAGCGATTGAGTACCGTTTCGGAATTGATTTCGGCTAAGGAGCCCTCGGCTAACAAAGCTCAGCTGGCTAAATTCGTAGCCGACAATATGGACGATAAGCCCAATCTGGTTTATGGCGCTAATCAAATTCGCTACATTCCGTCCACGAACGACGAGTTAGACGATTTGGTTTACTCCCAAGTAGTCAAGCGTGAGAAGTTGAAACACAAAATCGAACACGCTAAGAAGCCCGAAACGAAAAAGAAATACGAGGAGGCATTCGATAGGCTATCAACGGAAAACTATGTTGTGCTAAAGTCCGACGGAACGGTTATCCCAGCCGCCGATTATCACATCTCATTTCGCGATACGCCGAACTGGGGCAAACATATCAAGGTAACTACGCCTGAAGAACTTGGGGTGCGTTCAAAAATGGTAACGGCTACTGCCGATTACGCTGGCAAAGAGTATAGCCTATCCGCTGACGTAGCCGGTAACTTGATGTCCAACGATGGCAAGTCGGCTACCAGCCAAATAATCCCAGAATTGAGTGACGCTGGTTGGGCGGTCTTGCAGAACCAAGCTAGCACGGCTAAGGAAACCTTGGCTAGATTGGCTAATAAGAACATTATTAAATCGTTGGATTTGAAAGATGCCAGCTTCCAGCAGGTAGCCTACTTAGCTCAAATCCGCAACGACAAATCGTTCGACAAAGTATTTCGCTTGACCAACGGTTCGCTGGCTGTCGATAAAAATACATTACCAGATATGTTCTTGTCCAAGGCTCGCCAATCGCTGAGAGGCTATTTAAAACAAGTAGCCGATATGGAAGCGAAAGGGCAAAGACCTAGATATCCAATATCTACGTTGTTCGAAGAAACGTTCAACCTCAAGCCCAAAGGCAAGTACACCGTCGAGGACGCTATCAAGGTTATGACGTCTAACGCTTCTGACAAGGAAGTAAAGTTAGTCGTAGGCGTTTCGGATAGATTAGGCTACTCGCCCAAGTCGCGCCCAGCTTTGATTCGCCAAACGCAAGCCATTGACGATTACCAACGAATCCAAGAAAACGTCTTTAAAGAAAATGCTATGCGTAACCAAATGGTCAAAGACGTGCTAACTGGCAAGATGAACAAAGAAGGTAAACGCTATTTCATCAACGATATCGCCGACGACTTGTACAACCACCCAGCATTTGAAACGGCTACTGATGTTGAAGCCTTATCGGCTATTCAAGGTCGTCTGGGCAAAGCGGGTAAATACCTAGCGCAAACCACGTGGAGATACGATAGTAACCTTCCTCTGCGCGCTATGTCAATGCTTAGCAACGAAATCGATTTGAAAGCCGCTAAGAAAATCAATGAGAAATTGAAACCACTTAGCGATGCATTGACCCCGATTGTAAGTGACTCGGCTAAGAAAGTCGAACTCAATTCGTTCGTACATCAAATGCGCAGTAACTGGCGAGTAGCCGCTGAGCTGGAACCGACGGGCGATGGTAAATTCGTAATACCGCTCGACCCAGACCAGTCGGCTATTAACCGCAGAATCGCAGAGCGCCAATCAATGTTCTACGACTATGATTTGGATATCGACGAAATCGCGTATGTACCAGACCCGATTGACCCGACTAAGCCGTTGGTACTTTCTAAGGAAGTAGCCGACGTAGCCAACCAAATGCAAGCGCTGTCTAGCGAACTTTGGGAAAACCAACAGTTGCTAAACTTATCGCTCGGCAAGCGCCAGATAGCCTATCGCAATTTCCACGTGCCTCCCAAAGATTTGTCAGGTAAGGAAGTGATGGTGGTAGCCGACCGTGAAACCCACGAGCCAATCACATTCGTCGTAGGCAATACCGTCGAGCAGGCTAAAGCGCTGGCAAAACGCGAACAAGAATTGACCAATGTCGCTACTGAGATAAATCCGCTCAGTTCCATTAAAGCCTACAAGGGTATCTTAGATACCGATGCCGAGTGGGTCAATATGGCAGACTACGGAGATATGGTACGTCAGTTACAAAGTTCGCGAAACACTGGTGGCGTTCGCAGGTCAGTAGGCGCATTAGTGGACGTCGGCACAGATTCGATTCGTGACATCGTTGATTCGTTCAATAGGGCGTTTCACAAGGAAGTAGTGAGAACACGCTTATCGGCTATGCAAGGTAAGATTGATTACGTTCAAGGATTGAAATCACAATTAGCCGATTCAGAACAGTTCGGCTCCACAATGCAAGAATGGCTAGACAACGCGTTCGGGTTGACCTCGGCTACTAAGATGCAGAACCGCACTGGTATCGGCGATGTTTACAATGCGTTCGATGCGGCGTTACTGAAGTCTTCACAATTAGCTAGTGACTTTTCGTATTCGCTTAGCGAGAACCAACGTTTGCGTTTCTTGGAGAAATTAGAGAACAATCCTCCTCGCGATTTGCACCAATTGTTTAAAGGTGCTAACGGCTACCGAGAATTCAAACGGGTATTCAAGCAGAGCGAAAACCCAGTAGCCGATGCAATCGAGTTCGTCAATAGGTCGAATCTTGGTACTCGGCTATCAATGCCAAAAGAAATAATGGCTAAGACTTCGTCCGTTATGTCAATGGCTATGTTGCGAATCGCCAACTTGGGGTTTGCCTTGACGAATATCATCTCGCTACCAGCCACGATTCCAGGAACTATGATAGCCTTAAATAAACGTGCTGGCGAAACTTTAGCCGAGTGGCAAACCAGAATCGGTCTGTTCGGCAAAGGCATCGCGTTAGACGAGGGCGGTCACGAGTTCGTCAAGGGAATCGATTTGGTAGGCTCTATGTTTGATACCATAGGGTGGATGTTCACTAAAGACGGTCGTGAAGTTAATAGGCTAGCAAAAGAGTTAGGCTACTTCGATACGAACGCGTCATTAATGAACGAGATATTCGTAACGCCGACGATGTCCAAAACGCAGAAACTAGCCCACAAGGCGGTTGACGTAGCGTCGTTCTTGAGCGATAAATCCGAATCCCTTAGCCGTACGATTCCATTCTTAATGGGCTATCGCATTGCTGACAAGTCTGGGCTAGTGACCGAACCGCGGGCAAAGATGGCTTTCGCTAAGCAATTTATGGACGACGTGGTTGGTAACTACCAATCTAACGTTCGCCCTATGGTGCATAAGCAAGCCCTCGGTATCCCGACTAGTTTGTTCTACACCTATGCCCAAAACTATGGTCAACGGCTATTCGATTATATCGAGAACAAAGACATTCGCGCATTAGCGATTCAATCGCTTACGCAAGGTCTGGTATTCGGAGCCAAAGGCGTAACTGGAGCGCCGACCGTGTTTGATAGGCTATTCCCAGCCGAGTCGGGCGACTCTCCGTACCAAGCTATGCAACGTAATTACGGCGACGATTTGGCTAGATACTTTATCTACGGAGTACCGAGTGCCTTGACTGGATTGGACTTCAGTAGTAAAGGTTCAATGGCTGACGCTCGATTGCCCGTAGTTACTTCCCCGCAGGATATGGTAGCCTACTCAGCAACGGTCAACACCATTAAGGGAATGTCCGAAACCTTTAAGGCTATGAAAAGTGAAACGGGCTTGACCACTACTCGGCTGGAAGAAATCTGGCAGAACTATGCGGTTTCGCCGTTCGTTAAGTCCGCGCTGGATATGCACTTAGGCTACGTAACCAATCGCGCGGGTGAAACTATTATTAACAAAACGGAAGACACGATGTGGAACTCGGCTAATATCTTGGCGATGAAGTCGATAACAGAATCCGAAATGGCTAACCAGTTGTACCGCAACTCGCAAGTGCAACTCCGTCAGCAATCGGCTATGTCCACTTTGCGCAAAAACGTTCGTGCTATTCAACGCGAATTGTTCCTGCGCGACGGGTCTATCGACGGCGATTTATTATTAGACTTGGTAGCCGATTACGTTGACGCTGGCGGAAAGAGTGAGAACTTCGTTCGCTACTTCCGCAACCAATTAAGCGTTAGCTTGTTGCCGAAGAATATCACAACGGCTAAATCCCTCGCCAAGAAGGGAACCGAGTCGGCGTTTAAATCGGCTATTGGCTTGCTTGGGTTAACCAGAAGTACAGTATCAGAAAACGAACTAGAACCTAGTGTACCCACTCCAGTAAGTAGCCTACCAAACACTCCTGACGCATTCGGCGACGATACCGAGTGGGTTAGATAGACAATAAAAAAGCGGCTAGAGATTGGATTCGCTCCTTTCCCTTAGCCGCTTTTTTAATATGCTCTATAAGACGCTAGGAATTTATAATTCCATTTGAAGATTCCGTCGTCCGCTCTTTCCTCGGCGTAGCAACCGCACCACTCACTACCAAATTCCTCGCACATCTTGTGTCTAGCCGATTCCTCGTCGGTCGCGTAAATGGTTACGTAGCAACCCTCGTGCTTCTGCCCGTAGCCGAAAGTGAAATAAAAGATTTTCAAATCCGAACAAGAAACAAAGGGCTTAGGGTTAGCAGTATCGCTAGAATTACCAGCACTACCGACATTATCTGAAGAATCATTAATTTTGTTTTTAGCCTCGATTTCATTGGTCATCTACAAGCCTCCGTGTGATAGCGTTTTTCGTGTTCGTAGGCGTCCGTGTTGGCTTTGAATAGCCTACTAGGAATCTCGCGGTTCTTGTTGTTTTGAATACCGCAAATAATCAACGAAATGATTCTGTAAATCTCGCCGTCTATTTTGCGTATATCTTCCTCGTAAAGCCAATCGACGTTTACGTTGTACAATGCACAGACCGCGCGCTTAGAACGATAGCCTACTTCAAAGTACCAGTTTGAATCAATTAGCTCAACCAATGCCTCGAAGTAATTACCAGCGTTTAACGCCTCGTGTAATTTTTTAAATTTGTTTAACTTAGTTTCGCCAAGATTGTACAACAAGTCTAAGTAGACTACCTTCCAAACAGATGATAGCCGAGTAAACATTGGCAAGGTCATAGCCGTGTCATATGCATAATGCACGTCGTTAGATAACATAATCTCTGCCTCACTTTCACTAATTCCACGGGACTCAAGATTACGTCCATAGCCTATTGTCAGAATACCCTTGGTATCTTTGTAGGCTTTTGAACTGAACCCCTCGCTATTTTTAATAGCCTTAATGGCTGCGTTGCACAACCACGAGTAGTCGTTACTTTCGCCGTTCTGCATTTGATTACTCCTCATTTAATTGTACCAATATGGTTTTACGGCTAGCCAAATAATCGCACAAGTGAACGAAGAAGTCCGTTTGTGTACGAGGCTTTGGTAGCCATTTTTTGTTGTATGAAACGTGGTTGTAATTCCACTGTCCCATATGTGATTCGATAGCTGATTTAATCAACGCCAGCTCCGCTTTCTTGTCGAAGTTCATTTCGTAGGCTATTGATTTTACGAAGGCACCTGCTAATAACGGGTGCTCGAATTCGTAGGTAGCCGCATCGTCATCGTTACCGCACTTCTGCGTATCGTGCAAAATGCAAGCAGCGATAGCACAGTCCTTGTTTACTTTCTCGAATAGCTCTAGCCTACTCAATTCTTTGGCAACGGCTACTAACATTTTCGTGTGCTTCACTAAACCGTGTTTACCGTTGCTCTCGGCACTGTGGTGTCTGCCACTAGTCGATGCTGGCATATAAAAGAAATAGTTAGGAGCTTTCATCAAGCATTGTTTGACTAGCTCACGAATATCCGAATCGGCTATCAATGCGATTTCGGCTTCAAACATTTTTAGCCTATCAGCCGATTCCATTTTTGGATAACTACAGCGTTCGCTTGACATTAGCTACCTCCGCTTTATCGGTAATGTTGTATACGTCAAAAATTTTCAAAGCCTCTGGACGCACATTCGTGCTACCAATCTTTGCCTTTTCTCTTTCTTTAGCCTCTGAAACGCACTCAATGCCGTTGCCTAAATATCCGCAACCGTCAACCCAGTTATCTTCGTGGTCTGGCGACGAGGCTATTCTCGCTACCTTAAGCAAGTTCATCATAGCCGCTACGTCGTAATCGCGCAACTCGCCGATAATTCCCTTGCTGTGCAAATACGTTGTCCAATACTCAGCTATGTAGCCGAAGTTTTGCTCTGGGCTACCATAGGTATTCTGCCTATCTTTGCTAACAATTTCTTTCGCTCTTTCCAAACATTCTACGCGATTCATTTCTTTGCTCCTTCAAAGTCGTTGATAAAAGGTTGGTCTATTGAGGCTATTCGTTCGTTAGCCTTTTCTTCAGAAAAATACTTTCGCTCATCGAATTCCGATTTCTTTCCTCGATTGAACCCGCTCTTGGGTCTGAAGTAGCCCATAACTCTCGTCCAGATTTCACATTTTTGCCGTTCATTTTCTTTTAGCTGTTCGCTCATTAGTTCCTCCTGCAAGTTTCCTAAGTAAATCTCTTAGCCATAATAATATCATTATTGTCAAGACTACAACGGCTATTGGTAATATGTTAACCAGTATAACTCCGGCTACCAAAAACAAACAGCCAACCATTATTATCACGAACAATAAATTAACTAATTTATCTACGATACTCATATCTTGCCCTTTCTTATTAACTCGTCTATTACCTTAATTCCATAAGTGCGAATAGCCCAATTGGGTTTACGCTTGACCTTGTTGATTAGCCTATCAACTTTCTCGCAGGGAACAGATGGCATCTCACTCAAGTCATACTTGTTTGCGTATGCGGCTAAGCACTTGAAAGAGTCGAATACTAAGTAGCCGGTTCCATACCCGTCGGGCACCAAGATTAGCTCGTTAGTTATCCGACCGCCACAACAGTAGCAATAATCTGCACTATGATTTATCATATCAAACTCTCCAATCTAATCTTAGCCTTATTACGTTCGGCATCATTACGCGAGTAATAAACTCGGTCATTAGCCGACCAAGTGATAATCTTATTATCGTTTACAAAGTCTTTCATAGTCTGAGCAAAATCGCTGGGCTTCATATCGCGTTGCATAATGTACCATAGCTGTTCGGTAGTGAACGGCTCTGGCGATTTGTTGATAAAGTCTAGCAGTTTTTGCCGTGCATAGCCTAATGGGCTAAGACCAAATTCGCCTAATGCGTTTGGCATTGATATTTCTGTCAGCGATAAAATCGTCTGAGCATCTTCTACATCTTCGTGAATGATAGTCTGTGAGCCTCTCAAAGCGGCTACTGCCATTGCCAGTTTAATTAAATGCGTGTGTCTTCTTGTCTTGTAATATACGAATCGCGTATCTGTAATGTTCACTTCTTTGTCATATAGGCTATCTAAATATTTTTGGGCTTCCTCTGTTTCCGTAAATTGTCCTTGAAAATTTTCACTAACGTAGTCAAATATCTTTCTAATCTCTTCGTACACTTCATCGTTTAATGGCTGTGGTCTAGCAACTTTCTTAGTGGAATCTGCGTGGACTAATACCACACGCGATAAGAACCCTTGTCCGACTACTTCCATTGGCAGGGCAGAGCTGATAGCTACTGGAGTTGTTCCGCCTAATAAATTAATAAGCGGTTTCTCCAATACGCATTTGGAATTTTTGAGCGTGTAATTGTGGTCTTCGCCGTCCCACGTTTTTGTTAAAAACACGATTAGCTCGTAACTAGACTGACCGAGAAAACTCGCGAACTCACTAGCATATACGAACATACAATGTCTATCGTCGCTGTGTGGGCGAATCGGCGTTGAAATGTCTGCCGTTTCCAAACCTTCTAGGCTACCGGATAACAAGTCGTCAATCATATCGTCGCCCATACCCTCACCGAGCATAGCCGATATCAATCCTTGGCGCCGTCCTCCAGTATCGTCAGGCGCGATTCTTATTCTATTATTGTTTTTGATAAAACGTTTTGCATAGCCCATAGCCGTAGACTTGCGAACTCCGGGGTCGCCTACTAATAAAATATATTGATTGGGGAATATCTGCAAACACCCTAAATTGTAGTAGCAACGACGCCCTAAAGTCGCGGACATTACGCCTACCAAAGACCAGATGTGGTGCAATACTGGCGGTTCTGTATCGGCGACATATCGCAAATATTTTATTATGGTTTCGTTTTTGATTTTCATAGCGAGTCCTAAGCTAATAGCCTATTAAATATTCGTGGGCAGTTTAACGAGATGCCCAGCTCGTTGTACTATTGGTAGCCTAACCACCAATAGTGCCGATTGAAGATTTCAATCCGTTAAGTTCGTCGCAGATTAACTTGCAAGCGAGCTGGTCTGGGTAGGCGAACGCAGGGTCAGCCATAGCCTTTTGAGCCGCTTCAGATGACGGAGTGAACAACTCGATAACTTTATCAATGTTTGCTTTGATGACAGCATCGGTTATTGCATTTGGGGTTAATTCCGCGAACGGAGGGAATTTAACTTCAGGCATTTTATTCTCCTTTGTTAATAGGCTAGAACCATTCCAGCCTTTCGTTAGATAACCAGTGGCTTCTCGTTGAATTTCTTGCGAAACATTTCATTTTCGTAGGCTACTAATTCGGCGAGGTGTTTATTGCCGTCGCCTTTGGTATATCCTTTCATAGCCTTAGACCAAGTGAATCCAACGTCAGCTTCCACTGGGACGTGCATTTCTCGACCTTTGATAGTTACTGGCTGTTCCATTATATCAATGAGTTCGTCCAGTAATTCCATATTGTCCAATGGTACTTCGCCTACCAAAGAGTCGTGAACTTGCACTAATAGCCTAGCACCGCGTTTATGTAGCGAGGGTCTTCCATCTCCTCGCCCGTAGTAAAACTGGTACATAGACCTATTTATGTTTCCACCCGTACCACCTTGTCCCTTGAGCGAAGCCATTGTGCGGTGCACGGCTTTATCGGCTATGTAATTTCCGAAGAACTTGCGAGTGAATCCGAAAGCGGTAGTAAGCGTTCCACCATTTTCGTAGCACTCTTTAATTAGCCGAGTATCCCAAGTTTTCAAATGTGGATATAATTCAAAATAAGATTCTTGTAATTGCTTACATATTTTAATTAAGGCTTGGTCGCTTAATGTCCACGCGTCCTTGTAGCCCAGTAGCTCAGCCGCCTTGAAGAGGGCATCTTTTCCTAGCTCAGCACAAATGTTCAGGAACATTGTTCGCTCTTGCATTTCGTAGTTACAACCGTGAACGATTTTCTTAGTGCAGGAGCGAGGCGAATCCTTAGCCTTTTTGTGCGGGTCGTTGTAGGCGTCCTCGTACGACATTTTAAAAAAGTGCGCCGTGTGAATACAATGCGTATCGCGAGGGTCGCAAACGACTTCGATACATTTCTCGTCCTCAGATTCGTAGGCTACAAAATAGTTGTCCGATTGCGAGTAGTCTATATCAAACAAAATGTAGCCATCATCGGCTACCATAGACTCGCGGATAATCGGTGCGATATTCTGCATATTACGACCAATCCAGAACGGCGAGTTCGAAGATGAAGCTCGGCTAGTGTTAGTCCCAGCGGCGTTAATTGAATACAACATTCGCCCGTTGTCTAATTCGCAATTTGAGAAATCGGAGATTAGCTTATTCGGGACGGTTACTTTATGCAACTGGTCGACGAATCGTTTAATCAACGGGTGTTGATATTGAATCTGACCCAGCGCAATTTTATCCGTGCTACGGGTTTCCTTGCCGTGAATTTTCACTGGCTTAGCTCCCAATACGGAATAGAATAAATCTTGCTTTTGCGACGGCGAGCCGATATTGAAATCGGGTTGGGATAACCAGTAGCGCAAACGCCGAAGTTCGGTCGACGCTTCTTTGTATTTGTCCTTGATGATTTGGTCTAGCCTATAACGTGAGGTCTTAAATCCTCGGTAGCCTACACCAAGATAAAACATCTGCAATGCGAACTCGGTTGAATAATTCCGCACCGACCAGTCAGTAGCCGACATCAAAGCAACGCAGTAGCAGAAACAACACATTGTATTATAAGTATCCAATGCGTTGTACCGCCAGTAGCGCTCGATACCGCTGACGGTGGTTGGGATAGTCGACTTAGATTTCTTACCGCTATCGTCCTCTTCGCCACCGCTGATTTCGTCTTTCCAATATCGGTAGTAATCATTGGCGAATGACGTAACGTATTTCAGCGATTTAGGCAATTCACAGAATAGGCTATGCCACATATGTTCGGTATCCCATAGGTAGTTTACCGTAGGCACGCAATAACGTACGAGGTACGAACCATCGTATTGACCGTTGTGAAATATGAATCGCGAATTGGGAAGGGCGTTAATAGCACGAATAGCCGACCAAGCTTGTACCTCGTCAGCTTCAGTAGCCCAGTGAGCATTGTTCGGGCGAGTCGGGTTAATCAACGGCACAACGTAGGTATGCCAATGTCCGTCGTCGAAGAACCCCGTGTAGGCTATACACGAAATCATCGAAGGCTTGCCAGAGGTTTCAATATCGCTCGCTATGAACCGCGCCTTACCTAACTCGGCTACAAACTTTTGCAGGTCGGTAGTGGTACGCGCTACTTCATATGTGAACTTTGGATATTTGCGAGGCTTACCAATTATTAGCCTATTAACTTTTTTGAGGTCTTGACCTAACACCCACTTGCCTTCGTTAGTCGTAAACATTTTTTGAATGTGGTCGATAACAAAGAATACGCAATCGTGATAATCGTAGCGAGAGCCACGGGTCAGGTCTAAAGATAAGTAGCCGCTTACCATTGCGTTGGCGGCTTGAGATAGAATCAGAAAAATATTTGTCTTGTAAACATCACGACATTTGTCTAGTAGTTGATTGAATTTGGGACGCATAGCCTCGTTGGCTATTAAAGCCTTGAGGGCGTTTCCTTTGGCGTTGGTCTTGTTTGTTAACAATGCGCCTTTGAATCTGTCTAGGCTAACACCAACTAATTCGTAGGCTAAATTACTTTTAAGCACTTCTTTTTCTAAAACGCCATACATCTTGAGCGAGGTTTCGCTATCATACAACACAACTACTTTTTTCATTTTTGAACTTTCTTAATTGAGGTTAGGCTATGCGGAATCGAACCGCAACGACTCGGGAGATTATTGGTTTATAACTGGAGAAAGTTATGGTTGTCGTGGTACCAACCTAGCCTAGTGAAAGTGGGCAGGGCGAACCATACCCACTAAGGAGATTAAAAATATGTCAATAAAGGTAGGCTATTAAACCTAGGCGGCTTTGACGGATTTGATATCCAAGTCTTCCGCGCGTACAGATAATTCGCCCTCAGAGTCATATTTGGTAGCATATTTACGGTGGTTGATAATACCAGTAAAAGATTAACAATCGATAGCCATTA
>ENA-UOJO01000841-UOJO01000841.1-human-gut-metagenome-genome-assembly--contig:-P57-NODE-841-length-43723-cov-11.925117_pt1 | contig 43723 bp, 48 predicted proteins | sample MGYA00242351_ERZ723898 | MGnify/ENA metagenome assembly ERZ723898 | reverse complement strand
GTTTGCCTGCTCCCTGCAAGCTACTTGTCAGCATGCATCAGTTCCGGTAACATGCGAATAAATTCACTGTCGCGGTAACTCCATGGCTGCTGATTGCAAAATGGTTTATTGCCGTCAAGAATTTTCTGCGGGGTTGCCCACTCGAGATGAAATCCTTTTGCGATCTCGCTCTCTGTCATATGTGTTGCAACCATTTTTTCTTCCGCATCGCAGAAGAAAAAGCAGGAATGACATACATAAACCATATTGGGATCAAAAATATCTCTCCTCCTCTCCACGATTTCCCCAATCTCCTGAATGGAAGAAGGAATGACAACAAGGCCGGACTCCTCCTGCACCTCACGAATCAATGCCTCATGGAGATCCTCTCCAGGTTCCACACCGCCTCCTAAAATCTTGTAATCGCCAGCATTTCCATGCTGTGTAGCAATCTTTCCATTGCGTATAATTACAGCACGGGTGGAAAACTTTTCAAAGACAGGCATATCTTCGGTATAGTCTTTTTTGTCTAGTATTAAAAGTGTTTTCATCCTTCCTCCTTCTTTTGTTTCTTATTTTTTCTATTATACGCTTTCTTTCATTAATATGGTAATAAAACTTTACATTTTTTCGAAAAAATGTATAAAAACAGGAGGCAGAAAACTGCCTCCATATAAGCATGCAATTCGATGTATACCTTAGTGACCCGCACTACACCGAGAAAGTAGCAATTTGCTGCGGGGACGCAGGAAATTAGCGGATTTCGAGGTGGAGTCAGATTACGGGAATGCGTAGCATGTAGTAATCTGATTAATCATAAATGAGGGGCAAAATACCTTTTGACCCTCATATCATATAATTAAAACAAATCTTATCATTGTAACTGTTCATCAGATCAAGAAGCGTTACACCATCGAGTGTTTTTTCAATTTTTTCCTGCAGGTCTCCCCACAGCTCATTGACTACCATATCCACCGGTTTTCCTGATGTATCCGCCTGCTGACTTGCGGGAATCAATGGTCCATCTACAGTCCGCAAAATTTTTCCTACAGAATAATTTTCCGGCCTTCCGGAAAGATGATAGCCACCATGATATCCTCTTGTACTGATGACAAATCCGGCCTTTTGCAGCACACTCAAAATCTGTTCCATATACTTTTCCGATAATTCCTGACGCTCTGCTATGGTCTTCACGTTAATCGCTTCGCCATTTTCATGAATCGCCAGATCTAACAGAATACGAATCGCATATTGTCCTCTCGAAGATATCAGCATGTTTCCACCACCTTTTTTCTCTTTGTTAAATAATCTACCACAGATGCCACCGCATTAGCTCCATCTGCCACCGCTGTAACAATCTGACGCAGCTTTTTCGTCCGCACATCACCTGCCACAAACAGCCCCGGCTGTTGCGTCGTACAGTCTTCTCCTGCCGGCACATAACCGCCCTCTAAAGTAAGTACATTCGCATATGCAGCAGCCTGTGGCTCCATGCCAATGGCAACAAAGATGCCGTCTACTGTCAGCTCCTCTGGTGCATTCCTTGCTTTATTGATCAGCTCTATTTTTTCTACTTTCTGTTCACCAATAATACTTTTCACTTCGCGATCCGGTAAAAATGTAATATTTGGAGTGTTTTTCATCTGTTCCTGCAAAACCTGTGTGGCACGAAGCCCCTGTCTGCGGTGAACCAGATTTACCTGCTTGCACATCTTTGCCAGATATAAAGCATCTTCAATGGCTACATCTCCGCCACCAACGACCGCAACCACTTTATCCTTGAAAAAAGCCCCGTCGCAGGTTGCACAATAAGATACCCCTGCCCCGGCCAGTTCCTTTTCCCCCGGTACTCCGAGCTTGCGGTGCATGGCCCCACTTGCAAGGATGATACTTTTTGTCTCAATGCTTTCACCCGATTCCAATTGTATCTGCCAGCCCTCTTCTGTTTTCTCAACACCTGTGACTTCACCCTCCGCGAACGGTACATCAAGTTCCCTCGCATGCTTTTCAAACTGCTGCGCAAGGTCAAATCCACTGGTTCCCGGAAATCCAAGATAATTGTCCACTTCTTCTGTATAAACAATCTGGCCACCGGCCATCATTTCTTTTTCCAAAACAAGAAGATCCAAGCAGGCGCGCTTCGCATATACCGCCGCTGACAAGCCTGCCGGGCCACTTCCCACAATTACCAAATCGTACATAAATTACCTCTTTTTGAACATTCATTTATAATTCATCTAAAATCTGAAGTTCCTCGATTGTCACATTTTTCTCACGATCAATGTCAAACGCCTTAAGTACCGGCTGATCCATATCCATCAGGGAAAGAATCAGATAGTTCACTGTCGGGTCAAATGCCAGACGCTTGTCTTCTTCCGATGGACGGGATGGAGACTCCGGATGGGAATGCCAGTTACCCAACGGAACAAGTCCATTGGCACGCATATCTTTGACTGCCGCAAGCTGGTCCTTTGGATTCATGGAAAAATGCTCATTGGTATGGTCGACATTCTCCAGTAAATATACTTTCTCGATTGTCTTCTTGTCCCCGTCTTTGGTTCCGGCGATGAGACCGCAGGCCTCTTCCGGAAGGTTCTCTTTGGCGTGGGACAGAATCTTTTCGTAGTCTGCTTTTTTCATTGTAAGCATGGTTTGTTTCCTCCTTTTAAGGAGCAAATCGCATATAAAAGTCCGCCTCGCGGAGGCGATTTGCGTAGGAGATATCGATTTCGCAATATCTCATGATGGAGCACATCGCATGCAAATTCGCTCACGCGATGCGATGTACGTAGGAGATATCACTTTCGTGATATCTCATTAGATGCATTTCAATGATCCGGGCATTCAATCTGCTCGTAATCGATCAGTTGGGTGATCGTTGGGTGATCACCACAGATTGCACACTTATGATCTGCCTTCGGCAGTTTCACTGTATGGAATTCCATCTTCAATGCATCGAATGTAAGAAGTTTTCCGGTAAGAAGATCTCCTACACCGATCAGATACTTGATTGCTTCCATTGCCTGTAAAGATCCGATGACACCGCCCATTGCACCGATGACACCCGCCTGCTTACAGGTCGGAACTGCGTCCTTTGGTGGTGGATTCTTAAATACACAACGGTAGCATGGTCCTTCTCCTGGAACATAGGTCATGAGCTGGCCCTTGAAACGGATAATTCCGGCGTGGGAGAATGGTTTCTTTGCCATAACACAGGCATCGTTGATTAAGAATTTTGCCGGGAAGTTGTCAGTTCCATCAATGATAAAATCGTAATCTTTGATCAGATCCATGATGTTCTCCGATGTAACAAACTCACGGTATGTATTTACGGTAACATCCGGATTCATTGCATTCATTGTTTCTTTTGCGGATTTTACTTTTGCTTTGCCGACATCCGCAGTACCATGAATGATCTGTCTCTGTAAATTGGACAGATCTACTTCATCCGCATCGACAATTCCGATGGTTCCTACGCCTGCTGCCGCAAGATACATTGCTGCCGGTGCACCAAGTCCGCCTGCACCGATAATTAAAACTTTTCCGTTCAGGAGCTTTTTCTGGCCCTTCACACCGACTTCCTGCAGAATGATGTGACGGCTGTATCGCTCCATCTGTTCATTTGTAAATGCCATTAGAAGCTTCCTCCTCCCATGAAGTATAAGAACTCAACCACATCATTTTCTTTCAGTGTTACGTTTGCAAGGTCGTGATTCTCAACGAACTCATCATTTACGGTTACGGTAACATATTCCGGGTTCTCAACTTTCTCGTCGATTACCAGCTGTGCGATGGTTGTTCCCTCTTTGATATCCTTTACGTTTCCTGCAACTGTTACTTTCATTGTGTAACTCCTCCTAAATATATTTTTTTACAATTTCTTCCAACTCTGGTTTCTTGATCAGTCCGCGTACACGTTCTACTTCCTCGCCGCCCTTGAAAAACAGGATCGTCGGTGAAACCATTACAGAATATTGCTCTGCTAACTCAGCGTCAAAATTTCCATTGACTTTAACGACTTTTAACTGGTTTTCATAATCATCTTCGATGTCTCCAAGAATCGGTGACATCTGTTTGCAAGGGATGCAGGAATCGGAATAAAACTCCACCAGTACCGGAATCTCTGCCTGCAGTACCTCTGCTTCAAAATTGTCCTTACTTACTCTTGCTGCCATGATGTTTCCTCTCTGTCCTACTCTTCGAGTTTCTTTACAATAAGATCATAAGTTCCGTTCTCATTGTCAATAAGCTTTAATACCTGCTGGCCTTCTTCCTTAAAGCTTCTAGGCACATTCTGTACCGGTTCACCATCATTCATTGTTACTGCCAGTACCTGTCCTACCTCGATCTCTTCCATTGCAACCTTTGCCTTTACAAAAGTCATCGGACATACCACATCCGTAATATCTACGCGTTCATCAATTGTGTAATCAGCCATTATATGCCTCCTTTATCTTCTCTTCAAATTTATCTAATCCCACACGCTCAAGAGTCATGCGGAAACGCTCTCCTGGATTTGCATTGTCATCAAAGAACTGAATTGCTGCATCTGTCACCTTAAAAAGCTGCTCCTCGGAAGTAATGATTGGGAGATAATTTTCTCCTTTATATACACGGTTTCCAAACAGTCCACCGAAAGATACTTCATAGCCCGGTGTTGCTTTCCATGCATCGGTCGGACATGCTTTTACGCAACGGCCACAGTTGTTACATTTCTCATTGTCCAATACAATCTTGCCATCTTTGGTGCTGATTGCATCCACACGGCATGTTTTTTCACAAATGCCACAGTTGATGCAGGATGATTCATCCCACTCTACGATTGCTGCGCCCTTGATTCCCACATCGTTTTCCTCTGCCTTTAAGCAGTTGTTCTGGCATCCGGTCACACCGAATTTGAACTTGTGAGGAAGCTCTCTTGCGAAATAGCGCTCATCCAGTTTCTTTGCCAGTCCATATGTGTCAATATTACCACTTGGACAGATCTGTGATCCCTGACAGGCAGTGATGGTACGTACACGGGGTCCGCACACACCCGGTTTACAGCCACCGGTAGCTAACACCTCTTTTACTTCTTCTACATCATCCAGCTTAATGAATGGAATTTCCACACTCTGTCTGGAAGTCAGATGTACATGTCCGTCACCATATTTATCTGCTACTTCTGCGATAATCTTCAGGTTCTCTGCAGTAAGATTTCCGCCGACCACTGCAAGACGCAGTGAAAAATTATTTTTCTGTTTCTGGCGCATGAAACCGCCTTTTTTGAGTGTTGCATAATCAACTGCCATAACGTTCTCCTTTATATCCTGTGCTCTCTTCTCTCTATTTATTCGGCGGTACTGCTGATTGCCGATGCAAAATCTGCTTTCAAATCTTCAATGTCTTCGATGCCGACACTGATACGGATCATATCATCATAAACCGCTGCATCCACTTTTTCCTGTTCGGTACTGTGTGCCGCCAGTGTCGATTCCGGATGTACGATCAATGTCTTCGTATCTCCAATATTGGAAACAATCTGTGGAATCTTTACTGTATTCATAATGGAAAAAGCCCGTTCCTTACTTCCGACCCGGATCGTTAATATCGCTCCGTATCTGCCATCTAACAGCCGGTCCGCCACCGCATGCCATGGGCTCGATTTCAGTCCCGGATAATTTACGGTGATTCCCGGTATCTCTTCTAAGTAAGCCGCAAGCTGCGCTGCATTGTCACACGCCCGCTCCATGCGAAGTCCTAACGTCTCCATGCCAAGCAGGTTGTAATACGCCGTCTGCGGCGCCATACAGGCTCCCATGTTCCGGAACAGTCCGTTGCGGAGCTTTGCTGTAAAAGCAAATCTACCGAACTTTACATAATCTTTCATGCCCGGATACCGGCTGACATCCCACTTAAAACGACCGCCGTCGGTGATTACACCGCTGATTGCGCTGCTGTTGCCATTGATGTACTTGGAAGTGGAATTGATGACCACATCCGCCCCGAGTGTCAATGGCTGAACCAGAAAGGCCGTCGCTACCGTGTTATCAATAATCAGTGGTATCTGATGTTTCTTTGCAATCTCGGCCCATGCCGGAATGTCGGTCACATCCAGCTTTGGATTGCCGATGGTCTCTGCAAACAAAGCGCGCGTCCGATCTGTAATCGCATTCTCAACAGTCTGCATATCTGTCGCATCCACAAAGATTGTCCGGATGCCAAACGCTTCCAGATCATGGAACAGATCAATGGTTCCACCGTAAAGACTTGTGCTTGTGATGATCTCATCTCCGCTGCCAACAATATTGAGCAATGCATTCGTGATGGCTGCCATACCGGAAGCGCATGCCACAGAAGCTGCTCCTTTTTCCAGAACGGTCATGCGCTCCTCGAACGCCGCGATCGTCGGGTTACTAATTCTCGTATAAGAATATCCAGCAGCTTTATTATGAAACAGCTTCTCGTGCTGCTCCGCCGAAGGCTGGAAAAAAGCACTGGACTGGTACACAGGTGTCAGTGTTGCTCCGGTGACCGGATCGCCTGTTTTCGTACCATGTAATAGTTCTGTATTGAATCCCATTTTCTTTTCCCTTAATTCATACTTTTCTAGTAGGTTTAATATGTTATAAACACTATACCGCTCTAAAGTATGTTTGTCAAGATATAATTTACACTATTTTACTAGGAATACTAAGATATGGATTTTAGGGATTCAGATTTCATTTTTACAAAGCAAAAATATCGGAACCATAACATTATTTTCTCTTCGAAAACAAGTATGATTCCGATATTGATCTACTTGATAAAGTATAATCTGCATCTTTGAAATTGTGATTACATATGTTATAATGCAATCAACTAAAAGGAAGTAGTACTCTAAGTGGTACACAAAACGACCCTCCAATAGCTGCAGCTATTGGGGGGCTACTTTTTCTATGGTTAAGCATCCATTTAGGCTAATTGTCGCTACTTCTTTGGCTCTTTAATAAAAAGCATTATACTTAACCAGATGCCTACAATAATATTTAGGTTTTATGCAGCTTTCGTTTACCGTTGCTTTTTGTTGTAATATTTTTATTAGATTGAGCCCATGTGAAATCAGTGGCGAGTTTGAGAATTACATTTTTCTAACCCCTCACCCCTATGTATTTTCAAAGTTCAATATTGCCATATAGAAACCGTTGAATAATCATACCCTGACGGAACGTTAGTAACTGTATGTTCAAACACGCCTAACTGCCCCCATTTCGATCTAACTTTCAATTTACCTAACGCAGTTCCACTAGAAGGATCATCAATAAATAAAGCAGAATGTGTATTGTTAGCATAATAAACCTTGCTACTAGATTTAACACCATATGAATTAATAGCTTTTGATACACTTCCACTATATACCTTTTTGTAACTACCATCACTCATATACACAGAAGGATCATTAATCCAATATTCATTAGAACTCGACGTTGAATACCATGCATAAGAATGACAATTATATTTACATGATCCATTTCTAATAAACTTAACACCATAAGTTCTAATCACTTCATTATCACGTGTTATGTGAAATGCATCAGTATGGGTTTCTGCAATATTCAGGTATGGAACAAAAGTTCCTTTAGGTGTTCTAGGAGACGCTGACCTCGTTTGATTATTTACATTCTCCAAGTTCTCACTTTCTCTCAATTGTGACATAATATCACTTAAAGCTAACACCACGAATTCTGTTCTTCCATCCTCTCTAGGCTTTTCCTTCATTTCAGAAATAATATTCTGACTGTATTTAATAAAATTTTCTACTCCATTTTCGCGTTTCATCAATTGCCCAAAAGCATCACAAGTTTCCTCAAATTGTTCCAACCCATCAGATAAATCATCGCAGACATAAATATCAACCAGATAAGGATAATCTGCAATTGCTCTAACAAGTTGCTCATCTGTCATTTGATTAAGTTCTTTAGCATCAAGACTTAGTATTTCATTTTTTTGAGGAACTGAATATTCAAACCAATCATCCGATTGAATTGTTAATGGATAAATTTTTTTTGCATCATATGCTATAGACATATCTGCTGCAACTGCCACATTTCCACCCGAACACAACATCACAAATAGTAACACCACACTTAAAAGTCTTTTTACAATTTTCATATACACATTCTCCTTTTCTTTTGCTTTAAAAACCATTCATCCAACAAATTGCCAAATCCGTTACCGTTTTTTCATCCACCTCCTTATATCTAATAGAAAATGTATAAACAACATTATTTTCCTGCCAATATACCATTTTATTAAGCCAGCCATCCTCAAATTCTGTTGAGTTTACAAGCCAAAATTCACGCCCATTCCTGACAACCGTTTCTCCTGAATAATCAACACCTGGAAAATCATCCGAATAACTTGTTGCCCCTACACCAATTTCTCCAGTATAGTTTTCTGTAAATATTCGAGCTTCCGTTTGTGCCTCAATTGCTCCAACAATTTTATAATTCGAAATCAAAGCAAGATCTGTAATTTTTCCTTCTTGTGTTCCATTGACAGACAAATTTATGGTTTTTGTTTTTTCATCTAATTGTGGCCATACAAACTTGTCATATCCAATATACTCAAGTGCATCACTAATATTTTCAAATGATTTATCAACTCCATAAGGGCTTTGCGAACTATACATATTGTTTGCCACTACCTGATCCTTTATAATAGATTCGCATTCTTTTATGTTTCCCTTAAAATTCTTTGTATTAACTCTTGTCGTATCGTCGACAACGAATGTTACATCCGTATGGTTATCCGATGACTCATTTGCTTTATGAAATAAAAGTTTTCCCGATGATAACAAATGTGCATACACGACCGCAGACACAGAACCAACAAGTAGAAACAACGCAAATCCAACTATAACCGGAATAAAGGATTTTTTTACCAGGTTCTTTTGTTGAGTCTCCATATCTTTTTCAAAGTTACTATTCAGAAGAATCAGTTCATTTAATATTCGATTATCACTCTCATGATTCAATTCTATTTTTTCCCAAGATTGTGCCACTTTATTTTTCTTCAATCAAATCTCACCCAGCCTTTCTTTCAAAATGCCTCTAGCCTCCTTTAAATGATTTCTGATAGTCGAAGAAGGTTTCTTTAATATTTTTGCAATTTCTTTGCTTTTATATCCTTCGTAATAAAACAAATATACAACTGTCTTATATTTATCAGGCAAATTTCGGATTGCTTCCATGGTCTCATCGATATGCATTTCGTTCCCCGACATATCTTCCATTCCATCCATGTGAACGCATTTCGTCTGCCAATGCTTTAACGCATTTTTACATAAATTCGTTGCAACACGAATCAACCAGGCCTTCTCATGTTCTGCATTTTCAAAATATGGCGCCTTCTTTATTAATTGAACAAAGGTATCACTTACCATGTCCTCCGCCTCGGGAACATTCTTCATATAAGCAAAGCAGATACGGTATATCATGTTGTTATACTCATGATATATTCTTTCAATTTCATCATTCGATCGAATTACTTTTTTCACGATATGCCTCCTTTCACTTATAATACAAATGAAGTATGAGAATTGTCCATATTAAAATAAAAATGTGGGAATAATAAGTAAAGAATTGCATTCTAAATGAGAAAAAATCAAACGCGGCGCTACACTACCTCATCCGTAGTATATCGCCGCGCATATGCATCTAACTAATCATTTTTTTGCAATCACCTTTACAGTAATACACATTAGCTTTCCATGTATCACCTGAATCCAAAATTACATGTTACATTCTTTGCAACTTTTCTGCCGTGTAATCCTGATATACAAAATCCGCATTTGTTTCTATATCATCATGTAGCGTTTCTTCCGGGAAATTAATAAGAGACTCATAAAGAAAAGAGTGTTTAACAGCCTTATATGATTCAATTTCAGAAAGATGATATTTTTTTACAATGGTCATAACCACGGAATCCATATATTCTTTTACTTCTTTTCGCATATTATCTCCTCCTTTTCCGTTTATTATATGGCTTTATTATAGCACATGATATACTTTTTATACAAGTCAATGCCTTTAGCGTGTGAAATGAATACTGATTTTCATAATAGCTTCCGCTTTTTGGAATAAATAAACTATAATCTACTTCATTTATATTTAAATCGCTATTCTTTATACGATTAGCTACATTTGCAATCGTACCGTCCACAATTTCACCAAACACAATGTCATATTTATTATCTTTATTATGATTGGTAATATCATTTTTAATCAGGAAATCTTCATCCATACGATTATTTATCACAAATTCAAACCATTGCTGCTCTCTTGGTTTAAAAAATTTTGTATGAAACGCCTGAAACATAGATTCATCAATCAATAATTCAACCAAATAAGCATCCTCCGAGCAATGATTTCTCCTATTATAATCCGAAGTCTTTTTCAAGGCACGGTCAATTGCTTTCTTTTTATTATCAGTCGTATAAAAACCTTTTCCAAAGTCAAGATTCGGAAGACTTTTATTTAAATCAATTCCATGTATAGATATGTCAAAAGCAGAACTTAAGTTTGTACCATGGTACACTTTTATCAATAAGTTTCCCTCAATTCATCCTTAGTATAGTAAACGTATTATATACTAACCTTTTAGAAAAGTCTATAAAAATATATTCTTCCAATAGATGATATAAAAAGAAAGCGTAGCATACGCCTCTGTAAAAAACAGAAGTCTGTATACTACACTTTCGTTCCTGTTCAAAACTATCCCTTCGATTAATTCCAATGCTGATCCTTGAACACAATCTTACGATATGTCTCAAAGTCTACCCATTTATTGAAGAAATTCTCAGAAATGCTTTCGCCTTCTGCGGCAAGTTCTGTCTTAAATGCATCAATATCTGCTGAAGACTGTGCATGAACAGCAAATCCACGTCCGTTGATTACCGGCACATTCTGATAGCTGTAATCAGCCAATGGAATGATCGCTGTAATCTTTTTGTCGCGTACAGATACGGCTACCTGATCACGAAGAACTACAATATCGAAAGAATCCGGATACTGGTAAGATTCTCCGCTGACCGGAATCTCATCACCGATTGTGTAGGTATTTCCGGATGGATGTACTTTAAATACAGTCATGCTCTCAAGGTCATAATAGAACTCTTCGAAAATATCGCCGTTTGCTTTCAGATTTCCGGATACAAAAGCACATTTTACGTCTTTGCTCTCATCAAGTTCTGGATTTTCTACTACACCACATGCAGATGTCATGTTTGTGATACGATCAATCAGAATCAGTTCACCCAATGTCTTGTGTGTCAGAAATGCATCGAGTACGATTTCTTCCTGAAGAACGATATCACATACGGCAATCTCGTTCTTTTTCAGGCGTCCGACCGGAATGTACTCTCCGGTATTGACATCGATCTTGTACTGGATATTCTTCAGGATACCAGGAATTGTCTTGGTTCCGAGTTTTACCAGATAATCCTTGCCCACGGTAAGTTCCTGATCATCCATCCACAGAATAGTTGCTGTGAAGTTCTTGCTGACCGGCAGATGTGTAGTTGTCAGAACACAACCTCTCGAAACGTCCACTTCTTTATCGAGCTGAATGGTTACCGGACGACCTTCATCTGCAGTATCTGCATTCTTGTCACCGACCAGAATGCTCTTTACCTTTGCATGCTCATTGCTTGGCAGGGTAATAATATCATCGCCAACGGAAATGCTTCCGCTCTCGATCTGTCCCTGAAAACCACGGAATGTATGATCCGGACGGCATACACGCTGTACCGGCATATAAAAGCCCTCTTCCTGCTTTTTCTCGCTGACATCAATGTCCTCAAGATATGGAAGAAGCACTTCTCCCTTATACCAGTCCATCTTGTCGGAACGCTTTGTTACGTTGTCACCTTCGGTTGCAGAAACCGGAATGATCTTGACGCTTGCAAGGGAAAGTTCCTTAGATAACTCGTCAATCTGTGCCACGATCTCGTTAAAGCGTGCTTCACTGTAATCTACCAGATCCATTTTGTTTACTGCAAAGACAAAATATTTGATTCCCATGAGGGAGCAGATTCTTGCGTGTCTTCTTGTCTGTACCAGCACTCCCTGCTTTGCATCTACAAGGATTACTGCAAGGTCTGCAAAGGAAGCACCTACTGCCATGTTTCTTGTATACTCTTCATGTCCCGGTGTGTCTGCTACGATAAAGCTTCTCTTATCGGTTGTGAAATAACGGTAAGCAACGTCGATTGTGATACCCTGCTCACGCTCTGCCATCAGTCCGTCCAGAAGGAGAGAATAATCGATGGCTCCACCACGGCTTCCCACTTTTGAATCAAGTTCCAGTGCTTTTTCCTGATCTGCGTAAAGCAGTTTAGAATCGTATAAAATATGTCCGATCAGTGTGGACTTTCCATCGTCAACACTGCCACAGGTAATAAATTTAAGTAATCCGCTCATTTTAGAAATAACCCTCCCTCTTTCTTCGTTCCATGCTGCCGGCTGCCTCGTTGTCAATGACACGGGTCGTACGCTCGGATTCTACAGCACTTAAGGTCTCATCAATGATTTCATCCAGTGTAGTTGCATTTGATTCAATACCACCTGTCAGTGGATAGCAGCCAAGTGTACGGAAACGCACATTCTTATACTCAATCTTCTCACCCGGACGGAGTTTCAGGCGGTCATCATCTACCATGATAATCTGGCCGTCACGCTCGATGACCGGACGTTTTGCTGCAAAGTACAGTGGCACGATATCGATATTTTCTCTCTTGATGTACTCCCAGATATCGGTCTCTGTCCAGTTAGAAATTGGGAATACACGGATACTCTCTCCCTTATGAATCTTGGAATTGTAAAGTTTCCACATCTCCGGTCTCTGATTCTTAGGATCCCACGCATGGTTCTCATTACGGAAAGAGAAGATTCTTTCTTTGGCACGGGACTTTTCCTCGTCACGACGTCCACCACCAAATGCAGCAGTAAATCCGTATTTATTCAATGCCTGCTTTAATGCCTGCGTTTTCATAATATCTGTGTAAGCACTGCCGTGGTCAAATGGATTAATGCCCTGTTTTACACCATCCTCATTAATATATTCAATCATTTCAATACCAAGCTTCTTTGCTGTCTCGTCACGGAATTTGATCATTTCCTTGAACTTCCATGTTGTATTTACGTGCAGGAATGGAAATGGTGGCTTCTCCGGATAAAATGCTTTCATTGCAAGATGTAACATTACCGAGCTGTCCTTTCCGATGGAATACAGCATTACCGGCTTTTCACACTCTGCTGCTACCTCACGGATAATATAGATAGCTTCCGCTTCTAACGCGTCAAGATGCGATAATCGACTCATGATTTTCCTCCTTTGGTTTCCCTTAATATTTATTAGAATCTTTCTTGTTGACTACAATAACTTCCTTTGTGCCGTCGGCTTTCTCGATCTGCCAGTTCAACAGATCTCCTTTACTGGACACGGTCATTTTACTTCCCATGCCACCGATATCTGCACCGAGATAAAAGGATATGGCGCCGAACGCACACTCTTTCAGGCAGGATGCACAACCCCAGCAATCCTTTGGATAACGGATATATGCTTTCTTCTCCTCATTCAGTTCGATGAGGCTGCCCGGGCACACAACCGTACACTTTTTACATCCTCTGCATTTCATGGAATCAATTGCGATGCTCATACGTTGTACCTCCTTCTACCAGATCCCGGTATATAATTTCTATCTTTCCATCCACCAGGCGGGAGTTGACATAGCGTAACCACTCGTCACTCTTCTGTGGATAATCCAGATTCTCTGCAAAACTATGCCAGCGGGTTTCTTTTCGTGCGCCGAGATGTGCGATCACGGAAAGGCATACCGTCAGGCGTTCCTTTAATTCATACACAAACATCAGCTCATGCATATCTTCGGCTTTCAGTCCTTCTGCAAGCACCTGCAACTGTCGGATTTTTTCTTCCGCCATGGCAAGCTGCTTCCCGTTGAACTGGTAATGTGTACCAATTCCTCCGGCATACTGGTCCATAACTTTCTGCATGGCTTCCTCAAGCTGTTCTACCGTAAACAGCGCATGTTCTCTCTGAAGGATGGCATCATATTCCGCCGCTTTGTCCTCCAATGCCGCAACTGCGACGAGTTCACTCTCCTGTGCCTCATCTTCTGCCCTGCTTTCGGCATCCAGCTGCTCTACCATACGTAACGCTGCAATCTCACCTTCGACCAGTGCGCCGGTAACATACTTCTGCGGACATCCGCCTGCCACATCACCTGCTGCAAAAAGCCCGTGAATCGTTGTCTCACGATTCGTGTCTACCCAGTAACCGCTTGCAGTATGACCACCGACAATATAAGGCTCGGTTCCCTCAATTTCTACATTCTGCTGGCTTGGATTTTTGCCGGCCTCGACCCATTTTAAGGTCTGGCTAGGCGCCATGTTCAAATACGCTTTGCGAAGAGATTCATCCTGTTCCGGCGTAATGCCCTCTGTCCGCAGATAACACGGTCCGCGTCCCTCTAAGTTCTCCTGCACGGTTCCGTACACACGCTGGGAAGTTGTCAGACCATATTTTGTCTCATACACTTCTCCAAAGGAATTTACCTGCTTTGCACCAACCCCCTGTGCAATCGTTCCGGTCGGTGCGATGGTGTCTTTGCATCGCAGTGCAATGAAACGCATCTCAAATGTTGTCATCTCTGCACCGCTTCGGATTCCCATGGCGTATCCTGCACCTGTATTAAATGGCGGGTACCACATCTTGTGACGGGAAAAGCCCGGATTGTTCGGCTTATATAATCCAGCTGCACCTCCGGTTGCGATCAGCACTTTCTTTGCCCGGATCTCATAAGCTTTCTGCTTTGCAATCGAAAATCCATAGGCACCTTCGATGTGATTGTCTTTTACAATATAATCGGTGATATTCAACTGATTGATGACGGTCACATCGGAAAGCTTTGCTACCGCGTCTGCAAGCAGCGGCTTAAAGTTTTCTCCGTTGATCTTGATGTTCCGGTTTCCTCTGGCAACATACTCTCCATTTTCATCCTTTAAGATGACAAGACCAAGCTGTTCCATCTTTGCAGTGACACGGTTGAGTCCCTCCGACATCGTCAGAAGCAGGTCCTCACGGACAATATTGTCTGCATCCTTTTTTGCGTAATCCACATAATCCTGTGGCTTTCTGCCTTTTACAATATAGGCATTCAAGGCGTTGACACCGGCTGCCAGACAGCCGCTTCGCTTGATGTTTGCTTTCTCCGCGATCACTACGGAATAATCGGAATGTTCGCGAATCGTCATCGCCGCATAACAGCCTGCGGTACCACCACCTATGATTAATATATCTGTATAAAGAACTTCTTTCTGTTCGATCTTCATATCGGCTCCTTCCTAAATATAGAATACATCGTCTACCTGCATCTCCTGATTCTCCACCAGATAGGTCTGATGCTCATCAAAGATGTATAAACGGTAGATCAGGACATATACTTTTTCGCCAATGGACAACGCATCTTTTTCTAATGAGCGCTCCGCTACGATCTCTATGCCATCGATATCCACTACAATATCCAGGTGATTCCCCCGGAAAACAATATCTTTGACAATTCCGGTTTCCGTCGCACTGATATAGCGCTCCGGTTCACTTCTGGATAATTTTACAAATTCCGGACGCAGGACTGCGTGATGCGCGCCTTCTACCGGATCAAATCCTTTTAATTTATCATAATGCTCCACGACGGAGGATCTGCCGATAAACTGTGCCACAAACGGCGTATCCGGCGATTTGTATATCTCCATCGGTGTACCTAACTGCTCGATTCTTCCGTGGTTCGTGATAATGATCTCGTCGGCCACTTCCACCGCCTCATCCTGGTCGTGGGTTACAAATATGCTTGTGATTCCAAGCTTTGTCACCATCTCTTTGAGCCAGGTACGAAGTTCTGTACGCACCTTTGCGTCAATCGCCGCAAACGGCTCATCCAAAAGCAATACCTGCGGATTCGGTGCAAGCGCCCGGGCAAAAGCCACACGCTGTCTCTGTCCACCGGAAAGCTGGTTCGGATACCGTTTCTCCATTCCGGAAAGTCCGGTCAGCTCCAAAAGCTCCGTGACGCGTTTTTTAATTTCTTTCTTCGGCATCTTCATCAGTTCAAGACCAAATGCCACATTATCATATACCGTCATGTAACGGAACAATGCGTAATTCTGAAATACAAAGCCAATGCCTCTTTTGGCTGCCGGAACATCGTTGACGCGCTGTCCGTCGATGTAAATATCACCGGAATTCGGTGTCTCAAGTCCTGCGATCATACGAAGCAGCGTTGTCTTGCCACTTCCGGACGGTCCGAGCAATGCCACCAGTTTTCCTTTTTCAATCCCAAAGCTCACATGGTCGGAAGCCCTGAAATCGCCGTAATTTTTGCAAATATCTTTCATTTCTACGTACATTTCTTTTTCCTCCCATTGTGATTAACGCGGTGCGCTGCTCTTTTTATTTCTATATTCAAAAATGTTGCGGATAACCAGTACAACAATGGCAATCAGTACCAATATGGATGATACCGCAAACGCTGCTGTAATGGAAGTATCCGTTCCCGACATGTACAAAGCATCGATTTCAAGAGGAAGGGTAAATGTCTCACCTCTTGTCTTGGACAGTGCGTTGACTGCACCGAACTCTCCGAGTGCACGGGCCGTACAGAGAATGATTCCATAGATCAGTCCCCATTTCATCTGCGGCAGTGTGATCTTTGTAAAAATCTTAAATCCACCGGCTCCCATGAGCGCTGCGGCCTCTTCCTCGTCCTTTCCCTCCGCATTCAGAATCGGAATGATCTCACGCGAAACATAAGGAAAGGTTACAAAAATTGTGGCAAGTACCACACCCGGCAGTGCAAACGTGATACGGATATTCGTGCCAAGCAGATGGTTGATTGCACGAATGCCCGGATATGTCCATCCCAGTCTTCCAAAGGTCATCAAAAATGCCAGACCAACGATGACCGGAGAGATAGAAAACGGAATATCGATCAAAGTCGCCAGAATCTGCTTTCCACGGAAGGAGAACTTTGTCAAAAGCCACGCAGCTACGATTCCGAAAAACGTATTCACAACCACCGCAATCACAGTCGCCAGTAAGGTGACCAGCAGAGCGCTTTTTACATATTCCGTGGAAATCGCTTCCAGATAAAAGCCGATTCCCTCTTTCAACGCGCTGAATAGAATGGAAAAAAGCGGTAAAATCAGCATGAATCCAATGAAAAGCACACTGATGGTAATGAGTACTGCCTTTGTTATTTTCTTTTTTCGTTCCTCTCTCTTCTGCTCCATGTGTAAATCCTCTTTGCTTCCATTTCCTTACAATATGTTCGTTCTTGCTGACTGCCGCATCTGTACGATGTTGACTGCCAGAAGAATCAAAAAGGAAAGGATCAGCATTACCAGCGCGATTGCCGTGGCACTGGCATAATCAATATATCCAAGTTTCTGCATGATGACATAGGATACAACCTGTGTCTGTTCTCTTGCACTGTTTCCCGATATGTAAATAACACTTCCGTATTCACCGATGCCTCGTGCAAAGGCAAGTCCAAAACCGGTCAGGATTGCCGGCCGAAGTTCAGGTATGATAACTTTATAAAAAGTCTGCATCCTAGAAGCCCCCAGCATAAATGCGGCCTCCTCATACTGTCCATCCAGCTTTTCAAGTACCGGCTGCACCGCACGAATAACAAATGGAATACCAATAAAAATAAGTGCGATGATCAGTCCCAAATGGGTATAGGAAACTTTAATTCCAAGTGATGCAAGCGGCTTTCCAAGAATTCCGGTTTCCGAATACATCTTTGACAGTGTAATACCTGCGACCGCTGTCGGAAGTGCAAACGGCAATTCAATGCATCCATCTAAAATCCTCTTGCCCGGAAAATCGTATTTTACCAACACCCAGGCGATGATCACTCCAAATATACAGTTGATCAATGCTGCCACCAGGGAACACAGAATGCTGGTCCGGAAAGCATGCAGGATGTTTGATTTGGTGACCAGCCGAAAAAATTCCGATGGGGACAATTTCAGCGCATATACAAGCACCGATGCTAATGGAATCAGCACTATGAGCGAAAGCATCGTCACCGTGATTCCCAAAGTCAGGTGATATCCCGGAATGACTCTCACTTTTTTTGTCTTTTTAGAAGTCGTAGATTTCATCAAACATTGCTCCATCGTCAAAATACATCTTGTAGGCATTGTCCCATCCGCCGTAATCTTTGATCGTATACAACCGGATGTTTAAATCAAATGTATCGCCATACTCTTTTAATATTGTTTCATCGCTTGGCCGGTAGCCGTACTCGGCTGCCAGACGCTGCGCTTTTTCTGTATACAGATAAGAAAGGTATTCCCGGCTGACTTCCTGGGTACCATTGTCGTTGGCATTGTCATCTACAATCGCCACACTCGGCTGTGCCAGAATGCTCACGGAAGGATTGATCAGCTCATATTCTCCCGGGTAACTTTTCATCGATGCGATTGCTTCATTTTCCCAGGCAATGAGAACATCTCCCTTTTTGTTTTCCACGAAGGTTGTCGTAGAACCTCTTGCCCCGGAATCCATAACGGACACCTGCTGATACAGCTTTCGCATGAATTCTTTCTGCTGCGCTTCATCCGCATAATGTTCCTTCGCATAAGACAAAGCGGCAAGAAAATTCCAGCAGGCTCCACCACTGCTCTTCGGATCCGGTGTAATGACTTCTACATTTTTCTGAATAAGATCATCCCAGTCGCGGATGTTTTTCGGATTTCCCTTGCGGACAAGTAAAACGATTGTCGAAGTATATGGGGCAGAATCTTTATCGAACTCTTTCTGCCAGCCTTTGTCGATCAGTCCTGTCTGTTCGATCAGCGTAATATCATGCTCCAGTGCGAGGGTTACCACATCGGCATTACATCCTTCCACAACAGATCTCGCCTGTGCGCCGGAACCTCCATGTGATTGGATTACTTCTACTTTCTTTCCATAAGTGTCCTCGTAATATTTTTCAAACAAAGGGTTGTAGGATTCGTAAAATTCACGCGTCGGATCATACGACACATTCGTAATTCTTATTACGCCGTCCGAATTTTTTCCACATCCGGTCATAAGAAATACCAGTACAAGCATACAGGCAATCAACGATATTCTGTTTTTCTTTTTTCCTGCACGGTTGTACTTTGTAATCTGTCTCATATCCAGCCTTTCCTTTGTATCTGCCATTTGTTTTTAAAACAGTTCTGTGGAGAGGTAACGCTCTCCGGTATCCGGAAGAAGAACCACAATGCGTTTGCCCTTGTTCTCCGATCGTCTGGCAAGTTCTGTTGCCGCATAAAGTGCAGCTCCGGAAGAAATGCCAACCAGCAGACCGTCTGTCTTTGCGACCGCCCGTGCGGTGGAAAAAGCGACATCATTGTCTACCTTGACAATTTCATCCACCAGACTCATGTCCATGACTTTCGGAATAAATCCTGCACCAATTCCCTGAATCTTATGCGGTCCCGGCTTTTCCCCGGATAACACTGCAGAAGTTGCCGGCTCCACAGCTACAATCTTTACATCCGGATTGTGCTCCCGCAGACCTGCTCCGGTTCCAGTAAGTGTTCCACCGGTTCCCACCGATGCAACAAAGATATCCACATTTCCATCGGTGTCTTCCCAGATTTCCTGTGCCGTCGTCTTTTTATGGATTGCTGGGTTCGCTTCATTTTCGAACTGCTGCGGAATGAATGCGTTTCCGTACTCTTCTTTTAACTGCGCCGCCTTCTCGATTGCTCCCCGCATTCCTGCGCGTCCCTGTGTCAGAACGATCTGGGCACCAAGCGCACGAACGATTTTTCTGCGCTCCATGCTCATCGTATCCGGCATCGTCAGAATCAGGTGCAGTCCCTTTGCCGCTGTTACAAAAGCGAGACCAATTCCTGTATTTCCACTGGTCGGCTCAATAATCACGGTGTCTTTATTAATCTTTCCGTCTTTGATTCCCTGCTCGATCATGGCATATGCCACACGATCCTTCACACTTCCAAGTGGATTAAAATATTCCAGTTTTGCAACAACCTGCGCATCCAGCGCATTCTCTTTTTCATAATTGGATAATTCCAGCAGCGGTGTATGTCCAATCAGCTCCGTCAATTGTTTTGCAATCTTTTCCATTTTTCAGCTCCTTTTGAACCTGAATATTGTCTTTATCAATGAATCTTTGCTTATCATATCCCTTAATTCCTATCATGTCAATAGGTTTTATATGAATTTGTCAGATTAAAGTGTTGATGTATTTGAGAATTCCTGGAAAAAACAGGCTTTTTATCTATAAATTTATCGCTGTATACTTGAAATAAAATTGAAAAAATACAGATGCCTGCGATCTTATATTCACAAGCATCTGCATAGACAGGTTATTATGAATTTTTCTTTCGGGCAAGGTACTCCACTGCGGAAAGTGCAGCAACGTTTCCCTGTCCCGCTGCTTTGATATACTGATACGGTTTTCCCGCGAGATCCCCGCAGGCAAAACATCCGGGAATATTCGTCTCCATATTCAGGTTGACCACCACACGGTTGCCTTCTAACTGCAATCCTTTCAGCAGATGTTCTGGTAAAATACTCTCCCTCAGGACAAACACGCCATCCACAGGATATTCCTGTGATGCCGTCCGGACACTCTGTACCTTTTCTTCGCCAAGAATCGCCTCCGGCTTTTCTCTGATTACTGTGACATCGGCATGTATGTCACCTTTGTACATAGGGAAATAATATACTTTTTCTGCCACTTCTGCCAGAAATGCTGCTTCTTCCTCTTCTTTTGGTCCGAAACCGATGACCGCCACTGTGCGTCCCCGATACAACGGTGCATCGCATGTCGCACAGTAGCTGACACCCTTTCCGAGTAATTCATTCTCGCCCGGATATGGCTTGTCCGCCGTCACACCGGTTGCCAGAATAACGGTATCTGCCTGTGCCATCTCCATGCCCATCTGAATACCAAAGAAATCTCCCATCGGATAAATCGTGTTGACCTTTTTCTCCGTAATGGTAATATCCATCTGCCTGATATGCTGCAAAAAAGCCTGCTGCATATCAGTGCCGCTCACTGCCGGAAGCCCCAGATAGTTCTGCACCGTATGTGCTTTTTCTACCTTTTCACTCAACCCGGCAGATCCCAGTAACAGTATTTTCTTGTTGCGGATTTTTGCAGTCAGTGCCGCAGAAAGCCCCGCCGGGCCGGTTCCTATAATCGCAATATCATAACGTTCCATCCGTATTCCTCATTCCGAAATTTATTCCGTAGCATGTAGTAATCTGATTAATCATAAATGAGGGGCAAAATACCTTTTGACTCTCATATCATATCATTTGCCGGAAAACTATGCGAGTACCTCAGTAATATCTGCAACAATCTGATCCTTTGTCAGATGATTGTCTGTCAATACTTCCTGCACATCATAGCGATCAAGGGATACATCATATACAATCTTGTCCTTCGGAGAATCAAATACATAATGTATTGCTATCGTTGCCTCGACCATTCCGAAGTTTGGTCCGAAATGGCCGCCATGTTTGCTTAACTTGGTAAGTAATGCCTTACGCATTTCAACAGCAAGTTCCTGCATCTCGTTTACATTTAATTTCTTTACGTCTTCTGGTCCTTGAATCTTCTCTAAATACACAAAAAAACCTCCTGTTATTTGTTTTTTCCTATGATACAACCTAAAGTTGACTTCACGTCAAGTATTTTTTCATATTTGCTGAGCTGTCTGCCCAAACAGAGAATCCTTAAATGTGATGGCCACCGCCACTGTGTCCACCACTGTGGCCTCCACCGCTGTGATGACTGCTATGATGACTTCCGCCGCTACCGGAACTTTGCGGGCTGTATCTCTTTGTCTCTCCTACATAATGAACACTTGGATTGTATACCTGCACGTTTGTAAATGCTGCATTAAATAACTCCTGAGAAGTTGCTTTTCTGCTTTTTGAAACTTTAAATACATATAAAAAGCAAAGAATCATTCCAATGGCAAGCGCAATGAATAAGCCTTTTTACAATCCTCTTTCGTTTTCGTAAACGGAATAATGTAAGCCGGCCGGTGTTCTTTTTCGATGCGGCTGTACAATACGGTGGACGCTCCACAGAAACTACAGAATCCTGCTGCCGTATCATCGGTGCTTAAAATTTCTCCTTTGTATTCTTCTCTTACGCACAAAAAGCTGCGCATGACTGGCAATTGTCAGAACATGCGACAGCTTTTTTCAAAACGATTCAGACTTCGAAATCCATGCAGGCGCGGTTTGCTGTATAAGGTCTAACTTTGCTGTCTGCTACTGCAACGTGCTTCGGATGGGTAGCATATGCAGCAAGTGCCTCTGCATTTTCAAATGTTGTATCAAGCATAACATCGACCGTAGAACTTGGAAGATACTCGGTACGAACTGATATGTCGATCATACCCGGAATCTGTCCTTTTAAGCCCTCCAATCCCTCTTTGATACCGGCACGGATTTCTGCTTTCTGTGCATCGGTGTATTCCTCTTTTAATGTCCATAAAATAATGTGCTTTACCATGAGACTTCCTCCTTAAAATCTGTTCTTTCGCTCATGATACCATATTTTGACTTCACATTCTATCACTGTTTCACGGTAACTTCTATTTTCTCTGCCGGCTGTGCCTGCGTCATCTTTTTTTCTTTTCGTGTGACCGCGAGGAACGCACCAAATTTTTTCGCATCCATAAAAAACCTCCTGCATTTCTTTGCCTTAAGCTTAGAAAATACAGGAGGAAATGTCAATCTACGAATCGTTTACCTTGATTATTTAAAAAATTTATTACCGTTTTTTTGTCTGGAATTGCAGGAATTCCGCCTCTCTTTTGCACACACAGACATGCTACTGCATTTCCCTGCCGTGCACAGGCACGCAAATCATTCCAGTCCATCTCATCAATTGCTTTGTTCAGGGATAAAAACTGACTCAGGAATCCACCCCAGAATGAATCTCCGGCTCCTGTTGTATCAACCGCCTCTGTTGCAAATCCCCTGATCTGTTCTTTTCCATCCGTAGTTGCCACAAGTACGCCGTCACTGCCAAGTGTAATGGCAATCAGCTCTGGTCCCATGGAAAGCAACGCCTCCGCAGCTTCTTCATAGCTGTTTTTCCCCGTCAGCAGGAGACTTTCTTCATCCGATACCTTCATCACATCCGCAAATGGAATCACTGCTTTCATTTCCTGTACTGCAGTCTGTTCATTTTTCCACAAGGATGCACGGTAATTTGGATCATAGGAAATCAATGCTCCCGCATCTTTTGCGATATGAACAGCTTCTAAAGTTGCACTTTTTGCCGGTTCATCCGTCAGAGAAAGTGATCCGAAATGAAAAATTTTACACTTTTGCAAAAGCGTCGGATCCAGTTCTTCTTTCCGAAGTTGTGTATCCGCGCCCGGTTTTCTTGCAAATGAGAATTTCCGCTCACCGTTTTCATCAATTTCTACAAACGCAAGTGTAGTAAAATACTTATCATCTTCGATCAGATGGTCCACTGCAATCCCCTCATTTTGTAAGGTTCTTTTTAAAAATGCACCATGCATGTCTTTTCCGACTTTTCCAATAAACGATGTCCGGTATCCCATATGGCTTGCAACCGTCAGCAGATTCGCCGGTGCACCACCGGGATTCTGCTCAAACAGCTTCATTCCATTTTTTCCGTATCCTGCCTCGGTAAAATCGATCAGCAGTTCACCCAATGCTACAATATCAACCTCTTTTTCCATTCTTTAATTCCTCCACAATTTCATTATAACGCTTTTTATTCAGCCGGTAAAAGAATAATACCACCGCAGTCATAATCCAGAGAACCCCCGGAATGGTTGTAAATGCATGTTTCATAATGGAAAGTACGGCTGCATTTTGTGTCTGGTTTGCCACATACCCATATTTTCCGAGTAATCCGGCAAGAAGTGCTGTTCCAATTGCCATTCCAATCTTGTTTCCAAGCGAAATAAACGCATATTGAAATCCATCGTTGCGCAATCCGGTTTTCCACTCACCGTACTCCACACAATCCGGAATGATTGCATAAATTGCGGTATTGAATCCGGAAAAGAAAAACTGTGTAATTCCAGACAATGCATAAAAGATAACCGGAGCTTCTTTTACATTAAAGAAAAACATGGAAAGCATCGAAATACCTGTCAAAAGTGCAAATACACTGGCAGTTCTTCCTTTATTGTTCAGTTTACGGAATACCGGCTGAAAGCAGGCTGCTCCAATAATGGAAGGAATAATGATGCACATTGAATAAGTGGTATAATACGAGGCATTTCCTTCTACATAAGTAAAATAATACAGGACATCCGCATTTCTTCCATATAAAGTAAAACCAAATAAAATCTGTCCTACCAGAGCCAGCAGATACGGACGATTCTGAAGCACCGCTTTTAGCTGGACTTTTATAGAAATTTTTTCTTTTTCCGGTGTGATCACAGCCTCTTTTGTCTTTGCAAAGCAAAAGAAATGACATGCTGCAAAAATGCATCCATAAATAACTGCCACCGTCAGATATCCGGTTTTTGCACTGATGCTTCCAAATTTGTTAATCAAAGGAACGGTAATGATATTTAACACACCGATTGCAATCATTGCTGCAACGGAACGGGAAGTGTTGATTTTTGCACGCTCATCAATGTCCTGTGTCATTGCCCCACAGAGTGTTCCATATGGAATATTCACACAAGTATATCCCAAAACAAGGAGACAATACGTGATTACCATATATACAATTTTTGCAGTCTGATTCCAGTCTGGTCTTGCCCAAAACGTCATTACAAGGAGCACTGCCGTAATCGGTGCCGCCACCAAAAGCCATGGACGGTATCTTCCCCATCTTGTCTTTGTCTTGTCGGTCAGTCCCCCGACAATTGGATCATTAATGGCATCCCAGAATCGGGAAAACAGCATCAGTGCAGACACTGCTGCCATACTGATTCCAAATACATCGGTATAAAAAATCATTAAAAAATTGCTGACAAACATCCAACTGAAATTACATCCCACATCACCAAAACCATATGCAATTTTGCTGATCAGCGGCACTTTTCCACTTCTGTTCTCGCTACCCATACGTCCTCCTACTTCATCAGAGTTTCTGGCAAAACTCGATTCTCTCCTCATTCGGTCCTTTAATCATGAAAAACTTTACGCCATTATCCCAAAACGGAAGCTGTTCAATTCCATCCGTAATGACTTCATATCCATTTTCACAGATCTTTTTATACATTTCTTCAATATCTCTCACATCCAGTGCGACATGCTGATATGCCCCGTCTGCCATCACCGCCTGTCCGTTTTCAAACGATTCGATACAGTAATTCTGAATCTGCAAAAACGCTACCTTTTCTTTCGCCTTTTCATTATAGGTTTCTAAAATCACTTCAAATCCAAGACTTTTATAAAATTCGATTGTCTTTTTTAAATCATTTGTCGGAAGCCCTATGTGGGCTACTCCGACAATTCCATATTTGTTTTTCATCTGTTTAATCCTCCTGCACATTGATGATGACTTTCATCGTTGTCTCACGGTTATCATCAATATACTGGTATGCTTTCAGATAATCTTTAAATGCAAACGTTTTTGAAATTAATGGTTTCAAATGTACCTTTCCCTCATTGACAAGACGGATACCATCTACATAATCGTCATGCCGGTACATCATGGTACTTTTAATATCGAGTTCGTGATCATTTGCGACTGCCAGATCCACCTCTGCCATTCCCGCAAATACTGCAACCAGTACGATCACACTTCCTTTTCTTGCATATTTGATTGCCTGTCCCATTGTAATGTTATTTCCTGCACAGTCATAGATCACATCTGCCTTATCCGGACCAAATGCCTCTACCATAGCCTCTCCAAAATCTTTATGCATCGTGTTGACACATACGTCAATTCCACATTCTTTTGCTTTTTCCAGACGCAGATCACTGACATCGGTAATCATAACCTTTGCTGCTCCCATCCCTTTTGCCGTCTGTGCAACAAGATTTCCGATTGGTCCCGCGCCGATTACTGTGATATTCATTCCTTTTACATCGCCCATCTGCTTTACTCCGTGAACGGCAACCGCAAGAGGCTCGATCATCGCACCTTCTTCATAAGACATATCTTCCGGAATCGGCGTTACCTTAGATGCATCTACTGCAAAATATTCAGAAGCCGTACCTGTGGTCTGGAATCCCATAACCTTTAATTCCTCGCAAAGATTATATTTTCCATGTCGGCACGGATAGCAGTGTCCGCAATAAACCTGTGGTTCAATCGTAACTTTCTGTCCGATCTGAAACCCAGAAACATTTTTCCCTATTTCTGCGATTTCTCCGGAAACCTCATGTCCCTGTGTCACCGGATATTTCGTAAACGGATGTTTTCCATGATATACATGGATATCGGAACCACAGATACCGATATTTCTGATTTTTACCAGTACCTGATCATCCTTGACTTCTGGAACCGGAACCTCTCTAAATGTAATTTCTCCTGGATTTGTCATTACTTGCTGTAACATAATTTCTTCCTCCTTTAATTTGTTTTTATTTCTTTTGTATTATCTTTTATAAAATGTTTTATCAAAGTAACTACATTATCATCTACTACCGTCACATTGTCAATGCTTTTTAACAGTTTCTACCAAATGCACAATTTTCGTTTTTGTTTTTGTATATGATTCACAAACATCTTCTTGGAAAAACATTCTATACAGTAAAAATAAAAATGTCCTGAGACAGAACGCCTATTGTCATTCTGTCTCAGGACATTTGTCCTACACTATACTTTTATTTCATATTTCCATTCACATACTCATACAAAAAGTGCTTGGCAACCCCCACTGCGGATGCTTCTTTTTTATAAGAGCAGTTTTTTAAATACGATACATCACGATCAAATCCATTATAGATCATAACTTTCTGCCCCAATGGAATCATATAATCACTTAAATAACCGCCCACATCTCCACCGAGAATAATATCCATATCATATGCCATCCGAAGATTCGAAATTAATATTGCAAGATGTTCCAGATACTCCTCCCATTTTCTATCCACCTTTTCATTTCCCTGACCGATTTTCTCCATAAATGTTTCCAGTGAATTTTCATTGTTATTCGTCAGGACACTCGCTGCACAATAAGCATCTGCGCATCCCGCCTTACCACAATAACATTCACGTCCACCAGGTACAATAATCATATGTCCGAACTCTCCTGCCTTCTGATTCTGTCCACGGAAAAGTTTTCCGTCAATACAAAACGCACCACCGAGCGTATGATTTAAAGAAAGATAAATTGCATTCTGATATCTTTGTGTATCTTCCGCAAGCATTGCAGAATTTGCATCATTTTCAAAATAAACGGGAGCATCCAATGCCTGTTCCAAAAAACGCAGACTATAATTTTCAATCTGGAGCGCATGAGATTTTATTACCATTTTTTCTTTCTGATCAATAATTCCAGGAATTGCAATACCAATTCCAAGGATCGTCGTATCCGTCTCACAATTATGAATAAATTGCCGAACCTGCTCAGCGACCTCAGTGCAATAGGTTAAATCAGTCGAAAACTTCAAACGGACTCTTTGAATTTTCTCAATTTCATACCCAAGGTTCACAAGAACCATCTCCAAATGATTTGCTGTAATTACAATCCCCATCGCCCGGCAATAAGCTTTATTTATCCCAATGCTTTTTGCTTTTCTTCCACCAGTCGATTCATATTCTCCATTTTCCACAATCAGGCCCTGTTCAACCAGTTCATTTACATTCGTCAATACCGTAGGCATGCTCATATTCAATTCTTTTGCCAGTTCAGCTTTGGAAGTTACTGGATGATTCAGCATATAATCTATAATTTTTACTCTTGCATTATTACGTCTATCCTTCTTTTCTGCCATTTCGTCCTCTTTTATAAAATATTTTAGAAAAGTATCATATTCTTTTATTTATCATTTGTAAAGAGACTTTTTAGAAAAAATGAGCAGCCGCAGCCACTCATTTTTACATCGTTATATAAACATTTTGGAGAGAAAAATATGATTTATTACGATACATTATTTATAGAAACTCTTTTACGGAAGCATAAATGCCTTCTGCATTCAGACCATACTTCTCAAGCAGTGCCACTGCCGGACCGGATTCGCCGAAGCAGTCCTGTACACCGATGGTCTTTACCGGTGTCGGTGCCTTTCTCGAAAGTGTCTCACATACAGCGGAACCGAGGCCTCCGATGACGGAGTGTTCCTCAACGGTTACTACTTTCCCGCATTCTTTTGCTGCGGCGACGACAAGATCCTCATCGAGCGGCTTGATCGTATGGATGTTGATCACTTTTGCATCAATGCCGTCTGCTGCAAGTTTTTCTGCGGCTGCGAGCGACTCGGACACACATAAACCGGTCGCAATGATTGCCACATCTTTGCCTTCCCGCAAGGTCACACCTTTGCCGATTTCAAATTTGTAATCCGGACGGTCATTGATGATCGGAACTGCCAGACGGCCAAAACGCATGTAAACCGGGCCTTCGTGTTCATATGCGGCTTTTACTGCAGCTTTTGCTTCGATATCATCACTCGGATTTAAGATGACCATGCCCGGTATGGTGCGCATGAGCGCAATATCCTCATTACACTGGTGCGTTGCACCGTCTTCACCGACGGAAATTCCGGCATGGGTTGCACCGATTTTTACATTCAGGTGCGGATAACCGACCGAGTTTCGCACCTGCTCGAATGCACGTCCGGCTGCAAACATGGCAAACGAACTTGCAAACGGAACTTTACCGGTTGCGGCAAGGCCTGCTGCAATGCCAATCATGTTACATTCTGCGATACCACAGTCAATGTGGCGCTCCGGAAATTCCTTTTTGAAGATTGCAGTCTGTGTTGCCGCTGCAAGATCTGCGTCTAAAACATATACATCATCATGCTCCTTTGCCAACTCTACGAGAGCGTTTCCGTAGCTGACACGGGTTGCGATTTTTGTTACTTCTGACATAATGCTTCACCTTCTTTCTTCAGGTCTTCCATTGCGATCGCATATTCTTCATCGTTTGGCGCTTTTCCGTGCCATCCTACCTGATTTTCCATGAAAGAGACACCCTTTCCTTTGACCGTATGCGCAATGATTGCGGTCGGCTGTCCCTTGGTGTTTCTTGCCTCTGCAAATGCAGCGGCGATCTGATCCATGTCATTGCCGTCTGCAAGGTCAACCACATGGAAATTGAATGCTTTGAATTTCTCGTTGATCGGGTACGGAGAGCATACCTGATCCACCGGTCCGTCAATCTGCAGTCCGTTGTTATCCACGATCACAACGAGGTTATCCAGTTTGCGGAATCCGGCAAACATGGCAGCTTCCCATACCTGTCCTTCCTGAATCTCTCCATCTCCGAGCAGTGTATACACGCGGTAATCATCCCCGGAAAGTTTGGCGGACAATGCCATGCCGACTGCTGCGGAAATGCCCTGTCCTAAGGAACCGCTCGACATATCCACACCCGGAATGTGCTTCATGTCCGGATGTCCCTGCAAATACGAACCGAGGTGACGCAGTGTCTTTAAATCTTCGACCGGGAAATAGCCGCGCAGTGCCAGTGCGGAATACAGTCCCGGTGCAGTATGGCCTTTGGACAGTACGAAACGGTCTCTGTCCGGTTTCTTCGGATCTTTTGGATCAATATTTAATTCTTCAAAATATAAGTAAGTGAAAATATCTGCTGCGGAAAGCGATCCGCCCGGATGTCCGGCTTTGGCTGCATGGACTGCAGTCACAATGCCTTTGCGGACTTCATTTGCCTTCAACTGAAGCTCCTGTTTGTTCATGGTTATTCCTCCGTATGCGTGAACATCAGCCCATGAAAATTGCCTGCGGCAATGGGCTGACGCTACATTTCGTGAACATCAGCCCATGAAAAATTGCCTACGGCAATGGGCTGACGCTACATTTCGTGAACATCAGCCCATGAAAAATTGCCTACGGCAATGGGCTGACGCTACATTTCAGATTTTCTTCGAAAATCTGAAACATTACTCTCCAAAAACTGCCTTATAGTCTGCCTGGAATTTTTCGATTCCCTGATCGGTAAGCGGATGCTTTGTCATCTGCTCGATTACCTTGTAAGGAATGGTCGCAATATCGGCGCCTGCAAGTGCGCAGTCGGTTACATGGATCGGGTTACGGATGGATGCTGCAATGATCTCTGTGTCATATCCGTAAATATCAAAGATCTCTGCGATCTGACGGATCAACTCGATACCCGGCTGGCTGATGTCATCCAGTCTGCCAAGGAATGGGGAAACATATGTAGCTCCTGCGTTTGCTGCAAGGATTGCCTGGTTTGCGCTGAAGATCAGGGTAACGTTTGTCTTGATGCCCTCGGAAGAAAGTACCTTTACGGCTTTGAGTCCTTCTACGGTCATAGGGATCTTTACAACCATGTTTGGATGGATGGCTGCGATCTCACGTCCTTCTTTGATCATGCCCTCTGCATCTACCGTTGTTGCCTTTACCTCGCCGCTGATCGGTCCGTCAACGATGGATGTGATCTCTTTAATGACTTCTGTAAAATCTCTTCCCTCTTTTGCGATCAGGGATGGGTTTGTGGTAACTCCACAGATAACACCCATATCATTTGCTTTCTTAATATCCTCTACATTTGCTGTATCCACGAAAAACTTCATAATAAAATACCTCCATTTTATTTGCGTTTACTTTTATCTGTTAGCCTTAATATAGCACATGTCAAAAGCAAACGCAAGTGCAAAACAAAAGAAAATAAAAGTTATCAAAAGCAAACAAAAGTAATTCTTTTTGTTTTCTCATTTAGGGCTGGCATAAATTCTTATTTTGGGTTATGATGGATTGCATATGAATAATTTTAGGAGGCATAACGTTTTATGCTGCAACTGGAACGCCAGAAACATATTTTAAAATATTTAGAAGAAAATAGAAAAGCAACCACCAACGAACTGAGCGAAATGCTCGGCGTATCTGCCACCACCATCCGCACCGACTTAAATCAGATGGACAAAGAGAAACTTCTGACAAAAACACATGGTGGTGCTGTATATCGCGACAATTCTACCGATCAGAAGGAACTGACCGGACGGGCTTATTACTTTGATGAACGTGCGTTGGAAAATCAAAAAGAAAAGGAAATGATTGCCGATACGGCTGTAACCTTTGTGAAAGATCATATGTGTATCTTTCTTGATGCCAGCTCCACGGCTTACACACTTGGGATGAAACTGACCGGATTCACGGAGCTTACCGTCATTACGAACGGTATCAACCTTGCCCTGGCACTCAAAGATGTCCCTGGCATTACCGTGATTCTTACCGGCGGTATCGTAACTTCTGCATCTTCTTCCATTGAAGGACTGCTCGGAGAAGATCTGCTTAAAAAAATCCATACTGACATCGCATTTGTTTCTGCCCGTGGCTTTTCGGTGGAAAACGGGCTGACCGATTTCAGTATTTATGAGGCCGACCTGAAACGTATGTGTATCAAAGCATCTGCCAAAACCATCGCACTGATCGACCATACCAAATTCGATACGTCTTCCATTTCCAGCTATGCATCCATCGACGATCTGCATCTTGTGATCACGGATGCCGGATTGTCCCAAAACACCAAGGAAATCTACGAAAAAGCCGGCATTGATCTTATCGTTGCCGAATAATTACTATTAATTTTATACAAGGAGACTTCTTTATTATATGAAAATTCAATTATCCGAACACTTTACCTATAACAAACTGCTCCGATTTGTTTTTCCCTCCATCGTTATGATGATTTTTACGTCCATCTACAGTGTCGTAGATGGATTATTTGTTTCTAATTTTGTTGGAAAAACAGCCCTTGCCTCCATCAATCTGATTCTCCCGTTTCTCATGGGACTGTCCGCTTTGGGCTTTATGATTGGAACCGGAGGCAGCGCGATCGTTGCCAAAACCTTGGGAGAAGGCGATCCGAAACGGGCCAATTCCTATTTTTCCATGCTTGTCTATGTGACAGCCATCGGCGGCATCATTCTGGCATTGCTCGGCATGCTTTTGGTCCCGTCCGTTACTTCATTTCTCGGTGCCGAAGGCGAACTTCTCTCCAACTGCATTTTGTATGGCCGCATCAGTTTTATTTCCATGCCTGCCTTTATGCTGCAAAATGTATTCCAGAGTTTCTTTGTGACTGCGGAAAAACCAAAGCTTGGACTGGCTGTCATCATTACCGCCGGTGTCACCAATATGATTCTGGATCTGCTATTTGTCGGCATCCTTGGCTTCGGTCTGGCGGGTGCCGCCGTTGCAACCGTCTGCGGAGAGATGATTGGAGGACTTTTTCCTGTATTCTATTTTTCCAGAAAAAACAGCAGTCTGCTCCGTCTTGGGAAAACACAGTTCAACGGCCGTATTCTCATGCAGACCTGCGTCAATGGTTCTTCGGAACTTATGACCAACCTCTCAAGCTCCATTGTAAATTCCCTTTACAATATCCAGTTAATGAAATTCGCCGGAGAAAACGGAGTCGCTGCTTACGCTGCGATCATGTATGTAAATTTTATATTTATTGCGATCTTTCTTGGCTATTCCATCGGAAGCGCACCGATCATCAGCTACCATTATGGTGCCGGAAATCATGGAGAACTGAAAAATCTGTACAAAAAAAGCCTGCAGCTGGTGGGCTCCTGGGGCATTCTTCTTTTCATTCTTGCCCAGTTTCTCGCCACACCGCTTGCAAAGCTTTTTGTTGGTTATGACAGCACGCTGCTTGCTATGACACAGACCGGTTTCCGTATTTATAGTCTCGTGTATATCATCAACGGCTTTAATATATTCGGTTCCTCATTCTTTACCGCATTAAGTAACGGAGTCGTCTCCGCAGTAATTTCCTTTTTGCGCACACTGGTCTTTCAGATCGGTGCTGTGTTCATTCTTCCCATTGTATTTGGTGGAATCAACGGAATCTGGAGTTCTGTGACCGTTGCAGAACTTCTTACATTATGCATCACGATCACATTCTTTGTGCGTCAGCGCAGGAAATATCACTATGCGTAAGCATTTTCTGCTTTCATAATCTTGATCAGCCGGCTTGTTCCAAGCCGGTCTGCACCAAGGTCTACAAACTTTTCTGCATCTGCAAACGACGCGATTCCACCTGCCGCTTTCACTTTCACATTTGCGCCTACATACTTCCGCATCAGCTCCACATCCTCAAATGTCGCTCCTCCAGTAGAAAATCCTGTCGATGTTTTAATAAATTCAGCACCGGCTTTCGTAACGATCTCGCACATTTTTATTTTCTCTTCCTCCGTAAGAAGACAGGTCTCTATGATGACCTTAAGGATTCTTCCCTCACAGGCTGCATGAACCTGGCGGATTTCTTCCTCAATCTCCTCGTACCGCTTATCCTTCAGAAAGCCAATGTTGATGACCATATCAATCTCCGAAGCACCATTTGCCACTGCATCTTTCGTCTCAAATACTTTGACCGCTGTGGTATGATATCCGTTCGGGAATCCGATCACGGTACAGATTGGAAGTCTGCCCTGCACATACTCCGCTGCCTGCTTCACATACGCTGCCGGTATGCAGGCCGATGCCGTATGGTACTTCATGGCATCATCGAGAATTTCCCTGATTTCCTCCCAGGTTGCCGTCTGCGCAAGTAATGTATGATCAACCTTGTTCAATATTTCTTCTCTGTCCATTTTCCGTATCCTTTCTTATTCTCTTACTTTAACTCCTCTAAAATCGAGCTTCCAATTGTTCCTTCCGGCATAGAAAGTCCAAAGTTATCTGTGATAGTAGCGCCAATAATCGCAAAAGTAGAAGCTTCCTTTAATTTCTTCGGTTCTTTCATGGATGACGAATATGCAAGAAACGGAACCTTTTCTCTCGTATGATCTGTTCCGGTATATGTCGGATCGTTGCCGTGGTCCGCCGTTATGATGAGCAGATCGTCCTCTTTTAAAACTTCAAGCAACTCTCCCAGTTTCACATCAAAACGCTCAAGTTCCTGTGCATAACCCGTGACATTTCTCCGGTGTCCCCACAGTGCATCAAAGTCAACGAGATTTACAAAGCAAAATCCGGTAAAGTCTCTCTGTGCAATTTCTATCGTCTGTTCCATTCCGTGAACCGAACTCTTTGACCGATTCGATTCTGTGATTCCCTCTCCGTCAAAAATGTCATAGATCTTTCCGACGGATATCACATCGTATCCGGCATCTTTCAGCACATTCAAAGCGGTTCGGCCAAATGGCTTGAGCGCATAATCGTGACGGTTGCTCGTCCGTTTAAATTCGCCCTTCTTCTTTCCCACATAAGGGCGTGCAATCACACGTCCGACTTTCCACTCATCTTTCATCGTAATTTCTCTGGCGATCTCACAGCAACGATACAGTTCATCGAGCCCAAACGTTTCCTCATTGCCACAGATCTGCAATACAGAGTCCGCAGAAGTATAGACAATCATATGTCCTGTTGCAATCTCTTCCTCTCCAAGCTCGTCAAGGATTACCGTACCGCTGGCACTCTTGTTTCCGATTACCTTGTGTCCCGTGCGTTTTTCGAGTTCCTCGATCAGTTCTTTCGGGAAGCCATGCTCGGTAAAAGTCAGAAATGGTTTCGTAATATGAAGTCCCATCATCTCCCAGTGTCCGGTCATGGTATCTTTGCCGTTGCTCGCCTCGTTCAAACGCGTATAATATGCTTTCGGTGTCTCGACCGGTGCAATATTTTTTAAAGGCTTCATGTTTGCAATACCAAGTTTCTGCAGATTTGGAATATGCAGATTTCCCACAGACTCTGCTATATGCCCCAAAGTGTCGGTCCCTGCATCTCCAAACGCAGCGGCATCAGCCGCATCTCCTACGCCAAGAGAATCAATCACAATTGTAAAGACACGTTTATATTTTTTATAATCCATATATTTCACCTTCTCATTTTACTTTCCTGTCTTCTCCTGATCTTCGCGGATCAATGTCCGCAGTGCCTCCACAGCGATTGAAATTGCGGCTTCTGTATCATGAACAATCGGGTTATCCATTCCACGCGCATTCCGCTCCTGATTTCCCATTACCAGTAAATCAGTTCCGCAGCGCACACCCAGATGTGCTGCCACAATAAACAGAGCCGCCGATTCCATCTCCGATGCCTTGCATCCCATACGTTTCCACGCTTCCCACTTATTGATCAGTTCGTAGCTTACCGGCATCCGCTCTGGCTCATGCTGTCCGTAAAATGCATCTTTGCACTGTACCACTCCCGTGTGGTATGTGTATCCAAGCTTACGGCTGGCCGCCACCAATGCGTTGGTGGTATCTAAATCTGCAACCGCCGGATATTCGATTGGCGCATATTCCTTGCTTGTCCCTTCCATGCGCACCGCTCCGGTTGCAACAACAATATCGCCGCCTTTTACATCAAGATCAATGCCACCGCAGGTTCCGACACGGATAAAGGTATCTGCCCCACACAGCACCAGTTCTTCCATTGCGATCGATGCAGACGGACCTCCGATTCCTGTGGAAGTCACACTGACTTTGACTCCGTCAAGTTCTCCGGTATATGTCACAAATTCCCGGCTGTCTGCCACAAGATGTGCATTGTCAAAATGCTCCGCAATCTTTGCACAGCGCTTAGGATCCCCCGGCAAAATTACATAACGTCCCACATCTCCCGGACGTATCTGCAAATGATACTGTAAATCTTTTTCCCCCGAATAATTCTGCATCGCTTTTCCCTCTCTTTCACAAATGATCTGATATGCTATTCCCATGCACTTCGAAATAGTCGCTCTATGAGAAAAGTATACCACATCTACCTGCAAAACAGTCCATTTTTCGTTACAATAACAGTTAATTTTATTATGCATTTCTTCGATACATATGTTACAATATGTATAATTGTTTAAATTAATATCTGGAGGCTTTCTTTATGAAACGTATAAAAAAATATCTCTTTCTATTACTTACGGCAATCCTGCTTTTTGCGCAGCCGGTGCCTCAGGTACAGGCCTTTACGACAACTGCCGCAACCGGACAGGTCAAATTAAATAAAAAATCTTTAACGATTGCCTATACCAAGACAGCCAAATTAAAACTGAAAAATGCACCTGCAAAGGTTGCCTGGTATTCAAGCAACACAAAGATTGCATACTGCGATGCCGGAACCGTCGAAGCCCGTTCCGTAGGCAAAGTAAAGATCACTGCAAAATGCAGAGGTATATCCTATACCTGTACCGTCACGGTTACTTCCGGAGAAAATGCCGGTTTAACTGAAAACGGACGTTATACAAGCAAAAATAAAGTTGCTGCTTACATCCGCAAATATGGGAAACTTCCTTCCAATTTCATCACTAAATCAGAAGCTTCTGAACTTGGATGGAATGGCGGATCATTGTTGAAATATTCCAAATATGCCTGCATTGGCGGTGACATCTATCACGATTATGAAGGAGTTCTTCCAAAAGCTGCCGGCAGAAAATATTATGAATGTGACATTGATACGATGGGTGCTTTAAGGCGCGGTGCCAAAAGAATTATCTACTCGAATGATGGACTGATCTATTATACCGACAACCATTACAATCATTTTAAGCAGTTGTAAATCATCACAATGCCTTTTTATAAATCTCAGCGATTTCCTCCTGTGAGAATACCACTGGATTATTTGCAATGCTAGGCGCAGAAACTTTCATGCAGTTCTCTGCCATCCATGGAATGTCTTTCTCTTCAATTCCCAGATCAGACAATGTACAGGTAAGCTCGATATCCTCCAACAGTTCACGCACTTTTCCTGCCAGATCCTCCGCATTTTCTCCACCAAACAATTTTGCAAGTTTTGCAAACTTCTCCGGCGCCCCCTGATAAGAAGCTTCAATAATCGTTGGCGTCAGGGCCGCAAGTCCCTTTCCATGTACGATATCTTTTAAACCGCTTGCCGGATGTTCCATACCATGTGCCAGAGTTACTCCTGCGGTATTGATCACCATGCCGCCGATCGTACTTGCCAGTGTGATTTTCTCCCAGCTTTCTTTGCTTCCAGTTCCTTTGTATACATCCACCAGATTATGGGCAATCAGATCTACCGCATAAAGGCTTAATGCGTCTGTGAACGGCTGCGCAATCTTTGATGTATATGCTTCCATGTTGTGACACAATGCATCAAAACCTACGGATGCCAGTACATGCTTTGGCATCGTCATCATACACTCCGGATCCACAATGGATACTTTTGCTACGATTGCATTACAGCGAAGTGATTTCTTGTCTCCATTGTCCGGATTGGTCAATACTGCAAAACCATTTCCTTCCGATCCGGTACCACAGGTTGTCGGGATCAGAATAATCGGGAGTGCAGTATCGCTGGCTTTTTTACCAAAAATGTAATCACTCACATCGCCGTCATTCACTGCGAGGAATGCAATTGCCTTGGCACAATCCATAATGCTTCCGCCACCGATGGCCACAACGACATCGCAACCATTCTCTTTTGCAAATGCGGCCCCTTCCGCTGCCGTCGTGGTCAGCGGATTCTGTGCAACTTTATCAAACAGAACCGAATCGATTCCTTCTGCTTTGAGACTGTCTTTTACTTTATCATAAAGTCCTGACTTTTTGGCACTGCTATGTCCTGTGACAATCAATGCTTTCTTTCCATATGGCTTTGTCAGTTCTCCTGCTTTTGCTACTTTTCCGGAACCAAATTCGATGTTTACCGGAAGAAAATACTTAAATGCAATATCACTCATTTTATCCCTCCATAGCAGTCACTACTGCTTTTTCAAAAATATCCAATCCTGCTGCAAGCTGCTCATCGGTAATTACCAGAGGTGCAAGGAAACGGATAACATTATTATAAGTTCCTGCGCCCTCTACGAGCAAGCCATTTTTTGCACACTCATTGATCACGGCTGCTGTCAGCTCCGGTGCCGGCTCCTTCGTCTCTTTGTCTTTTACAAACTCAATACCGATCATTCCGCCAAGTCCACGGACATCTCCAACACAGTTATACTTTTCTTTCATAGCCAGATAACGCTCGGTCACTTTCTTCCCGATCTCACAGGAACGCTCTGCCAGATGGTCTCTCTCCATAATCTCGATGGTTTTTAACGCTGCCGCACAGGCCAGTGGGTTACCACAGAATGTTCCACCGATGGTTCCCGGTGCAGCTGCCTCCATGATTTCTTTTCTTGCAACGATTGCGGAAAGCGGAACGCCGGCTGCAATGGATTTTGCTGTAGCAATAATATCCGGCTGTACGCCTGCCTCTTCCCAGTACATGCTCGCAAACATCCGTCCGGTTCTGCAGAATCCACTCTGTACCTCATCTGCAATAAGAAGAATGCCATTATCATCGCAAAGCCTGCGCACTGCCTTTACCCACTCGATTGGTGCCGGGATAAATCCTCCCTCACCCTGCAATGGCTCAACAACGATTGCTGCAATGGTATCGGCTGCCGCACACTGCTCAAAGACATCGGTCAGCGATTTCATATAGTAATCCAAAGCAGCATCCTGTGGCATTCCTTCCGGATTTCTATAATAGTATGGGAACTGTGCACGGAACACACCATTTGCAAGCTCGCCCATTCCCTTTGCATATGCTTTCTTGGATGTCATTGCCATAGTGTAGTGGGTTCTTCCATGGAATGCCCCGGAAAATACGATAATATTTGGTCGCTTGGTGAAACTTTTTGCAATTTTAACTGCATTCTCATCTGCCTCTGCACCGCTGTTTGCGAAATATGCTTTCTTCTCGGTTCCCTTTACAGGGGCAATGCTGCAAAGCTTTTCAGCAAGTGATACATAGCCCTCATGGGTTACAACATTGAACATGCCATGGAAATATTTATCTGCCTGTGCTTTGACTGCCTCTACAACCTCTGGCTGTGAGAATCCAATGTTCAATACGCCGACACCACCGATCCAATCAAGGAATTTGTTTCCATCGACATCCTCAATCATTGCTCCCTCCCCGCGATCGATTACAACAGGATAACCGCAGCGGATTGCGGATGGTACTACATTTTCTCTTCTTTTAATAATTTCTGTGGCCTTAGGTCCTGGTAATGTATCTGTAATAATTTTTGGTAAGTCTGTTCTTAACATTTATTCGTCCTCCCTGTCGTTCTGTGTTTTCGTTGCATATATAATTGCACAATTGTTGTGCGGTTTCCATAGGTCTGTGGCACAAAATACATGGTGTTCTTTGTGCTGTCAGCACAGTTCTTTCTTGACAACAGCCATTTTTTCTTTCATACTCATGTTGTGTGCCGGAACTTCTACCGGCTACGTCAGGCATGGCAGGAGCGGACCCGATGGTATTTTATTCCACGGTTTTAGACAGAATTACTGAAGTTTTCAGTGGCCTTCTCCTGCCTTAATTTTTGTGTCCGGGCAATGCTTCGACTGTTTCCGTGGCGTGTCGGTCTGCCGGGAACACGCTCACAATTTCTAGGTTGCCTAAGTGGGTATCCTCAGGAAGTCGATATGAGCCGCCACGGTCAAAACTCGCATCAGGTATTACGAAATTGCGTTATGCTGTGCTGCTCAGACATTTGCCCCAGTGGCGGCATGTTTCCTTCGAATACCCACTAAGGCAACCACGAAATCGTTCGGACGTGTCCCCGGCAGACCGACACGCCACGGAAACTGTTGAACTTTGAACGGACATAAATAATAGAAAGAGGCAGGAGGAGGTTACGAAAAATTCGTGATTCTGAATAACTAGTGGAATAAAATACCATCGGGTCCACCCCTGCCATGCCTGACGCAGCCGGTAGAAGTTCAAACATACAACATGAAATCGAAAGGAACTAAAAAATGGCTGTTTTCTTAAAAGAACTGTATCAAGCTACCAAAGACCTGTATCATCTGCATCTTTTGGCGGGCGCAGACGATCTGGACCACACAATCAACTGGGTATATATCTCCGAAGATATCACCACCTCCACCTTTTTAAATGGTGGCGAACTCATTATCACTACAGGTGTCACTTCCTCCGAAGACAAAGACTGGCTCAAGAAGTTTATTATAGAATTAATATCGCACAAAACAAGTGGTCTTATCATAAATACAGGAAAATACATCTTCGAAGATGATATCTCCGAGGAAATTTTGCGACTTTGTCATGAACATCATTTTCCACTTTTTACGATGCCGTGGGAAACGAAAATTTTTGATATTACGCACAATTACTACAATCGCATTTTTGAAGATGTGCGAAACAACGATAAACTGACCGCAACTTTTGAAACAATTCTGTTCGAAGACCAAATGTCCGAAAGTACTCTTTCCATTCTTACCGATGCCGGATTTATGGAAGACAATCTGCAAGTTCTATATATTGATACAACACTTTCACAGAGTGCCTTGCGCCTTTTACACAGCGCATGCAAACGTTTCGGCAACTACCACATCTGCGCAGGAAAGGAAAGCACGATTGTGATTTTCTGTACCTCCATGCAGACTTCGACCGCCTGCCGGCAGATTCCAGCCTCTTTGCATGCACATTTTCCGGACCTGGAATTCCACAGTGGCTGTGGCAGTCTGTGCACGGACATAAAAAAACTGCGCACAGCTTACCTGCACGCAGTTTCCGCAGCACAAATGGCTGCATGTTCCAATGAACGCTTTTTCCATTATAATGATTTTGGATTTTATAAACTCCTGCTCGAAATTCAAGATACCGGTCTGATGAAGAACTACATCCGCGAATACCTTGGCACAGTCATGGATTATGATCAAAAGCACCATACGATGTTAACAGAAACATTGCATGAATACCTGCTATACGGGGGCAGTGTACAATTAGTTGCGCAGCATATGTTCTGTCACCGGAATACGATCAATTACCGCTTACGCATCTTAAAAGATGACCTTGGCTATTCGCTGGACGATGTCCAAACCCGCTTTGTCCTGCTGTCAGCGTATCAGCTCCACACCTTCTGTCAGCAGATTTTAAAGTTCTAACGAGCATGCATCGATTTCACGCAGTTCTTCTTCCGTGAAATCTGCACTTCCAAGAACTTTGAGGTTTTCAAGAATTTGCTGCGGGCGGGAAGCTCCAATTAGTACGGATGTAACAACACCATCGCGAATTACCCATTTCAAGGCCATCTGTGCCAGGCTTTCTCCTCTGGCTGCTGCAATAGCATTCAACCGGCGGATGCTTGCCAGCCGTTCCTCGCTGAACTGATCCGCATGAAGGAAACGTCCGTCCGTATTCACACGGCTATCCTTTGGAATCCCGTTTAAATAGCGGTCCGTGAGCATTCCCTGCGCCAACGGGCTATAAGAAATGATTCCTTTCTTCTGTTCGGCTGCTGCCTGTTTCAATCCGTTGCGCTCAATAGTACGGTTGAATATATTATAAGAATTCTGATTGATTACGAACGGGCAATGCAATTCTTCCAGTATCGCTGCCGCACGTTTCATCGTCTCTCCATCATAATTTGACAGTCCCACATACAACGCTTTTCCGCTTTTTACAATCTGGTCCAATGCTCCCATCGTTTCCTCAAGCGGTGTCTCTGGATCCATGCGGTGATGATAGAAAATATCCACATAATCCAATCCCAGACGTTTCAGGCTCTGATCCAGACTTGCAATTAGATACTTGCGGCTTCCCCAGTCCCCATAAGGTCCCGGCCACATATCAAATCCGGCTTTTGTGCTGATAATCAGTTCATCCCTGTATGCGCCAAATTCTTCTCGAAGAATTTTTCCAAGATTTGCCTCTGCACTTCCCGGCTGTGGTCCATAATTGTTCGCCAGATCAAAATGTGTAATCCCATGATCAAACGCGGTAAAGCACATCTGCTTCATATTCTCATAGACACCGGTATCTCCAAAATTGTGCCAGAATCCCAAAGAAACTTCCGGCAACTGTAATCCGCTGTCTCCGCAGCGGTGATATTTCATTGTCTCGTAACGTGACTGATTTGCTTGATACATATGCATTTCCCTCCATTTCAATAATTAAATTCTATTTTATTGGCATCGAAAACGAAAGTCAAGAGTCATTGGCTCTTTGTAAGTACGCCACAACCTTTACAATCACCAGAACAGGTTGAATCACAGTTGCCGCAACCTTTACACTTGCCACTACATCCTGACCTACATCCTGCCAATGCAGAAAGTTTACTACTAGCAATCAATTCATTTACTGTAACTGCAACTGTTCCCATTAGTGCAATAGCTTCGGTTCCACGCATAATTTCAAATTCATTGTGATTCTCTTGCTCTTCCTGCTTGTCTATCTCTGAAATTTCTTGAGTATCATTATTAGCGTAATCATCCTCATAAGGTTCAGCAATAGGCTTTATAATATCTATACTGTCTTGCCCTCGTAAAATATTGCTCATTTGTTTCTACCTCTCATTCTAAACATAAAAATAAATTTTCTTTTATTTACTTCTATGCCAATATCGAGGTATACAAAAAAGGACCCAGATGTCTAACTATCTGAGTCCTTTGACAAATGTATTATAATTTATTAGATAAGCTTGATACTTTTTACGGTGTCATATTCTTTAACAAAGTTATTAGAATACTCGAATAAATATATTTTTCCTGTTGACTTATCTTTAATGTAACAGCAATAGTCTAGTTTGGAATTGTCATCATCATTTGGTGTTGTCATAATTACCTTGTAGCATTTCTTATCTGAACTGTATTCCACTTTTGACTTTTTAATTTGACTCTTTGACAATTCCCAATACTTGAACCAATCACTGTCTGTCATTTTTTCAATGCTCTTTAATTCTTTTTCATCTGTGACATTAAATAAATGAATGCTTGCCTTTTTCTTTAAGTTATTAATATCTCCCGTAACTCCTGTTGGTGACATTCCTCGAACTAATGTTGTAAATTGAAATGATACAGCTAATTTCTTTCCATTAGCATCTGTACCTTTTGAATTTACCTTATATGTACTTTTCTTTGTTTTAGGGTTGTATAACTCTCTAACTGAGTTTCCACCACCCTCTGTACGTGTAGCAGTGTATTTATTTGATACAGTTACATTGATTACCTTTTGATTTTTGTGATTCGAATTTAACCAAACAATGATCTTGGTTTTTCCAGGCTTGCCTGCGTAAATCCAATTCATGCCATCCACCTTTACAACAGATCTGTTATTGGTTATGACCTCCACCTTATCATTTTTGTAGTTGGTTTTAATATTCAATGTCTCATTCTTATATAATGTCAGCTTATTCCCCTTTACGTTTGTGACCTTAATTGCCTTTGCTTTCGCCTGTACAGGTACTGTCTGAACCGCCATGGCAGTCACTATCATTGCCAGTGCAAGCATGAAACTTACCAGCTTCTTTGAAATCTTCATTTGTCTCTACCTCCGCTTTTTACATTATTTATTCTACCGCCATAAACCTGAAATTGCAAACCTGCTGTATACAAAATTTTTCTTTACAGGTCATTTGATTTTCACCCATGCAGACCTGCAGTGCGGACAGCAGGAGAGTTTGGATTTGCCTGCTTGGGGCTGTACTCTTGGAGAGTCAGAACTGCTTTCAGAACTTTCTTTTGCTTTCAACTGCGTTTGTAACTGTTCCAGTTCTTCTGTAGAAAGACTGTCAATAAACTCCTGTAGTTAAGACCTAGTTCATTACATATTACTTGCTATCCCTGATACCTTATTCTTTCA
>ENA-UOJO01000840-UOJO01000840.1-human-gut-metagenome-genome-assembly--contig:-P57-NODE-840-length-43728-cov-59.416253_pt1 | contig 43728 bp, 34 predicted proteins | sample MGYA00242351_ERZ723898 | MGnify/ENA metagenome assembly ERZ723898 | reverse complement strand
TATCATAGAAGACCTTGCTGCTATAAGCTATTTACAGAAAAAGTTTCACACACTCAAATATAATATATAGTGCTATTTTTCCTCAAAAACCATATACGATTTCGTGCTGCGCAATGCTAAAAATCCGCATTGTGTGGCACTTTTTTGTATAGAAAACAGAGAAGGCTACGCCGTTTCGCAAGGTTTAACGCAAATTTCCCTCATTTCAGAAATATTGCATTAAGTCCTACAAATGCGGCGGGGTGCAACATTTTTACAGTAAAAAGGCATTGCTAAGTTACCCTTGGCAATGCCATCTGTCAGTATTCAGTTATTGGTGGATAGGTTCCTGTTGCAAATTTGCAATTCTGTACATCTTCAGCAGTGTCGGGCGTAGAATAACATCCTTTGCCGGAATCTTTTGCAGGTTCAGTTTTGCAAGCAGCTGTTTTCCCATCAAAAACTCTGCCACCTCAAACGGCGACTCGTCGTTCAGTCTCGCTCTTGGATAGCTGTTAATATGGCTCATCATCAGGTCAATAGCGTCCTGTGTCAGCCAATCAAACGAGGTTTTCTTGGGCAGGACTTGGCGGATGAACTCGTGGTTCTTTTCCACGCCGCCTTTCTGCCAAGAACAATAGGGGTCGCAGTAAAATACTTGCGTGCGCAGCTTTCCGTTTGCATCGTGTTCAATGCCGTAAGTACTGCGGAACTCCGAGCCTCGGTCAGTGAGGATCACGCCGCACAGCCTGCGGAAGGCTGCCGTACCCATTGCGGCACATAGCCCGTCCAGCGCCTTAATCACACAGTCCTGCGTATTGCGTTCAATCAGAATAGCAACCATAAGATTACAGCTGCGGAAGATCAATGTCAGCAAAGCTTTCCCGCCCGGACGGCCAACTACCGTGTCCATCTCGCAGACAGGCATATCGGGATTTTTCTCCATATAGGCTTTGAAATCCTCGTAGGTACGGTCCTTGGTAAACTCGGCATCGCTTGCGGTGCGGGTCTTGTGCTTGTAGCGTGCCTTAAAGCGCACCCTGCGTGGCATATCCAGATTACGAGCGGTCAGTAAGCATTTGTCCACATAGTTGTACAGTGTCCGTTCACAGCAGGGAAGTTTGTCCTTGCTTGTGGTAAACACGACATGGACGGATTGGTTGTTCAGCAGCTGCGGAGAAACGAGCTCATCCAGATATTGCAGTTCCTCCGGCTGCATGGATACGCCTTTGCGGGACTCGCTCAGTAAGTCGTCCGCCGCAACAATCAGGGAAGATGGTTTTCTCCAGACGCATTACTTCGCTAAATCAAGATTTAGCGAAACGCAGAAGGGAGGTCTCATCAGGACGTAGGGGCGGGACTCTGTTCTGTTCCCGTCCTCGCAGCTTTGCCGTTACCTGTGATGTTTTTTGCTTCCGCTCATTTTCTATTTTGCAATTCGGCTAAGTCTTTTTGTATGCTTCGGATCGGATACCCATTAGATATTTTTCAGTGATTTCCTTACTAGTTATCCAATCACAGCTTACTCTCTGTAGCGAGTCTGCAGTCCAGCCATTTCCAGATCTCCGTGTCAGACGATGAAGTACTAGCCATCCTTAGTAGCCTCGACACGAGAAAACTCTCAACGCGGTTTATCTTCCAGAATCAAGACCTCAATACCCCTACTGCACGAATACTCTTGAATATCATCCTCATAGCGGTTGTTTCTGCTTTTTTAAAGCACACTTATAGCCTTGATAGACTTATTCAGCAAGTCGGTAATGCCTTCTTTAATTTAGGGCAACACCGCACAATTCCCGCCTTACGACTTAAGCACCGCTCCGGCGGCTGCGGCACGGCATCTGCGTTGCCAAAATGCTCGATAATACACAAAGTATTATCTGCGCTTTTGGCTTAGCAGCTGCCGCACCTCGCTCGCCGTATCGGCACTTAGAATTGTGCGGTATTGCCTTAGGAATATTGCAACCTACTCTACATGTAGAACTTAATGCAAATTTTTTAAATGAAAAAATCAACGTAAAATCTCACGAAGCAGCTTTCATCATTTTAACAGTTCATGTATTCCCCGAATCATGTCTCTCTTTTTAGTGTAATCATCTTCTCTAAGTAATTTTCCCTTTTCACTTAAAGTAATAATATTCGCAGGAATTTCAATTTCAGGTTTATACTCAGAATAGTTAATTGTTGCTAATATAACCTGCGGCAGCATTTTCATCTGCGCGATCATTTTTAAAATGTCTTTGCTGCTGGAAGCACTTGCCTCTTTTGCCCGTGGTGAATCAACCACAAAAGAAAATCTCGTTGCACTGGTTTTAAAATACTCCATTGTTTGAAAAATAGCTACAAATTGCGCCAAAATAATTTTATTTTCTAACGTTCCCTGTGCCTTAATGGGTTTTAATAGGTGAATTTTCCCCTCATAAGAAGGATTCCAAGCACCCAAAGCCATAATGTTCAATCGAACATACTCAACATATTTTTCCTCGACTTCCTTCTTATTAGGAAGTTTTCGGAGTTCTTTATTAATTTCCTTGAGATCTTCTTCAATCTTCTGAATCTCTAAAGTCGTTCTATCTAATTGCTTTTGAAATCGCATAGCAGAGGCGGCCAGCCCACGTCGCCTGATATAAATATCAAATTCATCTTTTTGAGCCTGAAAAGCCTTTTCTTCCACTTTCATTTGCCGGCTGAGATCCACATATTTCTTTTTTTCAGAATCGAGTTTTTCAGAGACCGAATCAATTAAAAGTTGAATTTGCTGGCACATATAGCCTTCGTTCAGCGCACCATAGTTAGACCTAACAAGATCAAAAATCTCATCATCAAAAATATATCCACAGTTCGGGCAAACATGATGTTTATGATCTTCATTTCCTGCGGTTGAATTTTTCGCTGATATATACTCTCTGATTACTTGTAAATTATACTGATGTTGGTGAAGAGTAGCTTCTGAACTTTGAATCTCATTTCGTATGGTTCCTATTCTCTTTACCAGATTTTCAATCTGTTTTTTAGGCTTCTCGAGTTGTACCTCTAACTCGCTTACCGTATCTGCAGGAGGAAGATTAGCCGTTTCTTCTCTCAAAGCGGATAAAATTATATTTAGTCTATCATTTTCTGCCTTCAAAGTTTCTTGGCTTTCTTTAAGGCAATCTCTTTTTGCCATAAGTTCAACTGTATTTTTGGTATAAATGTTAAGGTGATAATATAAAGATTTAATTCTATCTGTACTTTTATATTGATTTATCGAGGCAAAACTATCATAGAGTCCACTCCAGCCTTTATCTTGGTCGATATAATATGGCATAAATGTAAATGCCGGAGGCGCCATTTCAACTTTTCCTGTTTCCTTATTGGGCAGATAAACCGAAAAATCAAAAATTTCTCCCAGCAGTGGAGCTAATCCATTAGTAACGCTATCTGTAATTTTCAAGAGTGTATCACCATCGAATACAGCAAAGCGCTTCATAAAGCGTGCAATCCGATATTCTCTCCCCATTACACTTAAAGTTGCAACATACAGCTTTGACTGCTTATCCCAAACTGAGTCAAAGTCAACCTCTGCTCCCAAAGTATAATACATAGACTTTAATAATGATGATTTGCCCATATGGTTATCCACACTTGTTACCACATTCAAGCCTTTTTCAAATGGTTGAATACGAGCGGTTTCATTTTGCATATCCGCTATCATTATTTCCTTGAAATAGACTTCTTTCATACAGCCATTCTCCATTCATTTATCAGGATGCTAACAACTAAAACATCTATATAGGTTTTGCTGTAAATCGGATTTTTTATGGGGAGAGTATTATAAATTCTATCGCAATAGCCTCTGGCCGGCTCTTCGTCCTCTCGTGATTTTTCCTTACACGCGCACCTTATTTGCCGATACAATGCGGAAAACGACTCTTCTTTTCTCTGTACATCGCTCAAAAGCTTCGTATACTCAAGAGCCGCTTTCATTTTCTCATCGTTGGAGTAACCCATGCACGTATCAATTTCTTGAAATGGAGGCACATCGATATACATGGATTCTTCTATAATACGAGAAAAATCAGATTTTGAAACACCTTTTTTCTTCCTGACTTCAGTGAACAATGCATTCTTATCTAACGCCTCATATGACTGGCAACGAGTTAGCAACTCCATCATTGCGCCAAAAACTGTTTTCGCAGATTCAACTGTAATGCGAGGATATTGCTTCTGCAAAAAGCTGCTCATTTCCTGTTCAACAATGTCTCGGTGCCTAGATATCGACAATGTGGTTCTTATGTGAAAGAACTTTGACAAGTCCACATTTTCCACCGAAATTCCATTTTTCTTAGCTATGTCACCTTTAATCTTCTCCACCATGCGTGGATTAAACGATTCAAAGGATGTTCGCTCGGCAATGTATGTCTTTTTTTCTGTATGACGTTTCCCATCGACATCCTTAAAATTCACGGATACTCTTAACGGGCAGTTGGTAATTAAGCCCAGTTCCTTAACAAACCATTCGGGGTTACTGAGTTGTTCATATAATTTAGCAATCCAATCTTCTGATATTGCCGTATCAATGCTGATAGAATCCTCACTTGTTTTCATTTGATAGTAGCTAACAGTTTCAGGCAACACATCATCGTCAAACAATGTTATATCATCATAATGATCCAATACCAGTAGATAATTTAGATTGGGATATAATTCAATCGCCATATGTAGTGCCTGACTTATTTGCATTTCAAAACGATTATATGCGAGACTTCCAGACTTCTTATCAATCGATACAGCATTCTTCTTTTCATCCAGCTGTTTCTTTCGCATATAGTCCTCCTTGTATTACCAAACTCGTCACAAATGGTCTCTATTGTCATCAAAAGACCTTTTTAACGTCGTTATATTTCCTCTTTAATCATTTGTATTATCCGATAATAAGCATCTTCGTATCTTCCATTGCATTGAGATAATTGAATCGATTTAACCACGACATGTGCACCCGTAAGTAGATGGTGTATATTTTCTTTCTTCAAATACGTTTGTCTTTGCCTTTGTTCATCTTTTAAGTTGCTCGTTTCCAAATCATCAATAACATCATAGTATGTGATTTGATTTTTCATATACTTTCGCATATTGCAATAATTAGTATAATAAATGGACGCACGGTGTGTTAAAAGCCACCAAATATCGGACTCCACTGTAGTTAGTCCAAGGCCAATAATATCAATATTTGTAGTATAAAAAAGTTCTCCCCAGCAATTAGTGGGCTCATCTTCTCCCATAATAATTCTCTTGATTTTCATTTCGTCTTTATAATTACCTTCCCTTGTGTTCAGTTTGCCACGAAGCTTTTCTATGATTCCCATATAATGTTCATATCCCAAACAGATTGATGCCGAACTACTTGCTGCGCCGTGCATATGATAAAATTTTGTGCCCTGTTGAACGGATGTTGGATCCCACAAATATTTTAAAGAGGAGTTACTCTTATCTTTAGCATCTTTATAACTAAAATCTTGATTATAGGCATTTTCCAAGAGGTAATCATAGTTTGTTGTTATAATTGCATTCACCGGTATCGCACATAATTCATGTTGTATGGCATTTGCAGGGAGCTTTTTGTCCTGAACTTTATTTGCGATTTTTTTCTTTATATCATTATAAATCTGACTACTTGGATTGGATGATTTTCGCAGAATAGTATTTACAATGCGTTCAAATTCAAGTGGCATAGGTAAATTATCAATATGCTCTACGCCATACTCATTAGCTATGTCATCAAGCAAATCTTCCCACGATATGCTTGATTTGAGTGTCCGGTTCAATCCATTCCCAATTAGTAATGTTTTATCCATTTCCCTTTCCTCACAATTTGCCAATATCGTAAGCTATTCTTGCAAAGCCAATTTTGCAAAGCCAATTGCCCACACAAACAGCTCCTTTGTCTTATTTTGCTGTCCTCAGTGCCAAATACATCACATTACCACCTGTCAAGCAATAAGTAACGCTATTGCGGCTTTGCGTTACCGCTATCCTACAACCACTCTTTACTATACGTTCTGTGATGAACCAAGCATCATTGTAAAAACATTTCACCTTGTATATGGTTATAACAAAGCCTTACATCTACTAACAATTATAATTAGCCACTCGAATAAACGCAAGTGTTTCTTATAAACGCAAAAACAATATATATCTAATTATAAAGTCCATATTACCTTTATGAATTGCGTTGCAAATATCTTGCATAAAATTTGCAACGCAAGCGTATTTTTTTCTGCATACCGTACCTGCTATAATAGTATCGTCAAAATTGAACAGAAACGCAAGAGCGCCTTTTTTCGAGGGCGCTCTTTTTGTTTGGAGGTGGTCGAAATTTCACGCGAAGAGCGGGATGTCTACCTTATCCCGCAAAATTTTGTGGACACCGGCACGATTCTCGGCGGTACGGTCAAGCTGCGCAATGCAGTGGAGGCGGCTGTGCTTGCTGTGGGCAGCGCAGCACCGCTGTTTTATCTGCCGCTGGCGTTCAACATCCGCCTGATGATCGTCATTGCGGTGTCGGTGCCGCTGGGCGTTTTCGGCGTGGTAGGTATCGGCGGTGACAGCCTGACGCAGTTTGCGGCGCATTGGTTCCGCTTTATGAAGCGCCGCCGCATCGTAACACCCACACCGCAGGGAAACCTTGAAGCCAACCGACACCGGCATCTGCGGCTCATCAGCAAGCGATACCGCGTTGTCTACTACGACGATTCGGATACCCTGCCCCATAACGCACAGGTTTTGCAGCGCAAGGCAGACCGCCACGGAAAGCTGGTAAAACGGCAGACGCTCTATGACCTGCTCCCCATCGAGAAAATCGAGAACGGCATCCTGCACACCACAGATGACCGCTACATCAAAATTCTGGAGATAGAGCCCATCAACTTCCTGCTGCGCTCCCCGCGCGAGCAGCGTAGTGTCATCTACTCGTTTGCCAGCCTTTTGAAAGTCAGCCCGGTGCGGCTGCAATTCAAATCGTTCTCCCGCAAGGCGGATGTCAACGCTTATCTGGACAAGCTGCGGCGGGATGCCGCCAACGAGCCGGATGCGGTCGTGCGCACACGCCACATGAGCTATATCCGCTTTGTAAAGCGCCTTGGCTCCCGCGATGCCGTCAGCCGCCGATTCTTCGTGATTTTCCAGTACGAAGCCCCTACGAACGAACGGAATATCTCCTATGCCGAAATCGTCTCCACGCTTGAAACCACCGCCCGCAACTTCCGAACCTATCTGGCACAGTGCGGCAACACCATCGTAGAACACGAGAACGAGGACGAGTTCCTCACGGATGTTTTCTATACCTTATTAAATAGGCGCACAGCGGTGCAGGTGCCGTTGCAGGAGCGCATTCAAGATGTGCTTGCCAGTTATCTGGCTCAGAGCGATGCCACGGCACTGGACAAGATACCGCCTGCCGCCTTTATGATTCCGCCCTCGCTGGATTTGAAGCATGGGCGTTATCTCTACATGGACGGTACCTACCACGCCTACCTAATGATTCCCGCAGACGGCTACCGTGCGCAGGTCACAGCCGGATGGATGGCTTTGCTGGTGAACGCCGGCGAAGGTATCGATGTGGATTTGTTTCTGGAACGACAGCCCAAAGAACGCATGATGCAGAAAATCGGGCAGCAGATTCGCATCAACCGCAGCAAAATCAAGGACACCAGTGACACAAACTCGGACTTCGATGACCTCTCCAACGCTATCCGTTCCGGGTACTACCTGAAAGACGGCCTTGCTAACAACGAGGACTTCTACTATGCCGCCATTCTCGTAACGGTCACGGCGGCCAGCGTCAAGGATTTGGAGTGGCGCATCGGAGAGATACGCAAGCTCACGGTCTCGCAGGACATGAATTTGCAGCTATGCAGTTTCCGGCATGAGGCCGCCTTCCTCTCTTCCCTACCGCTGTGTGCTCCGGATGCGGCACTGTTCAAGAAATACCGCCGCAATATCCTTACCTCCACCGCCGCCAGCTTTTATCCGTTCGTCAGTTTTGAGTTGTGCGATACCAACGGTGTGCTGCTGGGCGTGAACAAGCACAACAACTCCCTTGTCAGCCTCGACAACTTCAATACCCGCATCTACAAAAACGCGAACATGGCAATCCTCGGCACTTCCGGCGCGGGCAAGACGTTCACCATGCAGCTTATCGCCCGGCGTATGCGGCTGGCGGGAACACCCGTTTACATTATCGCTCCGTTGAAAGGACATGAGTTTTACCGGCAGGCCAAGGCACTGAACGGCACCATCATCCGCATCGTACCGGGCAGCCCAGACTGCATCAACGTCATGGATATCCGCAAAATCGACCACACCAGCAGCGAACTGCTGGATGGTCCCATGCCGGAGCAGTCGGAACTAGCCGCCAAAATCCAGAAACTGCACATCTTCTTCTCACTGCTGATTCCGGATTTGAGCAACGAGGAACGTCAGCTCTTGGATGAAGCTATCGTTACCACCTACCGCAATAAGGGCATCACCTACAGCAATGCCAGTCTGGATGACCCTGCGCACCCCGGCCAGTACCGCGAAATGCCGATTTTGGGTGACCTGCACGCGGTCTTGTCTTCCGCTCCGGAAACGCGGCGCATCGCCAATATTCTAAACCGCCTTGTACACGGCTCGGCTTCTAGCTTCAACCGCCAGACAAACGTGAACCTCGACACCAGCTATGTCGTCATCGACATCAGTGAGTTGTCCGGCGACCTGCTGACGGTGGGTATGTACATCGGGCTGGACTATATGTGGGATAAGGCGAAAGAGGATTTGACCCGCCGCAAGCAGATTTTTATAGATGAGGTTTGGCAAATCATCGGCGCATCGTCCAACGCTTTGGCGGCCAACTATGTGTTCGAGGCCGTCAAGACGATTCGCGGCTATGGCGGCGGTGTGCTGGTTGCCACGCAGGATTTGAACGACTTCTTTTCCTTGGAAGATGGAAAATACGGCCGCGGCATCCTGAACAACTGCAAAATCAAAATCATTCTGAATCTGGAGGAAGAGGAAGCGCAGCGCGTACAGAGCGTCTTGAAGCTGACAGATGCCGAAATCGACAACATTACCCGCTTCGAGCGCGGCAGTGCGCTAATCGTCACAAACTCCAACAATGTCACCGTTGATATGCGATGCAGCGAGGAAGAAAAGGACCTGATCACCACAGACCGGGACGAGCTGCGCCGCATTGTAGAACGCAAAATGCAAAATCAAACCGAAACGGAGGAATCCTAATGAAGAAACCTGTTATCGTCGCCCTGTGCTGTCTGCTGGCGCTGGGCACCGCCACTGCTGCCTTTGCCGAGGAGCCCACACCCACCCCTGCCCCGGAACTGGTGGAATTGTCGCCCGAAGATACCGCGCCGCCGTTCTACCCGGACAGCATCTCATGGCAGGAGGACGGCGGGCAGCTGCTGGTTGTCAAACAGTACAGCGTACCTTACGGCACGGCCGTTGCCGACCTGACCGAAAGTGGTATACAGTGGGGCGGTTTTGACTACACCTTATGGGGTGTCACCCAGTCGGTAGAGGGCGGTGTAACCGAGGAGAAAGAGGTCACGCAGGATTTTGAATTGTCCGTGCGCAGCGCCGATGCCGAAACCGCCCGCAATGACGTGAAAGAGTCCGTCGCCTACGATGACGAGTACGGCTTTTCCGGCTCACTGACCTTGCAGGACATTACGATTGGCGAGACATTGCAGGCCGACAGCACCTACATGGCAACAGCGCACTACGCCGGGACTGTCACTCGCACCGAGGCTGGAACCGTACATTATACGCTGCTGTATGCGCCGGTTTCTGCACCTGTGGTGGTTGCTGCTGTAGAAAGCAGAATTACCCCCGCCCTGTTGATTATGGGCATTGCCTGCGCGCTGCTTTTTATCGCCGTGCTGCTGATTATCACCCACCTGCTGCGCAAAGAACCCTCCCATGCGGCAGAACCCGCAAAGCCCGCACCTGCGCCGAAAGTCTATGTGCCATCCGGGGATATTGTTCTCGGCGGCAGAAATGAGGATGACGATGAAGAAAATCTCTGATTGGGCAAAAGTTCTGCTGCCGCTGGTCGGCAGCGGGATGGTTCTGCACTACCTGTTTTTATGGCATGAGCGCCGCCATGCGGTGGTGCCGCATAAAGAAGTCTATCACAAACCGCACCATTAAGGAGGAAAACACCATGATTGCACAATGTCTTTACCAGTCCGACCCAAAGAATCTTGCCAGCATGGGTAGACAGCGCCTTGCCTGCCAGCGCGCCGCCCGCAAATTGCAGTGGGGCGTGCAGAAAGAACGCATTTCCGAGACAAACGAGCCCGTGCCGCTACTCATGCGTCCCGCCCTCAAGGAAATTTTGCAGGATGCCGAGCAGCATCGTTTTGATGTGCTGCTGATTGGCAACCGGGATTCGCTTTGCTGTGATGCCGCCGATATGGAGAGCTTTTTGACCGTGCTGAACTCGTTCAACATCCACATTTTTGCCGGCGGTCAGGGCAGTTGGGTTGAACCGAACGGCCGCCACTACGCACCTCTGCCCCGCCTGCCGTGGCAGGAAGATGATGTTGCGGAGGTGCCGCAGTGAGAGAAAAATTCAAACGGTTTTGGGATACCGCCAACCCTGATTTACTGCGACTTGTCATTATTTTTGTTTTGGTTGGGCTGCTATTGGCCGGTTTTCTGCTTTTCGGGCGTTCCGGCAGCAGTGGTTCGGTGCTGCCCGCGTGGGTACAAGCCGAGCACGTGGAACCGCCCGATGAACGGCTTGCCGCTGCGCAGAAAGAGAGCCCGGACACAGTGGCGTGGATTACGATTCCCGGCACGAATATCGACGCGCCTGTGCAGCAGTACGGAGACAACGACTATTATCTGCGCCGTGATGAAAAGGGGGTCAAGGATTACCACGGCTGCATCTATGCCGACTATGCCTGCCGCATGGACAGCGGTATAAAAGTATCTCGCAATCTTATTTTTTACGGTCACACCTTTACCGACGAAGATTATACCGGCGGGTTTGAGGATCTGCACAAATACCGCGTGTTCGAGTTCGGGCAGGAGAATCCGTACATTTATGTTTCGCTGGCAGATGAAAAGCTGACGTATCAGATTTTCAGTGTGTGGGTCTGTGATGCAAAGGCTGACACCGACTGCATTCAGGCTGACCCGGACGATGCAGCCTTCCAGCAGATTCTGGACAAGGCTGTTACCGGCTGTGCGTTCGATTATGGTGTGGACGTGACAACGGATGACCATATTCTGACACTCTCCACCTGCACGGCTAACCCCAACAGCCGACTGTCGGTCGTTGCCAAGCTGGTTGATGGAGGTTATGTGGATGTAGCATCGTGATTTTTTCGCATTTGATGTCAATATAATACGAAGGAGTACTGCAAATGCAATATAAACACAAACACCGCTTATCTGCGGCACTCATGGCGGGTGCCATGTGCTGCACAATGATCCCGGCTGCCTCGGCCGATGAGATTTCCACGCCAGAGATAGCAGATACATTTGTTCCCGAAATTACGGACAGCGTAACCCCAAACCTTTCTCAGATTACCGAAAATCTGTACAACGATTTGCCGGATGCACCTACCGGCAGCTACCTCGGCAGCATGGGTCTGCCTGTGGCAACCGGCGAGACAAAAATCAGCATTTCCTCGTGGGGGTCCGACTTGTACGACGGTGAGGATGCCCACATGGATGCAGATGCGCTGAACGCAGACGAAAGCAACATCACTGTCGGCAAAACGCCCGATGCCAACTATGCAGTCGTTCCTCTGCTGGTGCAGACGGAATATCCCGCAGACGGTGCGGCATCCGAAATCATCCTGCCGGATGGCGTAGAACTTCTCAGCTATGCGTCCACCGACTATGACCTCATCTCCGCCAACAAGGCCGAGCTGGCTCAAATCCTGCACCAGACCTACGCAGAGCAGTCTGCAGCAGCCACAGGATTCTATGTGAAAGCCTCTGCCGATTTCACCGCGCAGTTTGTCTACACAGCCCCAGATGGCGAGCAGTTGCAGAAATCCATCCATGTGCAGTTGTCGGAAGATTCTGCCCCGACGCAGCTTTACGAAGACAACGGCATTGCAACTCTTGCGGCAGGGCCGACCCCGCCGTATGCCACCGGCAAGATTACCAGCATCGCCAAAGAGGGCGGTACTTGGCTTATCTGGTTCAACGGCCAAGAGGCCTACTGCTGCAGCCACGGCCTGAACGGCCAGCCAAAAGGTTGTCCGACCTATGGCTTTTCTCATGTATCCCGCCTTGAACCCGGCCAATACACCCCCGGCAATCACTATGCAAACCAAGTCAACATTTGGGGCGGCCTCGGCCAGCTGAGTTTGGATATGCTGGACAGCAAGCCTGTCGTTATGAGCGCGGATGCTGAACAGCCTGACCTTATCAGCGAAATCTACGATGAAACTCAACAGTGGATTATCGAAAACTATCCCGACAGCTACGCGGCACAGACTTACGTTGCCGCTGCCGAGGAACTGGAAAGTGGCGTTGCCGTGCAATCCGGCGAAAACGGTTACTACACTTACATTTACAACCCGCCCGCAGGCTACGCGTGGCAGGTCGTAGCGCTGGTGGGCGAGGAAATCGCAGGTGGCACCACAGGCGGCACTGAAATCCCAGACATACCAAGTGTTCCCGAACCGCAGTATTATTCTGCCGAATGGACAGCTCCCGCGCAGAGTGCCAGCGGCAGTTTTGACCTGACATTCACGGTCAACACCGATAAGCATCAGCAGAACACGCTGGAAAAAGTGGATGGCGCGGTTATTACGATCACTCCCAGCCAGACCGGCGGCAGTGTGGATGGCGGCAGCTGGCAGATGACCCCTGCCGGATCGCAGACTATCACCACCAGTGGTCACACGCAGGATGATAACTACCATTTGAACGGCGGCGATGGTTCTGCTACATGGACAGTACATTATGAGGTGTCCAAGACCAGCACTAGCACACTCAGCGGGCAGGAAGGACCGTTCACCAGCCAGGCTGAAGCGGATGCTGCTGCCGAGGCTGCCAAAAATGCAGCCATCAACCAACTAAAAAACGAAGCACAAGGTATGGTAGATGCCGCCATCGCCTCGGGGCGGGCACAGCTTGCAAATATTACGTTTAGCTACGATGAAATCACCATCCCTCACGGCTTTGATTCCACGCCCGGCGCGCTGGGCAGCCACCAGACCATTACGGTTCCTGCCAACAGCTCGAACGATTACAAGATGAAAAACGATGAGTGTTCGGTCAAAGTCAGCATTGACAAAATCGACAGCGAAACCAAGCAGCGCATCAAGGGCGATGCCGAGTTTGAGATTTTCGAGTGGGATACCGTCCGGCAGTGCTACATCCCCAATGGTGGGTACAACCAGTACAAGGTTGAGCGCCAGTCAGATGGCACTTACAAAGTCATCAACCACAGCAATTATGCCAACGATTCTGACAATATCTATTACACTCAGCGCAACGAGGGCAAGTTTGTCATCATGGAAAGCCGTGCGCCCAGCGGGTATTATGGCGATTGGACAGATGTGACCGCTCCCGGCACGGCTAGTTCCGTGCTGGGCAAACGCGCCTACGTCTTTGAAATCACCAAGGCACTGGACGGTCAGACCATATGGCTGGGCAACTCTGACTATAACGCCGACATCACCACAGCCAACAGCGGCGGCACCATCATCGACACAGGTGAGGGAATCGTTACTATTAGTTCCGGTGAGCGCAGCGGAGACAAATCCTATAGCACTGACCCTACCGACATCGCCAGCAATGAGAAGTCCTACACCATGCACGCTGATTCCGCCTCCATGCAGAATGACCGCACTCTCGGCAGCATCACTCTCTCCAAAGCAGACTTGGATGCCGCCCGGTATCTGGCCGCAGGCAGTAATGGTGACTCAACGCTCGAAGGCGCCGTGTATGACCTGTACGCCGCCGAGGATATTTATCACCCGGACGGCGTTTCCGGCATCGTCGATTACTCCAAAATCACAGATGCCAGCGGCACACCCATTTGGCACACCACCGTGCTTACCAACGGCGCTTGGAAGTCCGATTATCTCCCGGTGTTGAAAAAAGACCATCTTGTTGCCTCCGCTGCCGTTAAGGACGGCAAGCTGGCGTTTTCCAATCTCTACTTAGGTCGTTACTACCTTGTGGAGCGCGCCACCGGCATCGTGATCCCGGTAGATTCCAACGGGCAGTATTACCTCTCCGGCAAGTATCCGCTTCTCAATAAAAAGCTGGAGCCTACCGGCAGCTATGCTCCCCTTGCCAACAACGGCACGGAGTACACCGACTACGTCTACCGCAACCAGTATTCTGCTGTTGCCGAAAGCCGCGCGCTGGACGGCAGCAAGACCTATGACGGCTACTACCTGTCTTTTGCAAAAGGCTATCTCTGTGATGAAGTCAACCACTGTCAGTCCCTTACTTATGCTGATGAATCCACTTACGTTGTCCGCACCGAAGACCAGACGCAGGATGAAGTGCTGAAATCCGGGTTCAGCCTGCAAAAGCTGGTGTCCACCACCGGACAGCCATCCCCTGCCATCAAGCTGAGCGGTGCCGGGTTCAAAGTGTATCGCATATCGCTGCTGAGCAAGACAGACCAGTTCACCAAAAATGCTGATGGCAGCTACGATGCCGCCAGCATTCTGGATGCCTACCGTAAATCCAGTTACGATCAAGACACGCTGAAATTTGATTTTTCTAGCGAGGAACAGGCCATCGCCACGATGTACGAGAGCGACACCGCCGCTGTCACCCGCTATAACGCCACCTTGACCGCAGACGGCGATTTTGCCAATGGGCAGGGCCTCGGCTGGGTTCCGACCAACAATGCGCAGGAATACCGACTGTCCGAAATCTTCACGAACGAGGAAGGCATTCTGCGTGTGCAGGGACTTCCCTACGGCCAGTACATCGTCGTGGAAACGACAGTGCCGAAAGACGTTTTTCAGGCCGAACCGTTCCTTGTCACTGTCAATGCGTCCAGCCCTCAGAGCAGCTTTACTGTTCCCGCCGGCAGCATCACAACGCCCAGCGGCAGCAACATGACCTACAACATTCTGGACGAAGAGTTAGAGGGCTACTTGCAGCTTGTCAAAATCGACATTGAGACGGGCAAGCCTGTCAAAATTGCCGACACCGCGTTCAACCTTTACTATATTGCCGAGGGCGGTCACGAAACCCTTGTGGAGATGAACGACCCGAAATCCGGCAATGCCTGGGCAAAGACCAGCACTTTCTATACCGATTCCAACGGCGAAATGAAGACCCCCGAAAAGCTGCCGCTGGGCAAATATCGCATCGTTGAGGTCGAAGGTCCGCGCGGGTATTTCAATGACCGCCAGTACAATGTTGTGTTTGAGCTGACCTCGGACCGTGTGTATCAGGTCAACAGCGGCAGCGCCGACGGCATGGATGACTACGTCATCACCGAAAAGTACTATAACCACGAGACACTGGGGCAAATCAAGATCCGCAAAATGGGCAACGTGCTGACCGGATACGAGAACGGGCAGTTCGTGTACGAGACGGACAATCTTGCCAATGCCACCTATGAGATTCACGCGCAGGGCGACATTCCCACGCCGGACAATCAAGGTACGCTCTGGTACGCAGACGGCGACCTTGTCGCCACCGTTACCACTGCCGAAGATGGACAGGTGGACGAAGTCCGGTTCAGCCCCACGCGAACCACTGCAACCTACGATTTTCTGAAAGTGACCCACGATGGCACCAAGGGCGAAGTCACCATCACACTGCCGCTGGGTACCTACACAATTTCTGAAGTGCAGGCTCCTTACGGTTTTGTCCACACCGACCACACCTACACCGTGGTGCTGGACTGGGATAACCAGTACAACGATCTGGTCCTTGCGAAGACTATCATAGACCACACGCAGGACGGCGATGTTGTCTACGACTACTCTATTATAAATGTAGGCAATGCCAGCGCCGAACAGATTGAAAAGCAGATTCTCGTCTTTGAGAATGCCCGCGTGCTGCCGGTCGTTGAGGAGGGCAAAGTCGGTGTCGGGCTGTATAAGCTGGACCGCGACACCTGCGATTTGACTGATGAAGCGCCCTATGCAGACGGCTGCAAGACCCGCGCCAACCTTTTGAACGGCGGCAGCAACCGTGCCGACATCCCAGCAGATGCCAAGATGGTCGCAGGGGCAGTCTATGAACTGTACACCGCAGACGACATTTACAGTATTTTCGGTGAGCTGCTGGCAGCCGCCAATACTCTGCTGGGTACCGCCACCACCGATGAAAGCGGCCTTGCTTATTTTGATGTAGATGTTCCCCTGCGCGGCGAACATTACGGCAGCAGCGATGCCCACGACTGGACGACCAACAGCGGCCGCTATTATCTGCGCGAGATCAGCGTGCCGGATGGCTACCTGATTGAGCAAAGTGTAATCCCTGTGGAGTTCACCTATGAAAACCAGTTCATTGCATGGCAGGTCGTTGACTGTCTGCACTCCGACAAGCAGACCACCGTGGAGATCGACAAGTGTGCCTTCACCTCTGATTCTGATGACACCTTTGCCCTGCCCGGTGCCACGTTGACCGTGACCGATTGGAACGGCAATGTGGTGGACAGCTGGGAGAGCAGCGATACGGCTCATGTGATTCGCGGGCTGCATCTTTCCCACGACTTTGCCGGGAACCGCGATACCTCAAAAGTCTATACCTTGGCCGAGACTTGTCCGGCAGACGGCTATACCACCGCCCGCTCGATTCAGTTCCGCTTGGAGCAGGCCACGGACGATAATGCCTACTTGCAGGAAACGGCAGTCTGGGTGCTGCGCGAAAGCGAAGATGTAGCGTACCGGTCCGGCAGCATCATCTCCCCCACCGCATTCTCCGATGACACTGTGGCTACGATTTTCGCCAAGCTGCGCGCTTTCTGGGATAAGCTGATGGGCAAGAATCCCGATGCAGACGGCGTTGTCATTGCCAACTGGTACTGCGTGAACGACACACTGGTGGTGAATTTCACCGATGCCGCCAATAACCGCGCCATTGCCAAATGCCTGCGGGAGAGCGATTTTTCCGATTTGACGTTTGATAAAGTTTACCTGAACAGCGCAGCGGCTCCCGCGTTCTTTGCCGATAAGCAGGTTGCAGAAAAGCCCGCCGATGCCGAAATCACCTACTCCGCAAGCTGGATTCTGCTGAAAGAATCCGATGGGTTCAGCCAGACCTTAACGATGCTGGATGCACCGACCCGCGTAAAAATCAGCAAGGCCGATATTACGAACCACGAGGAAATTCCCGGTGCAACGCTGCGCGTGCTGGATAAAGACGGCAATGTTGTGGACGAGTGGGTGTCCGAGAAGACACCGCACTACATGGAGGCTGTGTTGATTGCGGGCGAGACATATACGCTGGAGGAGACCCTTGTACCCGATAATTCCGGGTATGTGCCTGCCAATTCCATTCAGTTCACAGTAGAGGATGGCGGCAAGGTCCAGCACGTTTTCATGCAGGATGACTACACGAAAGTGCAGATTTCCAAGACCGATATTGCCACCGGCAAAGAAATCAGCGGTGCAAAACTGAAAATCACGGACGCAGACGGCAAGACGATTGCCGAATGGGTCACGGACGGCGTGCCCCACTATATGGAGCGTATCCCGATGGGTACTTACACCCTGACCGAGATGATGGCTCCCACTGAGCAAGGCTATGTCCGCGCCGAGAGTGTTACATTTGAGGTTGGTCCCACCGGGGATATTCAGCGCGTGGAGATGAAAGATGACTTCACCAAGGTCGAAATCTCCAAGGCTGACATGACGGATGGTCACGAGCTTCCCGGTGCGAAGCTGAAAATCACCAATGCTAGTGGCTGCACCATTGCCGAGTGGGAAACCAACGGCCAGCCCCACCGTATTGAGCGCTTGAAGCCCGGCGATTATACACTGATAGAAACGACCGCCCCGACCGGATATCTGCTCAGTGAAGAAGTGCACTTCACCGTGCAGGAGACCGGGGAGATTCAGAAAGTCACGATGTATGATGCCCCGGCGCATTCGCTGATTCTCACGAAACGGGATATTGCCACCAATGCGAAGCTGGCAGATGCCCGCCTGACGATCCGCGATGCCTATGGCACGACCATCGATCGCTGGACGACCACGGACGGTGACCATGCCATCCGCGTACTGCCGGAGCGCTCTGCCGCCAAAGACCCGCACAAAAATCTGCTGCTTTTGTCCGATGACACCAGTGAACATGTCTACACGATGGTAGAGGAACTGGCCCCGAACAGCTATCTCGTTGCCGAGAGCATTACGTTCAAAGTCATGCAAATGAATGACAACCTTGTTGTGTTTATCTGGCAGGACGGCGGCTGGCAGAAATCTTCCGCGGGGTATCTTGCTATGTATGATGAGCGCACCGATACAACCGTGCCGCTTATGAAAACTTTCCCACAGACCGGCAGTATTTCATAAAAAATGTGTCGAGTTGTTACGCTGCGCACAATTTGAGATTGGAGTGATATTTTGTCCGTTTCTTGTTTTACTTCCACCAATTCGCATCTCTGCAAGTTTCTGCGCACTACAGGCCGCGACTGGCGCAACACCATCTATATCGAGTGCGGTGACTGTCAGCGAGCCGTGAGCCGCAACTGCAAAAATTTGCTCTGCGCCTTTGACACAGCCGGTGCGCCGGTAATCGTGCCGGTGCATGACGTAGAATACCTGTTCAGTACCACCGTGGACAAGTCTGAATGTCGCGCCATCCTCACGAAAGCGAACTTCTGTGAGCTGTACAAAGGCTGGATCGACGAGCATATCCGCGACCCCCACGCCTGCCCGTTGAACGATTTGTATGTCAACTGGGATGTTCCAGACCCTTGCGCGGCAAGAATATTCCTGAATCGGTAAAATAGAGACCAAATAACAACACCTCCCCAAAGTGATGCTTCATTCCACTTTGGGGAGGTATTCGTATTAGTAGGTGTTTTACCCGCTATCTTTTGTATGAAAAACCATCAGATGTGACTGCGTCCTTCGCAGAAAATCAGGGTACGCTCCTGCTCAAAGCAAAAAGTCTGATCCTCCAATACATCTGGATCTTCCATTGATGGACAATCATGGCACACTGCCTGGTAGCAGTCCACATAGTGATACAAAATATCCGTTCCATATTGGTAGCTATCACAGGCTACTTCCTCAACCCCATCAGGCAAGGTATAGGAACGGGTAATGTCGGTAGTCTGCGTGCCACAACTTGGACATGTCACACTTTCAGGTTCCTTCAGTCCGATGGTAGTGCAGTGGTTTTTTCGCTTCCCGTTCACCCGTACGCTATAGATGGAGAGATCTTCTTGCTTCTGATTTTCCGTATCTATGGCAAAGACCGTTGGTGCAAAGACCAGTATCGCCACACCAGCCGACGCTAACAGCATGGATAAAGTTTTTCGTTTCATAATTGGCTCCTTTCTGGGATGCCTGCAGTTCAGAGCGGCCAATCTTTTTACCATTTTAGTCATTTCTTTCATCTCCTTGCATGTCGTTAAATAGTGCCTCCACATCATTATCAAACCTTGGACTAACAGTTGCCATACCATTATAATAAGGTTTACTTCCATCAAGAGAGAAAAACATCTGATAGTTGCTTCTCCCCTGCAGGAAATACAAATCTACGCCATCATATTTATCGCCGCTATGGTATTTTACGACAAATCGCATATGTAATGGATCCGAAATAACGGTTTCACACTCAAAAGCAGTATCCCACATAGAATACTGGTAAACTCGCCCGCCCGATGTCAAGTCTTGGATAACTTTTTTACAAATACATTTGAAAAAGGCGCAAAAAAAAATAAGTCCCACAAGGCTTTCAATCGGTTTTGAACCAATTTGAGCCTTGTAGGGCTTATCTGTTTTCTATATTTTGTTTATATTATACCGCCTGCAAAGGAGTATTCTCCATTACCTTTTCAAACTGTTCGACAGTCATTTTTGCTTTTTCAGCAGCATGTTCCAACTTCAGATCTCCATCTCGAACAAGCTGCACGAGCATCCTGAGTTCGCCTCGCTCTTCGCTTTCGTTCATCATTTCCTCAACAGCTTTGCACACATCAATCACCTCCCCCCTCTGAAATGTCCAACGGCATTTCGTAACCGTCTCGATATTTCCAATCACACTTATTTCTATTCACAAGCAAGGAATTTATCCTTCGTCTTCCTTTTTATTTGTCTGCATAATATGTATAATTTGATCAATATATTTTTTTTGAATCGAATGGTTAACAATGTCTATCCTCATTGCATTTTCAATGTTCGTGTTAATCGAGAACGCATATGTAGCTTCCTTTAGCAATGGTATATCAGAGTCCGAATCTCCAAATCCAAGCAATGGTTTGGTCCCATATTTATCTTTTAATTGGGCTATAGTTTTCTTTTTATTGTATCCATAATTATATGAAGCTCTTCCCGCAAAACGTCCATTTTCCACTCTTTCTTTAAACGCAAAAATCTCACGAATATGAAATTCCTTCTTGTAAAAGTCTAAAATAATTTTAGGTGCGCCACTTATAACCATTACTTCAATTCCACTTTTTTTCAAATAGCCAAATATTTCTTCCATTCCATGAAAAATATGGCATCGATCCTGTTCAATGTACTGATGTGCAATTTCCATGATGAAATCAACGCGCAATCCATTTATTCCTTTTGCATAGGTCTTACATGCAAGATGCGCATATTCATCATGTGAAAGCAATCCAGCCTTATATTTATCCGACAATGTATCTATTGCAACCTGTATTTCTTCCGTTAGTACCCCTCTATTCACCAAATAATCTATCCAATCAAACAGCGTAAATCCATCTCGAACGGTATTATCCCAATCGAACACTGCATACTGTTTATTCATCTTATTTTATCCTCATATTTCAAATGCTCACTATCATGCAATCACATATCACTTTCTGTTTATTTCTTTTTCAATGTAATTGGTGTTCGATCAATTATGCCATTATGTTCTTCAAGATAATATCCCTCATACTGGTTGTCTGCTGTTAGCTTTGCATAAATACATCCGTTACTTTTCTGCGGTCCATCATGCCAAAAAGATGCAATAAAATACCCATGATTTATTACGCCATTTATTTCCCACGTTCTAGCTCCTTGACTGATAGGAAGTACTCGTTTAATACTTCCAGAAAATGTATTTGTTCTTTTATTATGCTTTAACACATATACATCACGTTTTTCAGGCGAGCCATCTTCCTTTTGTGGAATTATATCTTCCCATTCTCCACTGTATTCCGAATCTTTATAAAATCTAAAATAGGCACAGACTTTTCCTAAAACAGCCCACAAAATTGCACCAATTACACTACCAATAGCGCCAATCACAACTTCATGCAACATTTTTTCCTGCCTTTCTCATAGTTATTCATTACTATGTTCATCATACCCTCGTATGTCGGGAGAGAAGTGCTGCCCCCCAATCCGCCATTAATCTGTTTTTGTTCAGTCTGTCGTATATCGATTCTTTTAGTATCCGCTTGACGCATAGGCCATAAACACTAAATCATGTCGTCACATCATCTTCGCAAGTTTCACGTGTGATATAACGTCAACTTTTTCTTGCATTATTTAACTTTAAAAGGAAACACTTTTAACAAAATCCCCACAAGGCTTTCGATTATAAACCAATTTGAACCTTGTGGGGGTATGTTTTATTAATATTTGTCTTACACTGCCTGTAGCCGTGTATCATCCATTACTCTCTTGAACTGCTCCACGCTCATATTCGCATCCTCGGCAGCCTGCTCGATTGTAATGCGGCCTTTTTTCACCTGCTTCACAAGCATCCTGAGCTCGCCCCGCTCTTCGCTTTCGTTCATCATTTCCTCAACAGCTTTGCACACATCAATCACCTCCGCGTCCTCTGGAATATCCAGCGGTGTATTCGTAACTGCTTTAATAACTCTCGCCGCGTTTGCTTCTATCAGCATACGCGGATTATCAGTCAAAAATTCAGATAAGCGTTTCTTATCTTTGGAATACTTAATATACCCAATTACCTCTCTCAGACTTGAAGTGAATCTTTCCAAGTCCTCCGCACTCAGCTTTGCAGGGTCGATCAGATGAATCTGATAGTCCTGCACAAAGTTCAGAAGATTCTTATTTTTAACCGCCATCATCTCATGGAGTGACAACGGTCCATCCCATTCATTTGCGCCAAAGTGAAGCACAAGCGTGATAACAGGCGTAATCTTATCTTCCTTGTAGAATCCAGAAAGATATTCACCACGGCTATGCCCTTTTGAATCTCCATCACTTGCGCGATGCTTGGCTGCAATATCAGCCACCTGTTTGCCGTACTGGAGAGCATCGTAAATGATGTTTCTAACGGGCATTGCATAATGAATGTCAGTCTGATTTTCGATTCCCAGTAAAATGTATGCAGCCTCATCATCCTGTTTAATGATTGCTGATTTCAGCACATCACGGTATTTCTGAACTGCTTCTTCTGGCTGCTTTCCCTCTTCATCCTGTGATCCAAACGGTAATGCAATCTCCGTAGTATCCAGTTCTTGCAGTTGTTTAGGGTCTACAACCGCCTCACCGCCATAGATCAAGTAATTAAACGCATCTGCAAACACAGAATTATCTTTCATATAGGCTTTAGTCACGGTATCAGCTAATCCCATTGGCTTACACCTCCTTGTCGTAGTCAATAGTAGCTTTGTCCGCCATTGTAATTCTATCTTACCATAAACCGCCCATCATATCAAGCTGTGCAACTCCCTCAAAGTCCTTAAATTTTTACGAACAGTTGTCCATAATATAACATTGATGCTGATGTTATATCATGGGCAACCGCTTGATGCCGCTCCCCTGCCGTGCTATACTTACCCTATACAAAATCATCAAGAGGGAGTGCATTGCCATGAACAAAAGACTTGTCGCTTACTTTTCTGCCAGCGGTGTCACCGCAAAAGTTGCCGAAAATCTGGCGGATGCCATCGGTGCAGACATTTTTGAGATTCAGCCGGAAGTCCCATACACCAAGGCCGATCTGAATTGGACGGACAAGAAGGCCCGCAGTACCATCGAAATGAGCGACCCGACCTCTCGCCCTGCCATCGCTGCCAAACGTGATAATATGGACGAGTATGGCACTATCTTTGTCGGGTTTCCTATCTGGTGGTATATTGCTCCAACCACCATCAATACATTTCTGGAAAGCTACAACTTAAAAGGTAAAACCATCGCCCCCTTTGCCACCTCCGGCGGCAGCGGCATGGGTAAGACCAATGAAAAACTTGCGCCGAGCTGCCCTGGGGCAAAACTGCTGCACGGCAACGTGTTCAGTGCTTATTCCGGCAAAGATGACTTGTCTGCATGGGTAGAAACGCTCAACCTCTAACCCTCACATTTCTGCGAAATGAAATGCCCGTTTGGTCGAGAAGATTTACGAATCCTCTCGCCCAGACGGGCATTTTCCTTTTGTGCTTTTCCTTAATCTATATTCATACTGCCTTACAACTCACATATTTTTTCCCATTCATATTTAGGGTCTGTAAAATGTCCATACTTAGATGTTGGATAGTATTTTGTAAATCTCAAATTAAGTCTTTCAATAATGGAATTTGGAGAAAAGTCAAACTTGCTTTTCACAAATTTCGTAATTTTCTCTGAATATTCTCCATCCGCTGTAACAACTATCATTGCAGGTCTATCCTCACCAAAGTTGTATGAAACTGCCACTTGACATTCTGTCGCAAAGTCGTTTGCGACAAGCGACTTTGCGACATATCGACACATATATGCAGCACTTCTATCAACTTTTGTTGGATCTTTTCCCGAAAAGGCACCACCACCATGCGGTGCCAGTCCACCATAGGTATCAACTATTATCTTTCTTCCTGTTAATCCTGTGTCGTTACTAATTCCACCTTTGATAAAATATTTATCTGTATTTACATCAACCACTGCTCCATCCAAATTTATCACTTTTTTGATGGCTTTTTCCAATTCTTCCATGTTACACTTCAAAGGATGTTGCACATTCACTGTCACGCGTTTCAGCTTTCCTTTTTCTACAACCGCTTGTACCTTTCCATCAGGCAAAAAGATTTTTGTCTTTTCTCTCAACTCATCCAATCTTTTCGCTATGTCGTTGACTAACCAATATCCATATGGAAGATAGTTGTATTCTGTTTTACACGCGTACCCATACATCACGCCTTGGTCGCCCGCGCCACCTGATTTTATCGCATCCCCCAATTGTTCCGACTGTTGGGATGTTAAATTTATAACTTCTATATCCGAAGTTCCTGTGATTTCGCAATATGTTTTTCGGCTAAGGCTTTCAATTTCAATCTCCTCACTAGATTTAATCTCCCCAGCCACAATTAATTTATTTCTCGTTCCCAAACATTCGATTGCCGTATGTGCCATTTTGTCTTTCTCTAAATAAGCATCAAGAATCGCATCACTAATTTGGTCACATATCCATTTCAGAGAGTATACCCATTGTTCTGTCCTTTCTAAAAAAGGCAGAGAGCCACCCAACGGTAGCTCCCTGCCATAAACTTTGCACGGCTTTAGGCCGCTTTTTCTTTTGTTTCTTCCTCCCGCAAAGCAAGCTGCCAGTCATCTATGCCCTTGTAGGCAGTATTCCAGACAAGGCTTGTGCTTTGCAGCCCGGCTGCATGGGCAATCTGCTGTACCTTTTCGGCCGCAGATGCCACATACTCATTCTCTAACTTGTCCATGTCGTAGGCTTCCACGACCAGTTTGGTGGCGTTCTGTGCCATACAGCGCAGGGCGGATTCCAAGCCGTTCAAGCTGTTCACCCCTGCCACAGCGACAAACGAGCGTCCTGTCAGGCAGTGGGCAATATCGGCCTTGAGCAGCCCTTCGGTCACATACACAGTCTTGGCAAACGGCTCACCCACAAAATGCAGTGGGCTGCCGGAGGTCACGCCATGCGGCTTGCCGATAGAAGACAGCCAGATGTATTTTGCTCCTCTTTTACCCGGTAGGTCATCCCTACGGCGCAGCGGCGTGTCCAGCCGTATCTGCATACCACAGATTAAACCATCCATACCGACAGCCGGGAGCAGGATGCCCGCCGTGCGGCTGCCGAAATTGATCGTCCACCGCCTGGCATTGTCCGTATAGAAGCCCGGCACACCCTGCAAGGTGCAACCCTGCCGCCGCAGACGCTCGGCATAACTGCGGCACAGAAACGCAGGCGGGGTCGATTTGAACCCGAACCTTACGATTTGCTCCTCGGTCAGCCCGCGCCGCGGCGACAGCAGATGCGCCTTGTGCGTGGGTGTCAGCGGCAGCATGGAGAGCAGCAGCGAGTAGGTCTGGTGTATCTCCTGCGGGGCGGCGCGGGCATTTTGCTCCGGCTTTACCCCGATGCAGTCATTCACCCTTGGTCGGGGCGTATACCGCCCCAGCGCCTCGCATATCTCGCGGTAGGCATCGGCATTGCCGGTGCAGTTATAGCGGGCATACAATGCCAGCATCCCGCCCGCCGCGCCGCAGCGATTGCAGCGCCAGACGTTTTTGTCCGTGTTGACGTTGAGCCGCCCGCGCTGGTCCCCGCAAAAGGGGCAGTTCAGGTACAGGCTCGACGGCAGACGGCGGCGGACAGTAAGCCCCAGCAGTTCTACCACATCGGCAATGCCAAACGGAAACGTATCGGAAGATGAGGTCATGCAAAGCGGCCTCCTTCCCGGTTATCCAGCCTGTTTCTCCTGCAAGCTGTCCCATATGATAGCTGCCGCTGCGCGGAGGATGTTGTTCTCTCCCTGATAGCCTTTCACATACCAGCGCAGGCTGGCGGCACGGCGGTCAGCCACCTGTGCCAGCGTCCAGCCCTTGCAGGTGCCGCAGTCTACGATAACGTTCTGCGCCTGCTCGTAGGTCATCTGGCGGCAGATTTCCTCCACCGGGGTGCTTTGGGTATACGCAGCGGCGGGAGGTTCCTGTTCCAGCACAATGACATTCTGCGGCGGTTCTGCCGGGGTCTGTGCAGACTGCACGGATTCTGGCACAACCGTCTTAGGCTTTTTTACAACTTCTGCCGTGGTCTGTTCGGGAACGGGCATATCGTCCGCCATGATGGCATCCAGCGGGTCAGCCTTGGCAGACTCCTGCGGGGTAGCTTTCACGGGCTCCGGCTGCTTCTGCACAGATTCTGTGACTTCCGCTTTCGTCTGTACCGGCTTGGCAGCTACCGTTTTTACCTGAACAGGCTTTGCAATCTCTGCTTTTGCACCTACCGGCACTTCGCTGCCGTACTCCTCGGATTCACTGCCCACATCGGCAAACTGGATGCCAAAGCCCGCATTGGAGAGCGCCGTGTCCAGCGCTTCTTCCTGCGCAGCCTCCACATACAGCCCACCGGGCGTTGCGTCCAGCGTGCAGTTGGCAACATAGCTGCTCAACGGCTCGGCATCCTCGCGGTCACGGTAGACCTTGGCTTCAAAAATGGCCATCTTCTCGGTGATGCGCAGGGCGTTGAGCTTCAGCCGCCCCGTGGGGCAAGCCAGCCGGAACCACAGCTTTTTGTACCGCAGGTCAAGGCGCATCACGTCATCCCCGGTTTTGCGGGAAGTTGTGCGGCGCAGGAATTTCAGCGGGTCAAAGCCGGGTACATGGTTTAAGGATGCCACAGCGGCGTTGGTAGTGTACAGCATAGGTTCTTGATTCCCTTTCATGGGTGATTTCTCCCTTCAATTTTGTATTCAGCCGGCCTGTTGCAGTTCCGGCAGTGCATTTCGTTCGGTGTGGTAGGCCTTGCAGTACAGGCGGATACGCTCGCCAAGCATGGTGTTGCGCTTGCTGATGTCGGCGCGGTGAACCGCCATAAACAGAATCGGCTTATGCCCCACAAGGATGACTTTTTTCTTGGCGCGGGTCACGGCTGTATACAATAAATTACGATACAGCATAATTGAGTGCGCTTTGACGATGGGGATGATGACCGTTTCAAACTCGCTGCCCATTGCCTTATGAATCGTAGTAGCGTAAGCAAGGTCAACGTGCGCCAGTTGTTCTGCCGTGTAGTTCATCTTGCGGTCGCCGCCAAAATCCATCTGTACGAGCCGTTCGCCTTTGCTGTTCGTGGTAATCCCGGTAATAAAACCGAGGTCACCGTTGGACACTTTCTCGGTGTTCTTTGTCTGCATAACACGGTCATGGACACGGAAGATACGGCTTCCAATCTTCACTTCTTCCTCGGTCGAACGGAACGGGTTGACCCGTTCCCGGATGGCTCGGTTAAGCTGCTCGGATGCTGCCTCGCCTTTCTCGCGGAACGGCGAAAGGATCTGCACATTCTCAATACCGCGCTCGGCGGCTTCCTTGCAGTAAATATCTTGGATGCGCCGCGCCGTCTCGATTTGCGTCGGGCTGTCCACAAACACAAAATCATTGCCGTAGTACAGCTTGGTGTTGCCCTCGTTGATAAACTTTGCGTTGTGGGCAATCAATCCGTCTTTCGACTGGCGGAAAATCCAATCCAGCACCGTGACAGGCACCATTCCGCTGTGGATCAGCTCGTAGAACACGTTACCGGCGCCCACACTGGGCAGCTGGTTCGGGTCACCCACAAGAACGATCCGCGTGTGCTGGCCGATGCGCTTGAAGAACTGCTGTGCCAGCCACATATCCACCATAGAAAACTCGTCCACGATGACAAGGTCTGCATCCACAAAGCGGACGCGCTCGCCATCTCCGATTTCTTCCCCTGTGCCGAGGCCCAGCGCACTGTGTAGTGTGCGGGCTTCGTCTACGCCGGTGCTTTCCGCCATACGGCGGCTGGCGCGGCCTGTGGGAGCCATAAGGGCGAACTTTCCTTTCGGGTGCAGGTTTTTGAACACCTCGATGATGGCCTTTAACACGGTGGTCTTGCCGGTGCCGGGTGAGCCGGTGATAATCGTCAGCCCATGCTGAAATGCCGTGCGCACCGCCTGCTCCTGTTTTTGGGAAAGCGTAATGCCCAGGCTTTCGCGCACCGCTTCCAGCGCAGATTCGATATTCTCAGCCACACTGATGTTGGCAAGCCGTTCGGCAATCATGCGGGCGGTGTCGTCCTCCTGCCCGAACACACGCGGGCTGTACAGGTACTGCTTATAGGCGACCACTGCGCCGTGCAGAATCATCTGCTGCAAGGTTTCCTGCACCTCCTCGGCGCGGACGCGCTGTTCCGGGATGGGAATAGGTGCGTTGAGCAGCAGAAGCGTTTCCTTTACCAAATCTTCCGATGGCAGAAACAAATGTCCCGATTTGCCGCGGGCATCCTCCAGCGTGTACAGCACCGCACCCTTGATGCGCTCGGCGCTGTGCAGGCGGTTATCCGTCTTACGGACGATGCCATCCACACGCTTGAATCCGAAGCCGGAAATCTGGCACAGGTCATACGGACATTTTTTGAGGATGTCCACACACGCCGGACCAAAGTTCTGATAAATTTTCAGCGCCGTGGCGGGCGTAATTTTGAACGGTCCCAAAAGGCTCATAAGGTTGCGCAGGACACGGCTCTCGGCGTAGGATTCCTCAATGTCCTTGAGTTTGCCCTCGGTGATGCCGCGGATTTGCAACAGCTTCTCCGGCTCGTTGTCAAGGATATTCAGGGTGTCCGGTCCGAACGTGGCAACAATGTCCTCTGCCGTCTTGGGACCGATGCCCTTGATAAGCCCAGAACCCAAGTATGCCAGCAGACCGTCCGCTGTCTGCGGAACGATTTCCTGCCACTGCTCGACCTGCAGCTGATACCCGTACTTGCTCTCGACCCACTCACCGTCCAGTTCCAGCTCCACCGCCTTGGTGCGGGGCAGTTCGTACCCCACCGCCGTAAAGCGCAGCATACGGTCGCCGTAATAGCGGCCGCTGCAAGCCTGCAGCGGAATGCGCGGATCATTGGTTTTGACAACGATGATGGAGAATTTGTTTGCTTCGTTGTAAAAAATCGTAGATTCGTAGGTGACACGGCAGCCGGTAATGCCGCTGTGTTCCTGTTCACTGTCGTGCATAGGCACGCTCCCTTCTTTGTCAGGCGGCTTCGTCCGCCGCTTTTGCCTTGATGCTGAACCGCCGCGATTCCGATACCGTGACGTACTCGTCATAAATATCCGGGTGCAGCAGCTTCAGCTTTTGGAGGTTGTCTTTCGTGATGCCTGTCCGGCTGACGGGGTTGTAGCTGATTGTGTACTGTGTACCGCCGTACTCCCCCATCGCCATGCAGCTGCCATTGAGTTTGGCAACCATCTGTCCTTTCAGCCGCTGCATTTCTGTGTCCAGCATTTTGACCCGCGTTTCCACCTGCTGCTTTTGTTCCTGCAAGCGGAGGTACCGCAGCATTATGTTGGATAGGTCGCTGTCTAACTGGATGGCAGGAATGGTTTTGTCAGCGGCACCTAAACGGCGGCGCAGGCTTTCGAGGATCAGGCTGCCGTCCTCGGTGTAGGGTGGCGGGATGCGGGTCAGGATGTGATCGTGCCAGAACTCGCGTTCCAGATAGATCATCTCCTGTTCGTATTCCCGGTCACGGTACAGGTGACGGATGATAACTTCGTCCTCATTGTTGCCATACAGGCAGCAATAGAAGATTTCATCGATGTCCATAACAGCCATGTAGTGGCGTCCCTGTGTTTCGTAGTAGACGGGAACACATTTCTCGCCGTCCTTCCACCAGTGGTCTTTTGCGTTGTAGTTGGTCGTTTTGATTTCCAGAATCGCAATTTTCCCGTTTGGCAGGCGGACAAAGTAGTCTACATCTGCCAGCATGAAGGGATACTGCGGATGTTGGAACATCTTTTTGATTTGGAATACTTCCAACCCGATTTTCTTGGCGAAGATTTGGGCGACCAGCGGTTCCAGCAGATGCCCCATTTCCAGCGCTACCCAGTTGCCTGTATCATCGACAGTAGAAGCGATGTTTAGCTTGTCATCGTACAGGTCGCGGGCGGTGCGGAACGGAGAAATGCCGAGAATTGCGGCGACATCGCTGCCGCCTATCCCCTGCCTGCGGTATGCCAGCCATTCCTGCTCGGTTAGGTTTTCGGTGCTGACCAGCACCTTGGGTTCCTGCCGTATGGGGTCCGGCATCCTCAGCCCCTCCTCTCGCGTTGGTGATAGGGGCGCTTGGGCCGGGTGCGCACATTGTACAGCCGATACCGCAAATTGCGCGGGATGGGTCTTGCCTTGCGCGGGCGTGTGATGCGCCGCGCGATTGCCTTGTGTCTTGCCTGTTCATTCATTTGGTGTTCCACCTTTCCTATATAAAATGTATTTTCCAAAGCCGATTGACCTTGAAACAAAATAAAAAAGCGAGAACGACCGCAGGCAATGCCTGATGTTCACGGCAAACTGTGAACCACGATCCTTCTCGCTATGGTTGGGCGTTCTCACCCAGTATAAAAAGAAAAGTGCCGGCAGTGTCCACCCAAAACGGGCAGAACGAGGCTGCTGACACGAATTACAAACTTAAACAACGTGTGCGCAAGGCACAAAAATCATTTACAGGTGGAGTATAGCACATTTATCATTTTCTGTCAATGGACTTCCCTTGTGGGTAGGAAACGTATTCCGACTCTCGTACCTGTTGTCAAGATGGTCTTTTTCGCTGTTTTATAAACATAAAAGCCGCAAGAAATCTTTCTTGCAGCTCTTTTTATCGTATAACCGTTTGCTTTCTGTTCAATGCCTCGTTATTTAACAGCAGGCCAAGCACGGCAAACCTATAGGTCACGATTTCTCCACAATCCATGGATTTACGAATATCCTGTATGCGGACAACAGCTTTCAGAATTTCGAGTTGCTCCTCGGTCAGGTAAAATGTGACCTGCTTATTGATCGGCTTTCCTCCTCGCTTCCCTGTTTGCTCCGGCAGGTATTCTATTACATCTCTGCTTGCTGGCAGTACATAATAGTCTTGTTTTTTTCCTTCTGGAATTGCCATATCTTCTTCCGAGCCAGATACAACACAATGCCCCTTCCCTACCCTTACAACTTTTTTGATTTCGCTGATAAGTAGTCGGTTTGCGATGGTTCCTACCCGAAGTCCTTCATACGCTGCTTCCAATTCAAAGCACTCGTATATCTCCGGCCGGAAGCGAATCAGAACCCGTTCCTTTTTCTTCATTGCCGCCACCGACCTTACTCAATCGCCTCTATAATATTTTTTAGCTTCGTAGAGATTTCGATAATCTCATTCAATGCGGCAACATCTGCGTCTCTGGATTCTTTAGATACGCCTTTCAGCGCTTTTACAAAAGCCTTGCTGCTGTATGTCTTGTTCAGCTTTTTGACCATTTGCGGCACATTTTTCTGAATTACACTGCTCTTGGTCTCGGTCACCTCATGTTCTTTGCGAACACGATCCTTGGCCGCCTCTTTCTTGCCCTCATAATTGATTGCAGATATTTCTTCGGGTTTACTGCTTGCTTTCACTCTGCCATATTCGTCCGCTTTTGCACTCAAGTCGGCAAGCCCATCATCAAAGTAACCGATGGCCTTTTCATAAGCAGCTTCATATTCTTTTGTTGTTCCCTGCCGCTGTGCATCATAAAGAAGCTCTCTGAATGCATCATGCAGAGTATCTCTAAGAACCTCTACATAGTTTTTCCCGGCGCTTTCTGCATCATCACTGTGGCAATCCACTGCTTGCAGCTTCTCAAATCGATTTGCAATTTCATCCTGCTTATCCGCTTCAAAACGAAGGTAAGTCTCGCACTCGCTTCTCGTTAAAAATTTATCATTCAGTAGAGTCTTTAACTTTCCCTTCAGTTTCTCTTCTATACGTGCATCACGCTCAATCGTGCGCGGATTTACCGTGCTTACACTTTTTGTCGCGTTCAACGCTTCTTCCCTGCTCATATTGTAAGGCTCTCTTTGTAAGCAGGTAATAAACTCCGCTATTGCCTGGCGTCGAATAGCTTCGTCACTAAAACCGCCACGAACCTGCAAGTTTGCACTGTACAGCAGCACCTTTTTCTCATTTTCGGCCAAAGGTGTTGTCACAACATTGCAGTTTACAATATTCCATGTTGCATCGCCTTTTTCCTGCAAATAGTTCAGCGCACGAAAGCGACGCTCGCCGGAAAGAAGAACGTATACCGTACTTCCTTCTTCCTGCTCAGGAAATACAACAAGGTTATGCATCAGGCCGTTTCGTTTAATGTCCTCTGCTAAAATGCGAATATCTTCGTCATCATCCATTGCGCGGAAGATTTGATTGTCAGGATTTGTTCGGATATTCACCAGCGCAATATCCTTGTTATCGTATTCAACCTTTCTGTTTTTTGCAAAAAGGCTATTATAAATATTGCCTGCCTCATTGTTGTTGACTTCTGCAAGCATATCTTTTCCGGGAAGACTGGGAGCCGTTATGTTTCCCTTCGTTTTTTTCTTCATTGCCATTTTAGTTCACCCCAATCTTTTCCAATCGAGACTTTAACTCTTCATAGGCCTTATTGTAGGCCACCGCCACAGGCTGCGTTTTCGCCATAAAACACACAGGAAGATGTTTCGTAACAGACATATTCACACTCAGACCACTGGGAATTTCCGTTTTATAAAGAGACGCGCCAAGAACCTGCTTGCATTGGTCTCGGATAATTTTTGTGGAAGCTGCCTTTTTTACAACCATGGTAAGAATAACGCCGATGCCTTTCAAGTGGCTGCCCGGTGTATTTCTAAGTTCATTGCAGAGCGCATAGGTACGGAATGCCGATTCCTGAGAATTAGCTTCGCAAAGCGAAGGAATCAGTACATAATCCGCTGCGTTAATTGCATTTGTCAGCAAAAGCGAATCGCGGGTAGGCTGTGTGTCAATAATTATGTAATCATAATCTTCTCTGACTTGGTTCAGAAAGTAATAAAGGAACTCGCCCATATTGGACAGGCACTTGGGGTCTCCCGGTTTGAAATACGTCTGTGCATCCTCAAAGATTCCCGGAATTCGCTGATTGATGCGCGGTGTCTGCGCACTACACGGAATCATATCAACGTTTTCATATTCGGTTTCAACAATATAGTCTCTTGTCCTAGTGTATCGAAATCCGTCAAACATATCAAAGAGCGCTTTGCCATTATAAACTCCGCTTGTAATGCCATTTCCGCCGCTCAGCGCACTTGTAAGATTTCCCTGTGGATCTGTATCTATGCAGAGAACCTTTTTGCCCTCATCACCCATCAGATAGGCGAGGTTCGAAGCTGTGACTGTTTTGCCCGCCCCACCTTTTTCGATGGCGATCGTAATAATCTGTGCCGCCATTGCTATTTCCTCATTTCGTCAGTTGTGTATTGGAAAGACTCGCGTACCTGTTGTTAAATGCAGCGTCCTGCTTCAACAGGTTGTTTTGCGACTTGCGTACCTGTTGCTATTCGCATTTTGTTCTGTCACCCAACTTCGGAGCAAACAGTTGATAAACTAATTATATCACATACATCTACTATGTCAACACGAATTATAGGACAATGCCCGCGCTTCTTTTTTCTAAATAAGTTTGCTAAGACTTAAGTACCTGTTGCTGTTTTCATTTGCGCTTTCTTTTGCCGCTCCGTTAAGCAGAAAAGCGGTCTGCCATTTTAGCAGACCGCTTTTCTCATAGTTCTTATTTAATCTTCAAACATGGCTGCCCAATCCACCTTGAATAGATTTGATCTATCGCCATTCAGCATAGCAGCACGACGTTTACCATCACTTATGATGGTCGCAGAGTTTTCTATTATGTCGTTGTAAACCACTGTGCGATAGTATTGTGCGGATTTTCTTTCTTGGGCCTTTTCGAGCATTGCCTTATATTTAACGCTCATTCCCAATGCCCATGTTTTCAAACCATCGTTATCCTTGATAATTCGGTTCAGCGCTTCAAACGTTTCCTCTGCTTGATCTTTCTTCTTTGTATTAGTCAAAATTTTTGCCGCGTATGTGAATACATCAATAAATATATTTCTCTCGTCCGGTGTCAATTTTTCCTCATACGTCTGATATTGGGCTTTTGCCTCCAACTCGTTTCGCGCCAAACGATAAGTCGTAGTTAGTATGGACTCGGCCAACGGCTGATTGTACTGCTCCAGCGTTTCCTTGTTGACAGTGCTGCGGCGCTTTCGCGGTTTTCTTCCGATTTCAGTATCAGCGCCTTTGTGTTCTTGATGGAAGGCCCTGACGTTTTTCATCTCTTCTCGATTTTTATACTTGATAAAAATATAGAGAAATTCGTATTTTCGGACTCCCCGCCGACGAACGGGCTCATAGTCAAACCAGAGATCCGTCATCTCATTGATTTCTTTTTTGACCATTACCAGAACATTCTTCTCAAAATCGGAGAAAACCTTATACTTTTCGGTAAGTGGTTTATCGCGGCTGAATTTGGCCGCAGAACTGTCTTTACTCTTGCTTTTGCTTCTGTTGATTTCATCACGCGTTGGCATAGAAAGCATTCCTTTGAATTCTTCTATGTCAAAACGCTTATACTTAAATCCTTTCAACGCATCGCGCTTATTGGGAAACTTTTGCAGCACTTCTTCTGTAACGGGTTCAAAAATCAATCCATTATTGTAAGAATAGTCTCTATTATTTCCGTTGTCATAAGACAAAATTATCTCATAGACACGCATCGAGTAGGTGCTTTGCATCATGAGCAAGTACTCAATGCTATAAGAAGTATAGTTACTGGTGAGCTGTGCGATATCTTTCCAAATGTCCGGGTTAAAGCGCATACTTATCGTCTTTTTCTTCATGTCAACGATAGAACCACGGTTGACCCATGACATAGTCTTGTACTGATCGTTGCCAAGAGGTACCCAGAACATCCTATTTTCTAGGCTTTCAATGGTTTTGCGCAGGTAGTTTGCGTAACCACTGTCCATTGCATTTACGCCCGTAAGTTTTGCAAAATCATCGAACGAAATCGTATAGTATTTCGATGCGTCCAAATCATGTCGCTGATCTATCTTTGACAGCAACATAAAAAGGATTTTTTGCTCATTGCGGGGTAGGGAATACTTTGTGCGCTGAATCAGATCGTTACTTTTTGTAATAAAAGAACCGAAAGCATAGGTATCCCTCTTTTTTAGACCTGTTTGCTGCTTTCCGTCATTCGGCTTTTCATCCGATATAACTTCACCAACGATTGTATCTACGGCTTCGCTAATTTGATTGCTTTCATCTATTTTCTTCATAGAATACTATAAGACAAAAGATTGAGAATCCACTTTGTCTATACCTTTCTTTATGAACCAATCGTCAATTATGAGGAACTGTCGGTATGGAGAATTTGTGAGGGCATTCGCAGATTTAGATAAGGGTACACCTACACATTATATTAAGTATCATACATTATCTAAAAAAAATTGTCAAACGCTTTTAATAAGTGATTTTATTTTTCGTTTTTCTTAAAGACTTATGTAATTACTTTTTACTCTTTTATATTTTATTATTATATAGAAGAAGCGGAGGTTCTTTCTATTTACAACGGAGATTCTTTCCGAGATAACGGAGGTTCTTTCATTTGAAAGCGGAGATTCCTTTTCCGTCAAACGGAGATAATTTCATGCCAGTTGAGATGAAAGAATCTCCGTTTTGAGCGAAAAAATCTCTTTTTTCATGGTATAGGCTTGGTTATAAGAATGTTTACGGGTATAAAATCGAAGATTTGCAGAAGTAGTCCTTTTTGAACAGCAAAAGAGAGTGGAAAAATGAAAATTTTCGCGGTAAAAAACTCTGCTTTATGAAAGATGCGCAGGAAAAATGGTGCAGTAAAAAACTCGGAATTGAGGAGTTCAGTTGCAAAGGAAGATAAAGAGAAAAACGCGCGGTAACAATCTCCGTTTTGGGGTGTAGGCAAATATAAAGGAGAAGTAACAGATGGGGCTTGGGCAGAAACTTAAAATAGATAGAGATCAACGCTTACACCGAGATGGCGGAGTGCAGGGGAATAGGGATAAACTAATTTTTTTCGCGGTAAAAAACTCGTGATAAAAGGAAGCCTTTTTACGCGAATGCTCACAAAGAAAAGTGTATGTATGAAGTAAGAAACTTTTTTCGCGGTAATAATCTCTGCTTTGGTGTCGGATATGATGGATCATAAAAAGTAAAATTGTAGAAGCAATTCTGTTTGAATGCTTGGGAAAAAATAGTACTTAATGAAATCAGAAGAGGGGAGAGGGATAAGAAAACATAGGACAAGCAGGGTAATTACGTCATAAAAGAATACAATTCGTATATACAACACGTAAAACAACAAGATGTAAACCAAAATAGAGGTAATTTATATAAACGGAGAAATTTACCGAGAGAAAAAATCGGAGGAAGTACAAATAATAATAACGATAGAACGACTAAAACGCGCAACTTTACCGCAGAGTGGATGCACAAAAAAGAGATACTTAACGCGAAAAAAATCGAAATGCATAGGTCGGTTTGGACGGCCGTAATTCGAATAGGAATAAAAACAAAACGTACATTTCATAATAAATATACGTTTTGTAGCTTTTTTGGCTTTCTATAAATAGATTGAGGAAAGGCCCAGGAAAGGCCAGTGAGTCATCTTGGAGGTATGGTGAGAGAGCGAGCAGAACTTTTTTTCGCGGTAAAAACCTCGGCATGATTTCGGTGGTTGTTAGGTTAAAATAGAGAGGTATGAAAAAAATATGTAAAAAATGTGCGGTAACAATCTCCGTTATCAGCAGTCGCATAAATAATGATGTGAGATATGGGAGAGATAGAGGCCTAATTAAAACTATGACAACAGAGATTACAGCAACAGCGACAAATGAAAAAACGTATCATAGCAACAAGTACCGAAGTCGGCGTGCAAGTGAATAGAGGAGAAAAGACAAAAAATCTAAAATACGCGAAAAGCGCAAAATATCCGCTTGAATTAGTTAAGGTAATCCTTTGGATTTACATAGATACCGTTGATGATGACACAGATATGAAGATGGTTTCCGGTCACATCGCCGGTAGCACCAACCTTGGCAATGGTGTCGTACTTGTTCACCGTATCACCAACCTGTGCCAAAAGCTGGCTGCAATGGGCGTAAAGAGTGCAATACCCGCCACCGTGGTTGATGACCAGATAGTTGCCGTAGCTGACATGGTATCCTGCTTTAATGACCGTGCCGGCCTCCACTGCAAGAATCGGCGTACCGTAGGGATAGGCAATATCCAAACCATTGTGGTTGGTGGTATCCTTGCCGGGAATACCGACATCCTCACGTTTGCCAAAGAAAGAAGTGATGTGCTGCTCCCAGTTTGGGTCATTGAACGGATTGCCGAACCCGCCGCTGGGAGCAGGAGAGTTATCATCAATAAGAGAATCATTGATCTGCCCCAGAATCGAGATGCCCTCACGTTCTTCGATTTCATGGAGATAGATGGTCAGGTTATACGCATAGGCATCGGCATAGCTTTTCTGCTTGTCGTCAAGCTGCCAGACCGTGTCGGCAAAGTAGCCATCGCCCACATAGGAAAGCGTGAAAACGGTGTAGGTATGATCTTCCTGTATCGTTATGGTCTGCCCGCGCACCTCTTTCTGCACAGGTTCGATACGGACTTTCTCGGAAGTGGTGTAAGTATAATATTCTGTCTGGTGCGCTTTTACCTGTTCAGAAAGGTCAGCCAGACTGATTTTGGTATAGTCGTCCTCTCCTTGGTAAGCAGAGTACATAGAAATGAGTTGAAAGGCATTGTAGGAGACATGACCACCCACGGAATCATCAATGTCGCTGTAGGTGAGGCTTGCACGCTCGGATTCTATTTCGGCAAGGAAATCCTCGTAGGCTTTCTGCAAAATATCCGATACGGCATTGTGAAGCTGAATTACATTGGCTGCAATTTCTAAATCATTGTTGATTGCAGTGCTGGGCTGTGTCAGCGTACCGAAAATTGCACCGGGCAGCATAATCAGAACCAGAACCGGCAGCAACAGGACTGCAATGACAACGACCAGTACTTCCTTGCGATACTGCACCGTAGCTTCGGCAGCAGCCCCGGCAGAACCGCCATGTGTGCCCGCCTGTGCGATTTTGGCAAGTTTGAGTGCGTTGTGAAACACTGTTGAAGCAGCTTGTCGGGAATTTTGAGTATCATTTTCAATCATTTAGTGTCTCCGCGCCGGAGCCTTTGGCATGGCGGCAACCCTGCGCTCATCATACTGCATACGCCCACGTTCGTCCTGAACGGTGGACGTTTTTTTTACTTGGGTCGTGGCGTAGACCTTGTACCACTTTTCACCGTCGCGGGATGTCTGTTCTGTGAAGCGGCCCTCCGGCTTCTCATACTGACGGGCGTTGTACATGGCAAACTGAATCTGCCCGCGTCCGGGGATAATCTCGCGTCCCTGAATCTTGCCGCCGCCGATTTCTACATCGGTGACGCTGTTGCCCATCTGCCCCAGCAGCACGCGGTTCATGGCGGCCTGCTGGATAGAGGACGAAGTGGGAATGGTGGTCTGCTCCGTAACAGCAGGACTAGCGCCGGCGCGCATGGCAATTTCGCTATCCCTTGTTGGAGAAACGTCAATCGTGCTATCGCCCTCCAGCGCCAGCGGTGTGGCGGGGATAGGAAAGTCCATCACGGCATCGTTTTCAGTTGCTGTCATTGCAGAAGAAATATTTTCACCGGTGGCGGGAATCTGCATAGCGTCCATGTCGCTGGCACCGGCAAAATAGCCATTGAGCGCTTCCACGGCGCTGTCACCTGTAATACTGCCGCCTGTCTGCCCGGTGGCGATAGAGCCGATGACCTTGCTGGCGAAGCCGCCATCTTTGCCGAGGCTATTGTGGTACATGGCACTGCCCAAGGATGCCCCGATGCCGCCGGACTGCCCACTGATGGAACTTGCGGTGCTTTGCTGCACGCGACGGCTTACCATGCCGGAAAGCCCGCCTGCAAAGGTATTGCTGGGGGCGGTTTTCGTATGAGTAGTGGTAGCAGCGGCTTTTGCAGCGCCCAGCCCCATAAAGGCTTTTCCGATGTCAAAACCACGGAAAGCCAGCAATGCCTCGGAGAGCATCGAGCCGGGCGAACGAGAAACGCCGATGCCCAGTGAATGCAGGATACCGTCCAGCTTGGTGGCGACTTTCAGAAAGGCGATAGCGCACAGCAACCACAGGAACAGATTCCCGGATACTGCATCTTTTCCCTGTGTGTCCACGGCCGCAGCAGCCTCATCCTCGGTCAAAGCAAAAGCGGCTGGGCAGTACAGGAGCGTAAGGTTTATAGCGGCGAATAAAGTAACCAGAGTTTTTTTCATGAAAAAAATCTCCTATAAGGACAGCGGATTGGCAAGAAATTCACCGACCATGTTGACGAACAGTTTCAAGCACCATGCGTTCATAATCAGCAGCAGAAGCTGCCCGCCGAACATCCGGCACCAGCTTTTGAAAATGTTGTTTGTGCCGCGCGCCGCACCCATGGCAAAGGCAAGCGGCGCAGTAAAGACCAGAATTCCCAGCACAACATATCGCTCGGCAGCTTCCAAAAGCAGCTTTAAGTAATTCCATGCAAGAATCACAACAAGGATCAGAGCAATCAGCGCTACTGAGCCGTTGGCAATCACGCCAATGATGACGAGCAGTACGGAATTGAAGTCTCCAAACTGTACGCCGGGCAGGCTGCTGTCCAGAATCCAGTTGTAGGGCGTGCCGCCGATTTGCAAGGCAAGGTTGACGATGTCGTCGCAGTACCAAATCAGCAGCAGAAAAATCACAGAACGCACCACCAGATTGATGGGATTCTCGGTATCGATGTCAAACCCGGCACCATAGCAGCGGTAAAGCTGCCACACAAGGTTCAGCAGCACCAGCCCGATGGCCGTCCAGATGAAAATCTCATACATGGCTGAAGCAGCAGGAAAGTACCGCTTGAACGTATCCATATTGCAGCCCAGCGCACCGAGTACCGATGTGGATGCCAGATCCAGCAGATTCATTACCTGCGTTGCCAGCCAATCGACAATACCGTCTAAAATGCCCAAAGGCGTTCACCTCCTTTTGTGAGCAGGGGAGTGGTTACGGATTCCAAGTGCCGCCCTGGAAGAACGGGGTAACATAAGCCATGATGAAGCCGAGACCGTTCAGAATCGCCCAGGTGATGGCAATGCGCTTGAGCCATGCGCGAGAGTCGTCCACGGTCTTGCCGTTCTTGGAAAAGTTCATCAGCAGCAGGGCAACGGCGGCGCAGACCACGGCAGTGACGGTGGAGATAGAAATGATTTGCGAGTAGACATCCTGCATGATCTCGCTGGCCTTTGTCCAGACGGTGGTTGCGGTTGTGGCTGCTGCGGCGGAATTATCCTCGCCGGTTGCAAAAGTTGGCATTGCGGTCAGTACGCTGCACATGGCAGCGCAAAGGGCTGCTTTTATGCGCTTATGAGAGCATGAACGTGTGTTTTTCTTAGTCATTGAGACCTCCAGTGTACAAAAATGCTTTAAGAATCGCCAAAAGTAGGCCATTACCATGATAACAAATTGGCTGTGCAGAAAAAAAGGCTTTCGCTCTGCTGATTTTGTGCGGATGTTGTGCAGGGTCAATCGGGAGTCAGCAGATTGGTGATTTTTTCGCACTCTTGGGAGGTGTAGCCCCACAAAATCGAACAGAGAACTTCGATGGCTTCATCCCGGTGGACATAGTAGGTGCGCAGAGAAATGGAGATTCCCTTGGTTTCGAGCGACTGCAAAATTGCACCCGCATTCTCGCACTGCTGCGGGGAGAGATAGGCGTAGTATAAAATCCAGTAATAGAACTCGCTCTTTTTATGCTTGCGGCGCATCAGGTCAATTGCGGTGTCGGTAAGTTGCATCATCTTTTTACTGCGCACCAAGGCATAGGTATAGTTTTCTGGCGGGTTGCCTCCATCCTTGACCTCACTAGCAACAAGTGGGGAATCGGTGAATAGCTCATACGTGGTCTTGAACTCCTTCTGTAAGTTAAGATCAGAAACTTCCATAATCCACGAAATATCACGGTATTTGTTCAAGAAAGTCCGTGTGTTGTGGTAGTGCGTAGATACATCAGATTTCCGTATTTTAAATAACATAAAAACTCCATGTTTTTCGAAAGAATGATTCAATTACTAATTAAAGAGAAAGAACAATTTTTACACATGACTTGAAGAGAAAAACTCCGTATTGAAATCACACATTATGATTTCAATACGGAGTTTTATTTTGAGATTAAGAGTCTTTGTTTACAGAGGAAACAAAGTAAGGATTAAACTATCATTAGAGCGCACCAATTGCATGTTTGACCACAGATAGAGCAAAAAGCGACAACTCAACTAACCGTGCGGTTGCAATAGCAAAAATGAGCTTACCTGACAAACTAATAAAAATGATTGAATGCTTCTTATTTATATAAGATAGGCGTTGGATATATTACGCTACTAGAAAGGTAGGAAGTTATAAAGAAAAGCAAGAAGCTACTTTTGAAAGTGGCACAAAAGGGTTTCCCTAATATCGTTCCATGAGTTCCATCTTAACCTTTATCCCTCCGCATATTCGCTTGGCGTTTTCCCATAAAAATCTTTGAATTTCCGCGAGAAGAAGTAGGGGTCATCAAAACCTACGGCGGCAGCTACTTCCTTGACATAGGCCTGCTTATTACTGCGGATCATCTCACCGGCGCGTTTCATGCGCACCTCGTTGATGTACTGGAACAGGCCGGTGCCGGTTTCTTTGGAGAACAGGCGGCTCAGATATTCCCGGTTCAGCCCTACATAGTCGGCAATGCCGTCCAGCGTCAGTTTGTCCATATAATGCGCGTTTACATAGATGATGACGGCCTGCACCTCTTTTTTGAATTTGCTCAAGGCAATTTTGCTAAGTCCCATGCGTTCCTGCAAAATCAAGCAGAGCAGTTGTTCAAGAGCCTCCGCGGTGGGGGCTTTTTCTATTTCCTTAAAGGTTTGCTCCAGTGTCTCCTGCGGAATCATATTCTCGCCGGGACGCTCCAGCAACAGATGGCAGGCTTCACGGACGCGCTGCGGCGGCATACAGAGTGCCGCACAATTCTGGAAGAAAGTATGAACAGCAATCTGCATCTGTAATTCATCGGCATTTTGCGCTGCTGCTGCGGTGGCCTTGGACAGTTCTGCCTGAGAGACATGGAAGGGTTGGGCGGTAACTGTGTGTGCCGTTGCCTTTATGGGAGCACTGCACCCCACATAAAAGGCGAGCGCCTTAGAATCCTCACACAGCTGGTAGCCCTGGCGGAGTTCAGCTAGTGAAATGGGCTTGTCGTGGTAGATGATGACCGGGGCATCCAGAAAATATGTTGTGACCTGCCGTTGCAAGCGGGCAAGTTTCTTATCCAGAGTACGCCCGGAGGCTACAAGGCTTTCATTGCTGATCAACCCGCAGATTTCATCCTCATGGGTGTGCAGAAATACTTTGCCGCCGATTTCATCGAAAACCTCGGTAATTAAGTCGGTCACAGCATCCAGTGCGGGCACAGGATGAGTTTTTGCGGGAATTAAAGTGATGGTAAACAGCCGGACGGGAAAGACCAGCGGTTCCGGCAGCATGGAGAACGGATTGGAAGCAGGGGAGGACCCAGCAGTGGATGTTATCCATTGAGCGCAGTGAATCAGGCCATTCTCCTTTTTCTGCGCTTCAATGGCAAAGGATCGGTGGTCCTCCTCCGTCTGGCGCTGCTGCTGGACACGAAGCAAATCGGCCATCTTTTCCAGATGCTCACCGATGCTTTCCCCGTTCATATTGATTTTCAGGAAGTAGTCATAAGCGCCGTCCGTCAGGGCCGTGCGCACGGAATCAAAATCGGAATAGTTGCTCAATACCAGAATCGGGCCGGTAAAGCTGCGCTTTTTCAATTCATGAATGAGCGCAAGCCCATCCATGCCGGGCATTTTCAAGTCCGTGATAACCGCATCAATGTGCTGTGTCTCTACAATGTGCAGCGCTTCCTGCCCATTACTGGCTGTTGCCGCCAGCAGGAATCCGTTCTTGCCCCACTCCACGGCGGACTGGAAAGCAACCTTAATCAGTGGCTCGTCGTCTACAAGCAATAAATTATACATTGTGTTACCTCAACGAATGGCTTCATTTGGAATACGGAGAATACATTGTGTGCCGGTGCCGGGGGCACTTTCAATCGTAAGACCGTATTCATTTCCGTAGTGCAGACGCATACGCTCATCTACGTTGCTCAATCCAATGCCGGAGAAGCGCTCAGAATTTTTCTCCTTGATGGCACTGGGGTCAAAACCGCAGCCGGTATCGGAGATATGAATGGTAAGCAGATTCTCGCTCACGGTGGCACGGACGGTGATGGTGACAAAATCATCTTCATCCGCCGTGCCGTGCAGGATGGAGTTCTCTACAAGCGGCTGCAAAATAAAGCGCGGCACAGTCCAGTATCCGGCAGCATCTTCAATTTGATATTCCATCTCAAAGCGCCCTGCGTAACGCAGCTGCTGGATGTCGCAGTAGTTCTTCAGGTTGCGCAGCTCATCATCAAACGGAATCAATTCATCCTTTTTAATAAGGGTGCTTTGCAGCAGAGAAGAGAGGGCATCAATGCCGTGGCTGACCGGGGTGACGTGATTAAGTGTGGCAATCCACTTTAAGGTGTTCAGGGTATTGAACAGAAAGTGCGGGTTGATTTGATATTGCAGAGTCTGCAATTCCAATTCGCGCATTTTGCGCTGATCATCGCTCCAGCGCTGCGCCAGCAGACCAATTTCGT